>Ga0209991_10000812_pt1 | contig 13964 bp, 11 predicted proteins | sample ChitaG_FD_183167 | JGI IMG/M metagenome (GOLD analysis project Ga0209991, IMG submission 183167) | Deep subsurface microbial communities from South Pacific Ocean to uncover new lineages of life (NeLLi) - Chile_00310 metaG (SPAdes)... | ecosystem: Environmental > Aquatic > Marine > Oceanic >...
GTTATCTTGGCCGTTGGCGTTGCCGTTATCTTGGCCGTTGGCGTTGCCGTTATCTTGGCCGTTGGCGTTGCCGTTATCCTGGCCGTTGGCGTTGCCGTTATCTTGGCCGTTGGCGTTGCCGTTATCCTGGCCGTTGGCGTTGCCGTTATCTTGGCCGTTGGCGTTGCCGTTATCTTGGCCGTTGGCGTTGCCGTTATCTTGGCCGTTGGCGTTGCTGTTACCCTGGCCGTTGGCGTTGCCGTTATCTTGGCCGTTGGCGTTGCCGTTATCTTGTTGGCTGTTGGCGTCGCCGTTACCCTGGTTACCGCCCTGGCCTTTATCTTTCTCGCTTTGTCCCGGAGGCCCTTCTTCAATTTGCCCTAGTGTTCCTTTACCATCGGGGCCTTTGCCGTTATTATCGTCAGGGTCATGCCCCTTATTATTGCCGTGGTCTTGCACTGGTGAGCCGCCTTGTATTTGCGCCGGTGGTTCCGTTGGTGTAGGTTCAGATGGAGCTGCTGCATACCCTACATAGGTTTCATAACCGGCTGGTACGTTCACTTCCTCATTCGGCGTGTCGAATGAATTCCCCACCGCAGTTTGCGCACCGACAGCAACTAACCCTTCAACTGTCTGGACTGTTGTCGCCCCTTCTTCGTCAACTTCGATCATGAACAACGTACCTCGCACCGAGACGTAAGCCGATGGTGTTTGAACCTCGTATTGCGAGCCTGGTTCTGACATGTGTACCACATTGCTCCACGTCCTACCTGCCCATTGCTTTAAGATAATGATAGTTTGTTGTTCCTCAGTGTATGCAACTTGCTGGATTTCCACATCGGCATTAGCCTCAAGTGTGAGAGTACTACCTTCGAAGAAAGTAAGTATCGCCTGTGAGTCTGGCGCAGTCCTTAGTCGGGTGCCTGCCTGTAGTGTCATGCTATCTTGAGCCTGCTCCCAGATGGCCGAATCTGGCTTTTGGGTCTCCACGCTACCGGAGAGTATGCTCAGGGTACCGTCAGCAGCTAGGACGGAAGGCGTAGATGTAGAATTGGGGGTCCCGAATGGAATGAAGCTAGCTCCTAGTGCAAGTAACAAAACCACTGTAATTGTAACAGCGACCTTTCTCATTCCCGCAATACCATGCCATCTTTGGCCTGATTTTGCAGTTTCGGCTAGGATAGACTCTTGGTGGAGTCGTGATATTAAGCGAATCTTTGCTGTTTTTCCGAACTCATCAGAGGGCGAGACCTTGGGGATAGCAGAAATAGACAATGCAGTATAGAGTATTTGTTCTAATTGTTGACGCATAGCGGGATATTCAGCCAGACAAGTCTCAATTGTCCTGCTGTTACTTATCCGCCCTAAGCACGCGTCTAAAACCACTGGTAGCTTAGTTCCCATTTCTCCCTCTCTCCACTTAGCCTCTCTCGAAGAGTAGCCAGGGCTCGCATTTGCATCATTCTTATAGCTCCCTGACTTTTGCCCGTAATCTGTTCAATTTCACGGTTTTCTAGACCCTCGATGAATTTCAGGATAATGACCTGCCTTTGCCGAGGAGCTAAGTGAGATATTGCCTCCAGTAATTCTCGTTGCCTTAGCTTTTCTTCTACCTCTTGTTCAGGATGACTAGATTCAACTGGGATTTGCGTTTCCGACATGACATCCGCTCGCTTGGTACGGTAATAATCAATGACGTAATTATGAGCTATTCGATATAGCCAAGCGGAAAAAGACCGTCCCTTTCCTTTGTATTTCTTTATTGCCTTCCAAGCTTTCAAGAATATCTCCTCTGTAAGGTCCTCGGCTGTCATCTTATCCCTAACCTGATAGAAAACATATCGGTAAATGCGGTTAAGGTAGATGATGTAGAGTTCCCCGAAGGCTCCGAAATCACCGCCAGCGGCTCTTTTAACTAACTTTGCAATCTCAGCCTCAGTGTAGGTGACTGCTTCGCTGGTCTCCTGAGCCTTGTCTTCCTCCTTAATGTTAAGACGCACAGTACTCATAATTTGTCACAGTTTTTCAATTTTTTCTCAAGCCCTTCAGTCAATGTATTGCATTCGAGTCTTGCCCATTGGCTAATCTTGGGTATGTCAACTACTTCGTATGCTATGACGAGCGGGATTCCAGCCATTGAATATAGGCTGCGCTAGGCGGTTTCGGCGGTTTCTTTGGAGTAAGTTGTTGACCGGTACCCAGGTTGAGGACTTACCGGCTTCACCAGGCGATGAGGATTTCTTTTATTTCCTTTTCCTGATACTTACCACCGACTTCAGGGTGGATGACGGCATCGGTTTGGGGTTCGATATAAACCAGACCCCTGTCCGTAGTGTCAAAGGCGACGACGGCGTGCTGTCCCCTCTCAAAGCCGAGCAACACAAAGGCAGCCCTCAGACCCTCGACCTCAGCATTATTATTCACGTCAGTGGCGAAGTGGCGGCACTCATATTGATTAAGGACAAACTCGTTGCGGCTGGTGGGATCTCTGAGAATAAAATCCCTGACCTCTTCGAAGGTTGGGTTTTTAAGTTCGGTAGCTTGGCTACTTGAGCCTACACTCTCGCTGGAGACGGCACTCTCCCCACCGGTTGCATATACACTCCATGTTGGCACTGCCAATTCAGTGACCTCTGTGTGGAGTGTTTCCTGCAGGGCTGTGTCGCCGTAGGCAAGCCAAGGCGAGAGAAGTAATATGGCGAGGAGGGGAAAAATCAACCTCGACGGCATCAATAATCGGGTGGTGGAAGCTAACCGGTTTCTTAATCCGTTCAGATAGCCTCGACACAAACTCATCCAGCTCATCAATGAATTCTTGCACTTTGATATAGTCCGTGTAAGCCCTAAACGAATAATAATGCTTATACGTTTGGATAAACTTTTCTGGGCCCAACGGATAATGAAAAGAGACCCACCAACTGGTGGGTCTCTAGAGCAATTATGACGGAGGAGATGCTAAATGAGCTTTCGTTTCATGGCTTCAGAAACGGCCTGGGCGCGGTCATTTACCCCCAGCTTATTGAAGATATGAGTCAGTTCCTTCTTAACGGTGGCCGCACTGATACAGAGCCTGGCACCGATGTCTTTGCTGACTAAGCCGGCCGCGACCAGCCTTAGTATCTCGCACTGGCGCTCAGAGAGTAGGGAATCGCGACTAGCTCGGCTAAGATTGGCAAGCTCAGTCAAGACCTGCCTGGTGAGAGAGGGAGCCAGCGGTGAGTAACCCTTATAGGCATCACGTATAGCCTGAATTAGCTGCTCTCGGCTAGCATCCTTGAGGATGTAGCCCGAAGCGCCGGCCTCAATGGCCTGGGTTACATACTCATTACCATACAATGTCAGCATGATGATATTTACCTTGGGCATTTTCTCCTTCAACTGACGGGTAGCAGCGATACCATCCATGTCGGGCATCTTGATATCCATGAGGATAACATCAGGCGATAGCCGCTCTGCTTGAGTTATCCCGTCTTCACCATTTGCTGCTTCGCCTACCACCCGTATATCCTCCTCCAGCTCAAGCATACGCTTTAGCCCCTCCCTTACTACTTGATGGTCATCAACTAAAAGCACACGAATGGGAGGCAATGCCTTTTCTCCCTTAAGTTAAGACTTTGTTGGAAAGGTTAAGACTATTGAGGTTCCACTCCCTGGCGTGCTGGTTACACTCAGATTACCCCCCAGCATCTCGGCCCTTTCCTTCATGCCAAGCAGCCCTAGATGTCCTACGATATTCGTCTCGTCTAACTTGAAACCTTTCCCGTTATCGCTGACCCTAACCGAAACAGTGCCAAGTTCAAAGTCAAGCTGGACATTAGCTTCAGTGGCATTAGCGTGCTTTCGGATATTAGTCAGTGCTTCTTGAACTACACGATAGATAGCAGCCTCCCGGCTTGAGGTAAGTTCAATCGGCGTCCCCTCTACCTGAAAATGGCACTTGGTATTTGTCTCTCGATTTAACTTTTCGACCTCCTGATGCAAAGTGGAGGTGAGTCCCAGTTCATCGAGAGTAAGGGGGTGGAGGCCAGCTAATACCCGGCGGAGTTCGCTTAAAGTTTTCTCCAATATACCCTTGATTTCATTAGCTTCAGCTTGAGCCTCCTCAAGCCTTGACTCCGAAAGCAGGTGGTCGAAAGCCTGAGCCCGATACAGGACGCTGACTATCTGCTGACCAATGCTATCATGAATCTCAATGGCTACCCTTTTCCGCTCATTCTCTTGGGTCAGGATAGCTTTCTCAAGTAATTTCTCTAGTTGCAGCCGTTGCTTCTGGACCTTCTCAAATAAACTGGCATTTTCTACGGCTATAGCCACCTGCCTGGCCAAGATGGACAGAGACTCCAAATTACCCGGGGTAAATCGCGCTCCCTTGGTCACCTTAACGCCATTTACCACCCCAATTACCTTCTCATAGGCAATGAGAGGGACAGAGAGGAGACTTGAGGCTCCTAGCTGAGACATTATTCCTTTGACATATGGATTAGCATCTATCTTATCATTTACCATAAGCGATTCTGCTGTCTTCATCACCAATTGGCCTATCTTCTCATCAGCACCGGTGACGCCTGGCTCAAATCCTACCTTGGCTTTAACAGCTAATTCGCCAGTTTTCTCATCAAGTATCACTATTGAGACCCTGTCAGCCTCAGTCTCAGCAGCTGTGATTTCCAGGATGTGCTTAAAGAACTTGTCCATCTCGGCTTCGGATACCAAGAGTTGGCTTGTGTTGTCCAGGGGCAGAAGAATCTTTTGCTTTATGGCCTCCTTTACAGCATCAGCTTTGTCAATGGCCTCGGACACAGCTCGCTTAAATTCACTGGCAGTAAATGGCCTGACTAAGAACCCCCATATTCCTGCAGGCAAGGCGCAGGCAACGGAGCCACTCGTCTCCTCATTAACCATTATCAGGGTAGGCACGTCAGCAGATGAGAGCACACTAAGCGCTTCTGGAACCTCAGCATCTACAATCAGCAGGTCGTAAGACCCCTGCCTGATTGCCCGGGTTACCTCGCCCGCGGTGGAAGCACCGGTAACATTATAACCCTGTCGCTCCAGCGTCTTGACCCTAGAAGTCAAGAGGGCCGGGGTGGCTTCAACCAGTAGAATCTCCTTGGTCAGCATTGCTATGTTCCTCCCTTGGGATGATGCTGTATTATACCGCCTTAGCCATGCTTTTTAAAACGCTAAGGATCGTGACAACGGCACGCTGTATCTGCACCGGCTCCTGTGATAACACCGCGGCCACATAAGGGTCCAATCGCCCCAGCTGCGCCTTGCTCTCAACCTCGGTGGAAGTTTGAGGAGACAGGTAACCAGCTAAAGTAAGTAGCTCGGACTCACCAAAGCCTAGAGGCTTGGCGATTCTGCACAGAATATGGGCTGAGGGGAAGCGTTCCCCTGTCTCTATGCGCCCCAGGTATGATGAAGATACACCTGAAGCAGCGGACAGCTCCTGCAGTGTCATTGGTATCATGACCCTTCGTTGCTTGAGTGTTTTGCCTAAATTATTCCTGTTATCCATCTTGGCGCTCTTCCCTTTTTGTCCCCTGAGAGGGGCCCCGCGCCCCTCTTTATTTCCCCTTACTAAGTAGAAAGGGGCGAAACTTTATGTAAATGTACCATTTCGTATCCAGGGGGTGCCCACCGGTGGGCACCCATGAAGCAAAAGAGCTATACCGAGGCTCGACCTATATTCCTATCCCGAAATGGTACATTTGGGGGATTGAAGTGGAGACACATACGACTTACACTACATTCTAGGATGAGAAATAAGCTTATTTTTCCCCTCTCGCCTGGTGCACCAGAATGTTCAGAAAATGTTTAGAAGTTCCCCATAAATTTTCAGTCTTTGTTTCGTATCCTAGCCATATCCTGCGAGTAGAAACAAGCAGGAGGTAACTAGGATGAACAAAAAACTACTAAAGAAAATCTTCCCCCTCATCGCCGTTTTACTTCTCTCGCCTTGGCCTGCCTACGGCGACACAGCCCCGCAAATGGCAGTCCGCACAGAGGTCACTGAATTGGCAGTGCCAATATGGAGTGAAAATGCAACTGCAGAAAGCGTCGTCTCCGGTAACCAAACTATTACACTCAAGAATCCAACCTTCCAAGAGCTCAGGGATTTTATTCTCAGAGACCCCACCAGCCGCAACGAGTTTGTCCTTAATGAATATGAGTGCCGCCACTTCGCCACTGAGGTGAATAACAATGCTGAGGCCGAAGGTATCAGGAGTGCCTTTGTCCTGCTCGGCTACAACCAGGGGCAGCACGCCGTCGTCGCCTTTAACACCACGGACAGGGGGCTAGTTTATATTGAACCCCAGACCGATGCCCGCATTCACCCTGAAGTCGGTGGCAAGTACCAGGGAAAGGAAATAAAAGAGATCCTCATCGCCTGGTAAAGTATTTTGTTAAAGTGCTCTTCTTCTAATTAGGAAGAAAATAAGCAATGCCGCGCCCACTATCACCCCGGCTATAATCCCGCCAAGCACAGGCCAGTTGATCGGCGGTTTGACTGGTGGTGGCGCCGGTGCCGCCACGGTAAAACTAGCACTCAACCCATCCACAACTACACTATAACTGCCAGCATCCTCTTTGGCTACGCTAAAACTAACATCCTGGCTCTTACCAGCAGCAATAGTCACGCTCTTCTCTGCTTCCTTCACCCCATTTATCTCTAGGACTACGCTGTAGCTACCTTCGGTACCGCCAGTATTAGCCACCGATATTGTGATGGTTACTGCCTCTCTGGGCTGAACCTCTGCTGGCTGGATAGAAAGGTCTGATACCGAGAAGGCGGCTGGTGCTGGTGGTGGAGGTGGAGGTGGAGGTGGAGGTGGTGGCACCGCACCAATGATAGCAAAGGAAGTGAAGTGGCTGACCGGGGCAGTAATAGTATTGTTTTCGGTATCAACCACGCAGCCCTCAAGCTCAACCCATTCACCAGCTACTTCATCATAGTAGGCGATAACCAAATCTTCCTCAGCAATGCCCCCAGGTATATCGCCCGGGTCATAGTTATACTCCAATGTTATCGGCGGCTCGAAGGTAGCACCACTAGGCTGAAAGTCATAGGCCAGCCCGATAATATGGGTATCCTCAGGAGGAGGAGGTGGCTCATCCATTATCAGAATGGTTATCTCGTCAAGAGGCTCCAGCTCCTCAGTCAGGGCGACCGTGCCCTCAGGAATAGTAAGCGTGCATAATCCATCCTCGGACATGGAAGTAACAGAACTTAAGAAAACACCTGCAGTGGTAACCAGTCCTCTGACATCAGTGGTGCCCGGTGGTGGTGGCGGTGGGGCCGGTGGGCCAACTCCGCCAACTCCGACGGGAGGAGCGGGTGGTGGAGGTGGGGGAGCAGTGGTGGTAAAGCTCCAACTATCGGCTACTGCCATTGGGTTACCGGCGAGGTCACTTGCCGAGACACTGGCGGTATATGTTCTGGTGTAGCCGAGGTTAGCATCAGGGGTAAAGGTGGCTGTAGTATCACTATAGGTCGCACTGCTAGCTACCCCATCGAGGCTAAAGGATAGAGTGCCTTCATCAATAGCCTCACTGAAGGTAGCCGTTAGCCTGGTGGTGATAGCCACCCCAGTGGCACCATCCGCCGGTGAGGTGCTAATTACTGTGGGAGGGATATCATCAGCTATAACTCGCCCGTTGACTACACTAAATGGGATAGCTTGGCCATCGTCATCCTTTAAGGTTATCACGTCCAGGGTAAGGGCACTTTCACCGCCAAGCCTCCTCAGGGTAATATCGGCTACTTTGATGGTGCCGGTTAACCCTGTCTCAGAGGTAACAAAGGCTACCAGACGGGTATAGCCAAGACTGTTTTGAATGTTATCCACCAGTGTAAAGTCGCTGCCTGAGGCATCAATAACCTCCACCAGTGCCGGGTCATACTTAACATCGATGGTGGTGCTGGACACCGGCCGATCACTGGTAACACCACTGATAACCACGGCTACTGAGCCGGTAGCCCCCGAGGCCAGGGTAACCTCACCAATGGATGCTGTTAACCCAATGGCGGTGTCTGAGACTAGCCCATGGTCCACAGCGTAGTCTAGAGGGTTGCCATCGTCATCCTTCAAGGTTATCACATCCAGAGTGAGGGCGCTTTCACCGCCAAGCCTCTTCAGGGTGATATCGGCTACCTTAATGGTGCCGGTTAACCCTGTCTGGGAAGTAACAAAGCCTACCAGGTGAGTATGACCATCTTCAATGTTGCTCACCAGGCTATCGAAGTCGCTGCCTGAGGCGTCAATGACCTCGACCACTACCGGGTCATAGGTAATGTCAACATCAATGCAGGACACTGGTTGAGTGGCACCGCTGATGGTCACGGCTACTGAGCCGGTACCGCCCGCGGGCAGTGTGGCATCAGTGATAGATACAGTTATCCCCGGGCTAGCCAGGGTGGTGGTGGGGAGTAGAATCCCCACCACCAGAATAACCGCTAGCAGTGTCTTAACTCTGCTCACATTAGCCTCCTAGCTGCTCATAGCCAGGAATGCCGGCGATGTGTCGGGCTAAGTAGGTGCAGTCGAAGGCATCTACCTCACCGCTATTATCAACATCCCCGACATCTGTAGTAACGCTATAGCCTGGGATACCAGCAATGGCACGGGCGATATAGACACAGTCATAGACATCCACCACGCCATCTGAGTTGGCATCACCAAGCCCACCAATGGTAGCCGTGCCATGAGTTGGCGGAGTGACATAGGGTATGGAAATGCCATCATTGTCTTTCAAGGTGATGACGTCCAGTGTTAGCGGGCTGGATGAGTTGGTAGTGCCCACTGCCTTGAGTCTCACCTGAGCCAGAACTGCCTTACCAGTGGCATCAACGCCGGTTGCACCCAGCTGATTGGCAACGAAACGAGCTGTCTGCATGTTACCGTTAACGCTGTAGTTAGGGTTCACCGTCAGGCTGTCAAAGTCGCTGTTCTCACCGCCAAGCACCTCTACCACCGTGTTGTCAAAAGTGAGGTCTATAGTGACCGCTCCCAGTGTTGCCGTGTTGGTGTCGATGGTAAGGGCTACCGTGTCATTGCCGCTAAAGGTGAGATTAGTGATGCTGTCTATAGCTACTGTAGCCTCATCAGCAGGGTAACCACCGGAACCGAGAGGGGTACCTGTAAGGGCAGCCACCGGAATATAACCGCTGACAGTGTTAGCGTCGGTATCTACTGTATTGTTACCGGCAATGAGCCACATATCAGCATCATCATCCCAGTAGTAGAGGCCAAGGGTAGTCTCGACTATAGTGGTACCATCGACAATGCCATCGTCTGGGTCGACATCAGGATAAGGAACAGTTATGAGTGCCATGCCTGAGGCGTAGCCAGTGACCTGGACATCGAGGAAAAGGACGCCAGTCTTACCAGTGCCTACGAGAAGCGAAGTCCCGTCTGGTTCGGGGTCATCTAGCTCGCTGTAGGCAGCAATGGTGCCTTGTGAAGCATCGCCACCGGAGATGTCCACTGTAGCGATGGGGTTACCAACCTCATCCTGTAGTTCAACTGGGGGCGGGTCGGTGCCAGTAACCAGCTCTACGAATGTCATCGGCTCAGTGCCAAGAGTAGCTCCAAGCCAAGGGCTATAAACAACATCGCCGGATGTCATCCGTATTGCATCACCCGTACCACTAGGATTGGAGGTATGGGTTGGTCCGCTGGCGTCGTCCCACCAGTTGTTGGTGGCATCAACAGTAGTGCTGGCATTGTTCACGACACCGTAGTTCTCGTTGTCAATGAAATTGTTGTAGTTGAACCGGATACCAGTGTAGGTGCCGCCATTCTCAGGCTCGACACAGATGCCGGTGCCGAAGTTACTGTTACGGTTTCGCGCGAACTCAGAATTTTCCACAACTATGGTGGTCATGTTGTTTGCCGCGCTCCAGTGACCGAGGTAGATTCCATATCCGCCCTGCCAAGCACCGGGTACGCCCACGTTGTCGTTGAACTTGCAGTTCGTGATGATGAGGTTGGTCATGTTACTGTAGATAGTCATGCCAGACTCATTGTTGTTGAACGTAGTTTCTGTGATGTCGACAGCGGACATACCTGGGGTGCTGGTGGGAATCCTCAGACCAGCATTGCCGTTGTTGTTCAGGGTGCACTTAACCACCTTGATATCCGTCAGCCCAGCGATTATATCGAAAGCAATGCCGTTTCCGGTGTTGTCGGTAGCAGCGACATTGTAGAAGGTAAGGTAGCCCTGCGTGACGTTATTCACGTTGATACCGCTGTTGTTGTTTCCGCTGCCTCCGCTTGCACCAGTGACGCGCAAGTCCTTCACAGTCATACGCTCGCTGGCTGATGTGCCATCTGCTCTTATTCTGATAACGGGAGACCCGGACACCGCCGACTGAATCACCGTATTCAAAGCCGGGTCATTGCCGCTGCCCACACCAGCGAGGGTGACCCTCTTGTCGATGTCGATGAGCACATTCTCGGTATACGCCCCCGCCGCCACAATGATGGTGTCGCCACCAGCAGGGTTGGCAGCATTAATGGCATCTTGGATAGTGCCATACGGACAACTACGTGTCCATATGTTCTTGTTTGCAAATCCATCTATGTATACTATCCTCTTGCCGTCAGGCGACCAGGCGACCATCGCCGCTGGGCCGTCAAAGACCTTCCCATCATTAGAGCCATCGCTGTCCATCACATATAGCTCTGAAGTTGATTGTATATGGTAGGCGATCTTGTCATTTGGGCCCCAGTCGGGATAGTCTCCACCTGTACCGATTGTTCTGAGTGGGGTTGTTGAAGACCCATCTGATACGAAAACTCCCACAATGCCAGCACCCGGTCCCCAAGCGCAGGCTATCTCAGTTCCATCTGGAGACCAGGCGGGAGAATAGGCCGAGGTAGCTCCGTCGGTTATCCGAGTAAAGTCACCCTCACTGAGCGGAAGACTCGCAAAATTCACATCCGCTGCGTAGATAGTGCTACACCCGGTCGATGAGGCAATGGCTAATTTATAAGTCCCATCAACCTCAATCCAGTCGTGGCTGTGCACACCAGATGTAGTTGCTCCGTTGCGACTCCAATTGCTCACCGTGGTAACTGTTACTATGTTGGCTCCAACTGGGTTGCATATCTTCAAGTCGTCGCCAGCGGAGTAAGAAATTCCCCCATCGGGTGTCCATTTCGGTCGACTGCCAGATACGCTACCGACCTGGGTTTTGCCAGTGCCGTCAGCATTCATAACCCAAATGCTGCTACCAGCCCCAGTGAAAACGATCTTGCTTCCGTCAGGTGAGAAGCTGCCCAGATAGTGCCCTGCGTCAGTGGTCAACTTGGCAACAGGCCCATTGACTTCCAGGATTGCGGGACTTGCCGCCACTGGCACCGCTGCCACTAAGCTGAAGCTTAGCACCAGCACCAGGGCAAACAAAACACTAAAGATTTTCTTTTTCATCTAAAACCTCCTTCCTTTTGAGATGAATTTTTCTTGATAGTCTCTTCAATTGACATCACCTCCTTTATGCCACAGACTTTTTGTAGCGCCGAAGTATAGCCCTCACCCTGACTACTAATTCCAGGTAACTGAAAGGCTTCCTGAGGTAAAAGTCGGCCCCGGCTTCCACTGCCCTCATCCATGCCTTACCACTGGAATCACTCCCCAGCAGGATAACGGGAGTGTTAAAGGTGCTGTGTAATTGGGAGCAAGCCTCAATGCCATCTCCCCCGGGCAATACCTCATCAACAATAGCTAGGTCGGGATTGAACTCTAATTTCAGCAGGGCTTCATGGTAGTTAGCCACATCGGCTACGATGAAAGTGGCTTGGGTTAAAGCTGAGGTAAGCTCCCTCCTCAAAGCCGGCTCGCCCTCGATAATGAGGATTCTATCTGTATTCTTTCTTTCCTTGTCGGGCATCGGTCTCTTCACCAGGTCGTTTATCCACTCACTGGCTGTTGCCTTGTGTTCCTCTATTGCCTGTTTGGTCCCTTTGTAGACCAGCTCAACCGGCCTCTCGGGAGGAGAGGAGGTTAGTTTGGCCAGTTCCCATAGCTCCTCATCGGACATACACATCAGCCGCAATTTCGTCTTGGCACGCAAGCACCGAGACAAATCCTCATCACCATCTGCCTCAGCAACCGCTGCCCGCAGTGCCTGGCGCAGGTGATACTTTACAAAGTCTCGTCTTGTCACTCGTCCCCCACAAATTAACTCTTAGATCTTTGCTTCGATCGGTCTTTCCCGGGCGTCATAGGTCTTTCCCTATCGTCTTTGACTACTCAATTGCCCCTAAACAGATTCGGGAAGCTATTCCTCTTCATACCTATGTTACCTCTGCGGTCATAGATTGTTCCTTTGCGGACAATAATAATACTACTTTTCTGATTTGTCAATAGGTTGGCAGTTACTTTTTACCTCTGCGGTCATACTTTGTTCCTGTGCGGACAAAGATAACACCATCTTTCTGATTTGTCAATAGGTTGGGGGTTATTTTTTTAATAATCTCACCCTAAACTTAATCCCCTCCGTCAAAGGAGAGGGAATGAGCTATTCTTCATAAGCGACCCTTGTCGGTTATTGACAAGCGATGGTGTGGTTGTGTAGAATGAGCTTGTGAGCACAGAAGATGTCCCTATAGTTTCATTCCTCAAAGAGGTAATGCGTCGTCGGAAGCGCTTACCCAGTCAACTGGCGGCTGATTTGGGTGTTAGCCATGCTACCGTTAGCCGCTGGCTTTCCGGTGCAGATACTCCCAATACCAAGTCGTGCCGTAGGCTGGCTGAATATAGTGGTGTGCCCCCGGAAAAGATTCTTTCCGTTGCTGGTCACCTGCCCAGAATAGCTGAGAAGGACCCTCCTGAGTGGCCTGAGTTTCGTGAGTATGCTCGCCAGAAGTATCCCAACGAGCTAGATGAAGACCTGATTACTATGATTGAGGACCTGATTGAGCGTCGGAGGGAAAGAAGATATGGTGGGAAAAACCCCTAGGTGGGAATCCGAGCTGTGGTCTTATTTAAGCAGTGGCGATGGTATGCACTGCCCTTTCTATAGTCATTGCCACATCAGGCTGGGTGGTAAGTGGTGCCCTGATGATAATAAAGAGCGCCTCAACCGCTTAATTGATGAGCGATTTAACCTGAGAAGCTATGATTTTGTTGAATGTGGAGCGTGTGGTGGAATATTTAAGATGGTGGAAATGGTCTCACAGAAGTACCTCGAAAAGGGAAGGATTCACTGCCCGCCGGTGCCAACCGAGCTTATTTCGCTGGCTGATGAGCAACATACTGTAGAAGCCCGCTTGGTGCCATTAAAGGTCTATCATGGTGCTATCTGGCGTCTGAGAGAGGGATGGATAATACAACTTAAGGACGATGATACATCTGCCACAAAAAGGTTCAGTCTATTCCACGAGGTTTTTCATATCTTGGCCCACTGTAGAACTACCCCGGTGTTCAGGAAAAGAGAAAGTATGCAGGGTTCTTTCAATGAGCTGTTAGCTGACTACTTTGCCACCTGTATCCTGATGCCTGGAGAGTGGGTAAAGGAAAAGTGGGCAGAGGTTGAGGATTTGGACAGGATGGCAAGAATCTTTGATGTTCCCAAGTCAGCAATGTGCATCAGACTTAAGCGCCTGGGGTTAATTTAGTAGTCCTATCCCCTTCCTTCGACATTATCATTCTGCAATAGCATTAATTAGACAGGCGAAAGGGTGATGATGAAACCCGGAGTCCTGGTTAAATATAAAGACTTCCTTCCCATTACGCCTAATACGCCTTTGTTTTCTTTGGGCGAGGGGGATACCCCTCTGGTCAGGTGTAGCGCACTGGAAAAGGAGATTGGTTGTGGGGAGCTATACCTTAAGCTGGAGGGGTGTAATCCTACCGGTTCATTTAAAGACCGGGGTATGGTGGTTGCCGTAGCTAAGGCGGTAGAAGCCGGCAGTAAGGCTATAATATGCGCCTCAACCGGTAATACCAGCGCCTCAGCCGCTGCCTATGCTGCC
>Ga0209991_10000813_pt1 | contig 13951 bp, 17 predicted proteins | sample ChitaG_FD_183167 | JGI IMG/M metagenome (GOLD analysis project Ga0209991, IMG submission 183167) | Deep subsurface microbial communities from South Pacific Ocean to uncover new lineages of life (NeLLi) - Chile_00310 metaG (SPAdes)... | ecosystem: Environmental > Aquatic > Marine > Oceanic >...
AAATTTTATTTCTAATATTAGAAGATAACAATTTTAAAGAGATTAAAAAACTCCTAGAACATTTTTTCTCGCAATATTTCATATTCATTTTAATTTTAAATCAAAAGGAATATAGGAAACTAATTGAATCTAATGAAGTAGGTATGTTGGATAATTTAAAAATTCTCAACTTCAAGGATTTTGTCATGCTTGATTTCTTGGAGATGACCAAAGAAAATTTATTAAAAAATACCTAAATCGATAGCGATATCTTGAGCGGAATAATTTGGGTGGAGTTTAATTAACGCTTTTTTTTCCCCTCTAGGTGTTATGATTGTATTCACCTTGATCACTTTGACATTATGTATTTTCTCTATTGCTTGCTTTATCTGACTTTTATTAGCTTTTTTATCAACGATAAAAACTAACTTATTTTCCCTCTCAATAATATCAAAGGTTTTTTCAGTTATCAACGGCCTTTGAATAATCTTATAATAACTTTCCAAGCTAAACTAACACCTCGTATCTTTCTAATTCACTAAAAGCGGACTGAGTCCATAAACTTAATCGCCCTAGCAATCCTCCAGGTGCTAAATTTGCGATTGATAAGTTTTCAATTTTTATAACATCTAAACCAGGAATATTTCTTGATGCTTTAATTACTCCGAAATCTTCCTTAATTACGATTAAGACGCTCTTCTTATGTTTATATTTTCGCCCCCGTCTCTTCCCTTTTCCAGCTCTAATTTTTTTTCCTTGTTTTGCTCGAAACAAATCTTCTGCTAATCCTAGTTCTGTGAGGATTGAATACAGAAATTTAGTTTTCTTAACAGTTTGTAATTTATCATCGATCACTAAAGGAATTTCAGGAATATTTTTAATTATATGACCACGTTTTTTTACCCATTCTAGATTACCAGAAGCAGATATCGCAGAAATTATTGATAATTTGTTAATTTTTTTATTTAATTTTTTTTCAACAATTTTATCTGTTTTTATTGGGTGAGCTCTTCTCCCTCCTTTTGCAAAAGGGACTCTTCCGACATTTCGAGATGTAGGGAACCCCGAACCTTTAATACGTGGGGCTCTTGAAATTCCATGGCCTGTTCCCCAACCTTCAGCAGTATTTCTTAAACCTGCCCTCTTATTTCTTCCTTGAATTTGTTTATTCTTACTTGAAGAAACTTCACTTGCTAATTGAACAAGGTCCCTACGAGGCTTTACATCGAATAAATGAGGGATATCAACTAGATTTTTCTTGTTGCCATCTAGATCATAAACATTAACTTTTTCCATAAAATCACAATCTATTATTATTTTCTTTGTTGACTTTCTCTACTAATAAATGTTATCTCAGGTGATTTAATCGTAAAGGATTTTCTAGGTCTTATTGTTTTTCTTATTCTTATTAACCGGTTTTTTGGTCCAGGTATAGAGCCTAATATAAGAAGATAATCTCCATTTACATTTCCATATTTAACAAATCCTCCCTTTGGGTTGATTTCTTCTTCATTTTCTCCGATTACCATAATTCTCTTATGATATTCTGTCCTCTGATGAAATCCTAATTGTCCCGGACGTGGGACAGTATAGAGCACTCTAGCAGGATGCCATGGGCCAATGCACGCAACAGCTCTCCTTATTTTACTGTTCTTCCTTGTTAATATTTTAACTCCAAATCTTTTTACAGGACCTTGAAATCCCTTTCCTTTTGTGACTGATAATATATCGATTAGCTCTCCTTCAGTTAATATGTCTCTAGCTTTAATTTCTTTTCCTAGTAAATTTAGAGCATAAGCAAATTCATCCTTTGGATTTCCAATGGAATTTAATTTAACTTCAAAAAGGTCTGGTTTTTTTCTTGGTAAAGATGTGAGATGGGGTTGAGTTTGAAAAATTCCTCTAATTTGACTGTTGTAATTAAGGGCGTTTAATAGTTTTTTTTTATTCCCTTCAAAATCATATTGTTCTTTAATTGGAAGTGTAATCTTTCGACTAAGATAATCATTCAATTCGGGTGAAAAAAGATCTCCTACAATATATTTGCCATAATCGTCTTCATTATACACCCTTATGCCAATCAAAATCAGAGGTGGAACTTCAACAACGGTAACAGGTTTCATTAGTTCTTTTCCAAAATAGGGGCTGTTTTTTTGATCTTCTATATAAGTAATATGTGTCATGCCTGCCTTGAAACCAGCATATCCTAAAAATGTAATATTATCAGATGCATCTAGCCAGTGTCTTACTCGACCTTTAGTTTGTGCAGCTCTCTTTCTTGGAAGAAATGCTAAAGAGCCATGCCTTGGTGCATGTTTTTTACGGTGTCCCATAAATAATCACTTTAAAGATAAAATATTAAATTTAACACAATAAAAAAAGTTTTTCATTCAGAAATATCATTTAATTCCCTTAAATTAATAAAAATGGACTTTTTAAATTTAAATTAAAATAACTAATTAGTGACATCGAAAATAGATAAGTTAAGCCATTTCCAAGTAAAAGATGCCTTAGATAATAAAGAAGAGAAGATATTAATAATAAATTGTTCAGTTTGTTCAAATTTAGAAGAAGGTAAAAATTTCACAAGTGAATGTATTTACTGTGTACTCAAGAATCTCTATCTAAACAAAAATAACATAGATAAAACCACTTCGGTAAAAAGACGCGAAAACCTAATTGATTATAACAAACTTTTACCAATTTTAGGCTTTTTTAATAAAATTGGTTCAATTAAAAAGATTTGGAAGAAAATAGATACTATCGGGAGAATAAAATGCAAATATCAAGAATTTAATTGTAGGATTGGAACTTTATATCTCTTTTCTACTGATACTAGTCCTATTTATGAACCAATTTCGATTTTTACATCTATTCTTGATAAAATAAATGAACTAAAAGGAATAGAAGTCATTAATTTTGATTGTCAAAAATGTATTAGAAATGTTTTAACCCTTTTAGAAAACATCTTAGACATATTAAATAAATTAGATATCATTCAGAAATACAAACAATTTTCAACAAAAAACAATCGTGCCGATTGTATTATAGATTTTTACAATTATACCATATTTGAGACACCTATCGCCTCAATAATCACTAAATTCACTAAAGATCCTTTTATTACATCCGAAAGCGATATAATTGAAACATATAGCATCGAAAAGAATGAAATTTTTCAAATACTAATTTTTAATATAATTAACGAATATGAGAAACATTATGTTGTTAAATTTTCATTTCAATCTTCTGGAGAAGAAGATCTCTTTAAAAAGATTGTAAAAGACGCGAAGAACAACTTAAAGCTTCTTGACTCAGATAATATTATTCCAATAGAGGAATTAATAAGTTTGTACCAGATGAATGCCAAACGCTATTTAATTTCTAAATATAAACTTTCTGAAAACGAAATAGAAAGCATATCATTTGTTTCTGCTTTGCATAAATTAAAAATAGAAAAGATTTTTCCTTTATTGATAGATGATCAAATTGAAGAAATTTTTTTAGATTCTCCAAAAGAAAAGGTTTATATTAACCACCAGAAATTTGGGCGCTGTAGAACTGATATAACACTAGATGTTAAGGATATTGAGAGATTAAAAACATTTTTAAGGTTATATAGTGGAAGAAGACTTGATTTTTCAAATCCGACCATTAAAATTGTTATTAAAAACAAATATTTTTATTGTAGGTTTGCTATCGATGTAGGGCCAGTTCAGTTATACAATTTCGCATTAGATATAAGAAAATTAAATAAAAATATATATACTATTCAAGATTTGTTGAAAAATGGCACTCTTAATCCCACGATTTCTGCTTTTTTATATTTTCTGATTTTAAGGAGGGTCAACATAACGGTTACTGGCGAAACAGATACTGGAAAAACAACTTTAATTAATGCATTAGATCTATTAACGCCTAAGGATTTTCGAAAAATATATGTAGAAAATATAATTGAATCGTTAAATCAATCAAAGTATCAAAGGCATCAATTAAAATACCAAGTTGATTCTCTTGGAGAGCAATCAACACGTCAAACATCTAAGCATAATCAAATTAAAAATTTGCTCCATCGTACTCCTGATATTATTTATTTAGGCGAAATTTTAACAAAAGAGGAAGCGGAAGCACTTTTTCACTGTTTAGCAGCGGGTTTAAAAGGTTTTCAAACCATTCATTCTAACAATATTGATTCGTTTCTGAATAGAATTATTCATCACTTTAAAATTCACATTTCGTGTTTAAGTGATTTAGGACTATTAATTTTAATGAAGAAGAATCGACAAAGAAGAATTATTGACTCGATAGTAGAAATGAAAAACAATATAGTTGAAGCTAATAAAATTTATAACACTCTTTTCAAGTTCGATCCTCATTTAAAAAATTGGAGTGCTTTTAAATCTTTGTACGTATCAAATTTAGTTGAACAAATACGAAAATACGAGGATATTTCTCAAGATAAATTCCAAGCATTGTTTGAACTTTATGAGGATGTCTTTAAAACGCTTCACCAAATCGAGAAATTAGATCTCTATAAGTTAATTGAATTATTTGATCAACTATCGTTTTATTCGTTGACAAATGTTGAGACTCTTTGTGTGTTTTGGGAAAATTGGAAAAACTCATGTAGTTTAAATTTATAAATATCTAATATGATATATGACAAATCTGTTAGAAAAAGCATTATTGACAGGTTTTGGAATATTTATTCTTATTATTTTCGTCTCACTAATTAATCCATTTATAATTAATATTTCTGAATTTAATAGCATAATTAAAAATGATGTAGAGAAGTACAATACTTTTTTTAATGAAGTAGATACAGCAATTCTTTTTGTCATTGAGAATTCTCATGTAAATTATTTAAATGAAATTGAATACCCAAGAAATTTAAATGTTACATTGACTGAAGACTATGTTAAATATAATTTCTTGATAGAAAGCGAAATGCAATGCAAAATCTATGAATATGTGATACCTTTCATTAGTCGTACATATAATAACCTTTCTTCTTCTCGATACATCTTAAATATTTCATGTAATAATAACTATATTAATATTCAATTCCTTTAATTGAGAGTTTTAGCTATACTATGGGATTTACTAATAGTCTGATAATTTTATGCCAAAAAGTTCATCCGTATAATATCCCTAAGTTCAGATTTAGAAAATTAGATACAAGATACAAATTAATGTATGAAAAAGAATACAATCTCCATGAGAATGATATTAATAAAGCTAGCTTTGTAGTATTTTTAATTTCCTTCATTACATTATTCATTACTTCCAATTTTCTATCGATATTCAATCTTATTCAAATATTTTCTTATTCCCTAATATTTTCTTTATTTCTTTCTTACAGTTTCAATAAAAAGTTTTACAAAGAAATCTTAAAGAAGGAAAATCAATTGAATGCCTTCGTTTCTGTTATTAGAATTTATTTTTCACTTATACAAAAATCCGTTGGAAACAGTGCTGATTTACCTATTAATTTTATCAGACTAATTTCGGGCTATAACCTTCCAATTAAGAAAGAATTCAGAAAAATATTAAACTTGATTCAATTAGGTCAAAATCCCGAGATGTTACTTGCGAATGTTATCACTCCTTCAATAGATTTTAATTCCTACTTAAATGAATTGTTAATATCTAATTTTGCTTATAATGAAACTCTTACCGAAAATTCATTAGAAAAAAAATTTCGGCAATACTTAAGAGAAATTGAGTCCAAGTTAAGCGTCTTCTTCTTTATTGGATTGTTTTTCCCTTTGGGGATGTGTTTTGTAATTTTGTTCCAAAAAATAAATTTTATTTTATTAGTCATAATATTACCCTTTTTTTTTATATCAATTAAAACATTAAACAAGAATTTTCTGCAAAAAGATTCATTCTTGCTCGGATTATTAAATAACTATTCAAGTAAGGAAAAAGCTAAATTTCACGAATTCATCTCCTTCTTGAAAAGTTTTACATTAAACTTACAGAAAAACTCTTCACCTGAAATTGCATTCATAAATTCATATTCACAAATGAAAAGCCAAATCGTATTAATGGACACCCCAATAAAGTCACAGATTACTAATCTTATAAATTTCTCCTGTTCTTTTGAGGAAATACTGGAAAACTTACAAATTGAGATAAATTCAATACGTTTTAAAATAATTCTTGATGTGATTGGAAAGTTAGTTAGTAAAAACGCATATATTTCTCATGAAAAGATTAGTGAGTTATTAAATGAAATCTCAAAACATCAAAAACTAGAAAGTCAGTTAGATATTATAATTAGAGGAGAAAGGTTCAGAGTATTATTTTTTTTATTCCTGCTACCTATCATAATTGGAGGAATTGGCGGTTTATTTCCCATGTTTAATATTATGATTAACAACATATCCTTCTCGAGTAATATTCACTTGCCTTCATTATTAGAATTATTCTTTAGTTATGATTTCGTTGTCGTTTTTCTTGCACTATGGTTTTGTGTCTATACATCCTCTTACTATTTCTTGAAAATCATATCTTACGAAAGAAAGACTGTTCTAATTACTACGGCCTCTATTATTTATATAATTGCATTTTTCTCAAGTTTTTTTAGTGTTCTCAATTATTTTTAAGAAGAATTTAGTACGTATTAACCAAAAAAACTGACATAAAATAATTCAGCTATTAAAAAAACGCCAATAAATATAATAAAGAATTTGGAATAAGATATTATCGTTTTAAATAATGAATTATCAATGCCAATGTTAAACATAAAAACTTCTATTTCATTTAGAATTTGGAGAAAAGGTATTAAAAATATTAAGAATATTATAAGAGAGACAAATACAGTTGTTAGTTCGGAGGATGTTATGGAATATAGAAAAATAAATATGAAAAGCGATACTAATAGGAAGAATTGTAATAGATTTAAAGTAATATTCGACATAATCCAACTTATATAACAAAAAAACTATTTAAAATTCTAAGAATATTTTAAGAGATCATGGGATATTTAGATTAAAAAACTAAATATTTATAAGTGACAAGAATTAGGTTTATTTCACATTATGTTTTCGAAAGTTAATTAGTATAAAAATCGGATTGATCTAGAAAATATTATATAAAAAAATGATTTGATTATAATTATGAGAAATTTAAAATTGAAGGGATTAAAATACGATAAGGGGAAATACGATTTATATAATGAAAGATTTGTGTTTTTTCCCCCACAAATAATTGATATACTCTCATCGATATATGGAGAGGGAGTAAAGTCTTTACTAGTTTGGTTAGGTAAAAAAGTTGGTTGGGCGTTGATTCAGAATTGGGATGAACAATTAAAATCAAAAACCTTAAACGATTTAGTTAATCAATTTTGCACCATAATAAACAATCATGGATGGGGGATTTTTAATCCAAAACAAATTTCAGACAACTTAATAGTAATTGAACTTCAACATAATATCTCAAACAATTTAAATAACAAATCAAAGTACATATGTTACTATATTACGGGATTATTAGCAGGTTTTGGAGAATATGCGCTCTATAAAGTAAATGTTACAGAAAATAATTGTAATATTGAGAATCCAGGTTTAAATTCATGTGAATTTAGAATCGAGAAAATTTTTTAAAGAATTAAATCACCAAGGATCCCATTCTTCAGGATTCAGTTCATTAACTTCGCTATTATTAAGATCTTTCTCTGAAATTTGAGGTTCTATTTTTACATAGATATTTTCATCTTCATTTATCTTTTTGTGTGATTCAAGATCATCACGAATTAAGTCATCAGTTAATGATAAATTATCATCGCCTATTACTACATCTTTAAAAGCAGAAATTAAGGATAAAAAATTAAAAAACTCTTCCTTTTTCATTTCCACATTTATAAAATCAGCGTTTTTTAATAATTTAAGTTTTATCAGACGAACTTCGCCACTTATTTCTACTGAAGTCAATTCAATATTTTCATTTTTATTTTTTAACTGAATCTTCCACGAAGTCTCTCTTGTTTTTTCGATTTCCATTTATATAGCCTCACTCTTAAGATAATTAAATATCAATTATTTAATAAAAATTAACTAATTTAAAATTATTCTTATATAAGTTAAGTATCGAAGATTTTACTCAAAACGTAAAAAAAAGAGGTTTTCACTATTTATTTTTTTTAGAAAAGATAATTAATTATTAAAAAATCATAGGAAAGAAAGATTAATACTGCAATTGGAGGCCGAATTTGTGCAAGAAATTGAAATTTTTCTCTTTCTTCATTAAAAAACAAAGTAAGTGTTTTCATTTGGAGTTTACTATCTGAATATTTATTTATTTGCGAGAAATCCAAAAATCTATAAAATAACTTCAAAAATGCTCCTCGAGGATAGGAAATTTTCTCATTTAATGCGTGCAACATATTGTAAGGATGAGATTTTGTTAAAAAACGATTGAAAAGGTAATTGCATGATACTAGTAATAAATATAAGATCAAGAGGTATGAAAAAAAAGAAAAAAACAGATGGAAATTAAAACCAAGAATTGGAAAAGCGAAGAACAAAAAGATAATTAACTTACCATCGCTTCCGCCTATCAATTTTAAACAAAACAGCAAAAAGGAAAAAATAAATGCCAATAAAACGATTATAGATTTGCAGATCACAAAAGTTATCAAGTTAGTATAAAAAGTTTGAGCTTCAATAAGTGTAAAGACAAAACCAACAATAAAAAAAAATACAAGGTTTTTGTTGGGTATTTTCCTAAAACAGATATCTCTATACATACAATATAATAGAACCATATTTGAATAATAGAAAACCCCCTCACTTATGTTTGGAAGCAATCCTTATAAATCGCCCTCCCATATGTCTATAAATGTTTTTAAACTCTTAGCCCTAATGTTTTCAAATTTGTATCTATATATTTTAATTCGCCCAAATATTTTCTCCTGAATTAATTTATGGGATTTCAAATAATCTAAGTGACTCTTAACGCTTGCATGATTAAGTTTGGTAATCTTTATAATCTGAGATATTGATAATTCTTGATTTAATGCTAATACTTTTAAGATTTTAATTCTTGCCCGAGACCCTAATAAATTTTCAATTTTAAAGTTCTCTTCTGCTTCTTTTACAATCAAATTTTAATACCTTTAGTTTCCATTACTTCTAATAACAATTCTTTATATTTTGAAATTGGAATATTTTGAATAGTTATTTGAGCTTTTCGACCTTTAATAGACTCACTGACGATTTCCATAGTAATCAAATATTCTCTTTTAAACTCTTGGAGGTAATTCCATAGTTGTGAATGAGATCGTGGTTGAATTCCTAAGCTTTCACATAATATTAAATATGATTCTGTGATTTCACGAACAGAAGTATGAATTCCTTCACACTTATTTAAAGAATTTATAATAGCTAATAAAAAAATGATTTTTTGAGTAGACATATATCTTAATATATCTATTGTTGAAAAAGGAACTATGTCTTGATTTGCAAGACGGATTGATTCTATAGTGACATATTTTAAATTCTGATTTTCAGCGATTTTAGTTGACTTCCATAGTAAGTTTAATCCATACCTTATATCTCCACTCTGATAAACTAAATCCGTAATAATTTGGATTAAGTTATCTGAAATAATATTCTCTTTTAAACTAATTTCTGTTCTATACTTCAATATATCAAAAAGCTGTTCTTTATTATAATTGTTGAAATATATTATATTTCTCTGCAAAGTGCTCATAGTACTAGTATCCAAACCACTTAAACAAGAGATATCCCTTGCAATTCCAATAATAGACATGTGTTGGCGAGTATTGAACGAGTCATCGTTAATTCTTGTAAGTGAATAAATTAAATCCCCTTCCTTGCCGATTAAATAACTTAATTCATCCAAAACAATTAATAAATGGAGATTTTGATCTTTAATAATATCAACAATAATTTCAAGTAAATCTTGTGGAGAGTAACCTCTTTTTGGAAAATTCTTATTGAGTGCTCGAGTAATTTTGATTAACACTTTATAGCTAGTTCTTTCTTTCCGACAATTAATATGAACATACTTAATATCTCCTGATCTTTTTTGAGCTGCGTTTACTAACATTTCTCCAAAGAGTTTAATGGTAGCTGTTTTTCCAATACCAGTTTTCCCAATTATCAATATTTTTCGCGAAATTGAATTCGGATTCGTTATAAGCACTAAAAATAATTGAGATAGCAGTGACAACTCTTTATTTCGATATGGTAACCTTTCAGGTACATAATTGTTATCGAGTTTACTTTCATTTTTGAACAACGATGGTTTTTTTAATAAATCTTCAAAGTAATCTATTGTCATGGGGGACATCTAATAAAATGATATTAGAAGTTAGAAAATCATAATATATAATGAAATACAGAGTACTAATTTTTTATTATTATAATGAATTATTAACGATTATTGTTCTCAAGTTCCTCTCTGGAGAGTATACAATTGTTCGTGTTATTAACAATTATCGCTTCTTTGCTTCAGTTAAAAAAGTTATTCTTTTTTGTCGGTTGGAAGAGCGTATTCTTGTAATTACTTTGTAAAAGTTCGTTCTATAACCCATCATTAGATTTTTGAATTAAAACTTAAATGTGATATCCCTAATTAATTTAAAACCCATCTTTTTGAATTTATATACTTTTAAACTAATTGATGTAAAAAGAGAAGTTAAAATTGAAAGGAGACAAATATTAAGAAAATAGAACGAGCTATCATTTCTTTGATATTGAAAATTTAGAATTTGAAAGGATAGAGATATTGTTCTATTCTCTAAATAACTAGTTCCGTTAAATATAACATCTACATAAAATATTTTGTCACTCTCTTTAAAATTGAAGATAGATGGTAATATATTGATATTAATAAATCCCGTTTGATTTATCTTTAAAATCTCCTCGTATTCGAGAATTGAATTACTATGAACAATAATTTTTAGATTTTCATTTTCAAGTGGTTTTTTACTAGTGTTAAAATAGTAGTAAAATAGTTGAATTTTAATCAAACTACCTTCTTCTGTATTATTTACAAAATTAGTGATTTCTACAAAAACAGGTATTTTTTTTACAAATAATTCGTACGAGAATGTTGTATCCAGATAGTACGGGTTGTTTTTAATTAAAAATGATATCTCATTTCTTCCTAAATCTAAATGCTTAACCGTTGAAATGTTGAATAAAAGCATTCCATCTTTATCTGTTTTGAAATTAGTTTGAAAGATAATTTCGTCATTATTTCTTATTAAGCATTGCAGTGTTTCATTTTCTAAGCAAAAACTCGTATTTCTACTATAGAATTTTGCATTAAACAAATTAGATTCTCCATATATTAAGTCACTTTTGAAATTGGTTAATACACAATCAATATCTCGTTTAGTAATATTAATTGTCATAATTTCCCTAAATGTTGCATCAACTTCGTGAGTACTGAAATCTTCGTGGTAATTAAACAGTTTTATGTAAATTCTATAGGAATAATTTGTAAGTGTTAAGTTTAAGAGTTGAATGTTAATTGTCCAATTTTTCTGTGAAATACCGATTGTGTAGTAAGTGGAAGAATTCCAAAGGATTTTATCAAAAATATTAGTAATCTGAATTTGAACATAGGAAACCTCGAACCCTGAGTTATAATATAACTCCCAGGATCCATTTAGATAAATATTCTCATTATTATTATATAACTTTTTATCGGTTACTAGCAGAGTATTACCACATGAAAATCCTAGTGCCGTTTTGGGAATAAGCATTATTCCTAACACAAAATATAGGAAAAGAACCGCTTTAACTTTTTTTTTCACATCAATTTTATTTATAAAAATATAAAAACTCAGATAATTCCAAAAAACATTTATTTTGTCAAAGATTTAAATTCAAAACTAAGAAATTTGTTATTGTTGAATGAAAGTGGGAAAAGTAAGAACCATATTGATAAAGAAAGTTTCAAAAGAATTAATAAGTAAATATCCAGACGTATTCACCACAGATTTTGAAAAAAACAAAATATTATTGGATAAATATTCTAAAGTAGATTCAAAACATCTTAGAAATCGAATTTCAGGATATATTGTTAACTTAATGAAGATAAAAATTAGAGACCAATCCTAAAAACTGAATTTATAAAACTAAAATAAAGAAGAAATCACGTGGTCCATATTAAAGAAGACGCAAGAATAATGGCAGATCTTTTAAAATCGGGTCATAAAATGTTAAGTTTATCTTGTCCTATTTGTAATAATCCCCTTTTTCAAAATAAAAGTGGAACTACTTTTTGTGCAATCTGTAATAGGGAAGTATTATTAGTTGATAAAGACTCTAATAAGAATGATGTAGCTCTAAAACCAACTGTAAATAATCCGCTAGAAATTACAAATTTAGACAGTGAAATAAAATCTGTTATTATTGAAAAGATTAATTGGATTGCTCATAAATTAGAAAATGAAACTCAATTACACATTGTTAATGAATACTTAGAGCTTATACTTAATCTTTTGAAAATTCTTGAAAAGCTTAAAAGCCTCAAGTTGTCATAGGAACTTAAATAAAAAACATCTCACATTAATGCTTCTGCCGGGATTTGAACCCGGGTCACGAGGGTGAGAGCCTCGCATGCCAAACCCTTTCTTTCATAAGAAAGTTTGGCCGGACTACACTACAGAAGCAGACTTATTATTAAAATTTATTATTTTATTAAACCTTAAATTAATTTTAAACTTAATTAAAAAAAATTTAATAATGAATAACGATAACATAATTCCGCCATAATCTATAATATTTTCACCCAACACAAGGCAAACGAAATTAGCATTTCTTTAGTATGAAAATTGGTTTAAGTAAATTAACATAATGGTCTCTAATAGAATATTCAGCTATGTTTGTTGCTAATGAAATTAATTTTTGAGTTAAGACGTTTTTTTGATTGAATTCCTTCGATAGCAATTTATCTGCTAGATAAATAATCGCTCCAGTTAAAATAAAAGGGTTTCGTCCACCACGTTCCCACTTATTTAAACTTGTTAAAATCGATCTGCATTTACTAGTCAGTTTACACTTATAATCTTCTTTGGACCAAACACTACCTTTTTTTTCTAACCTCATCTCTAAATCTTTATGATTTATAATGTTATCGATCAATCTATTTAAGTAATCCTCACTACTATGGGGTATCGTATCATTATTTAAATGTTTTTTATACCTTATTCCATCTCTCAAAATCAATCTAGGATTAACTCGGTGCCCATAACTTTGAAAAGCATTTGAAATTTCGTTAATAGTAATTGGGGCATTATGATACTCTTTACGAACTGAATAGAATATGCAAAAAGCAATCAAGGAGATATTATTGATAACGCTCTCTTCATTCTTAATTATTTTTTTATAGTAATATGCCGCATTATTTCTAATATTCTTATTCAAGTTTAGATAGATTGAGATTTTGTTTAAGATATTAAAAATCCTGTATTCAGTTTCATGGTTTTTAATCCTTAAAAATTGCGAGTAGTTTTTTTTAAGTCTTCTATACAGTTTTTGCTCATCGGGGGGTAATAACTTACCCGTTTTATCTTTTAAATATTTTGACTTCTCATAGTCTATAAAAGTCCCTAAACCTCCAATATAATCCGTTCTTTCTCCTAAAGCAACATATTGTCTATTCAAATTACTCTTTGTATTAATATTATTGAATATGTATGAGGATTCTTTATACACTTTATCTAAAACTAACCCACAATCTTTACATGTAATTTCGAAAGAATTCGTCATCACTGAACCACCACATTCAGAACATTTTTCTTCTTCTATTCTTCCTTTTGTATTTATTTCCATTCTATCACCTAAAAGACAAGGAATATAAAGTACTAAATATATCAGGCTTTTATCTCAATTTTGTAGGTTGTTTGTCACTTAAAGTAGAATACTATTTCATCGGAGTTCATAAATTCATTTTAGAGCCAGGCTGAGAGATAATTGAATTAAAA
>Ga0209991_10000815_pt1 | contig 13931 bp, 24 predicted proteins | sample ChitaG_FD_183167 | JGI IMG/M metagenome (GOLD analysis project Ga0209991, IMG submission 183167) | Deep subsurface microbial communities from South Pacific Ocean to uncover new lineages of life (NeLLi) - Chile_00310 metaG (SPAdes)... | ecosystem: Environmental > Aquatic > Marine > Oceanic >...
CTATCCCGCAGTAGATGACAGATAACATCGATGGATGGAGCGTCAGTCATAGCCACACCCTTCGTCCAGCCGTTCTGCGAGGTTGCCGCAAAATTGAAGGTAAAGCGCAGCTCTGGGTCGTTAACTCGCGACAGGTCAAGCATGTACTCAAGATCATGATAAAACCTGCCCAGGTTGATGTAGAAGAGTTCCTGACATTGGCCACCTGAGATATTGGTAGCCGGGTGGTCATTGTGAGGAGTCTTCTTGTAAAGCATGTCCGCCAGGAGCTGGTCACCGGTGAGGCTCTTTACGACCCTGGAGCCATTGACTATCAGCTCGATTTTAGTGAGCCTGTCATGCAGCCAGACATCGGGTTTGTCAGCACCGACACCAGCTGTACCATATACCCTTACCTCAATTCCACTCAACAGGCCTTTATTCGGCAAGTCTATTGTCAGCAGCCCTGAGAGGTCAACGAAATCCTTCGTTTCTACTAAGTATCTGTTCTGAAAGTACATCTACCTATACCTCCTTATCCGGCACTCGAGCTGCCACCGGAGACACCGAGCAGCGCCAACCGCTTGGCGTTGAGCGCCTTGCCGACTTCCTCTACACGCTTGTAGTTAGCAGGATCGCCGCGGGGCTTGCGGCTAGAGAGCGTGAGGGCCGACAGGGTGGCGAAGAAAGGCTCGACTCCGGTCTTGTAGTCGACTGTGGCAGCGGCTACACCGGGGGCAAAGCGGTCCCGGGCGACGTCGCGAATCTTACGGGCAAACTTGGCTGGTCCAGCCTTGGCTACCCCTTTGGCGAACCGTTCCTTGATACCGGCAGCGGTGATTGCCATACCGTAGTTATCTTTCGCAGCTTGGGTATTCCTGGCCCAAAGGTCCGCGGATGCCTCTGCCTCAGCCGCAAAGGCTTCAGCAGCTCGACCGGCATTTTCCGACCACTTCGTGGTCGAGGCTTCGATTGGTTTTACTTTGATAGCCATGTCAAACCTCCTTTTTCTAGTAGGGAGGACCTGACGAGAAGGGGCTGAGACCCATTGATCTCCTCTTCAGGTCTCAGCCCTTATTGACAAGTATCTTCCCGGGGTGGTAGGTTGTCAAGAGGCAAAACTGTTGCAACTTCACTAATATATCCTTTAGTAAGAATATACCATGTACTAATAGAGGAGGACGGTTACTTGGCAAGGAAGGAACGAGAGCGGCGGTATATCTCAGAGTATATGCTAACCACCTGGCCGAGGGGGGAGTGGCAGCTCAACGTGGAGCTCGGACCGATACCCCAAGAGTACGTTGACCGCTATGGGCTGGGCAGGGCGGCGGCTCTTTTCAGACCCACCCGGCCGCGGGTGGACGCGGTGAAGTGGCAGGACGACAAGTACTACCTCCTCGAGGCAAAGATCCGCAATATCAAGGACGGCATCGGCGACTTGTACTACTATCGAGGCATGGCAGCGAGGACGCCGGACCTACCATTTTATGATGGGCAGCCTATCGTCTGCCGCCTGGTTGTGCCGTGGATGATCGACTGGATAAGGGTTGCTGCGGAGGAGGCGCAAGTCGAGGTAGTGGTGTTTTGGGCTGAGTGGATAGCAGAGTACGTCGAGGAGAGGAAAGACTACTTCACGGCTGAGTACAGGGCAGCGAGGGCAGAGAAGATGAAGCTGCGGGAGATTCTGGGGGTCGATTAGACACCATGGGATGCGGTGTTAAATGGCGGCAGATAGCTGAGCTCGACAAGGCTTTGGGAGCCCTGCGGGGTACTGGACTGGGCCCCGGGACCACGCCGTTTGATACACTATGGAAATTAAGGGGGAAGATATACGGACAGATAGGGATTAAGTTACCCAGGACGCTTACTCAGCTGGTTAAACTCTTTGGTATGTCACCAGGCACGATTACGCTCTGGCACGATGTCGAATCGGGCTGGATGAGTGAGGCGAGAGCACGCCCGGGAGCCCCACCAGTTTATAAGAGGGTATCGGATGAGGTGGCGATGGCGATACTCAAAAAGGAAGTGACGCCGGAGCTAGAAGTGACCCTTCTCACGCCTGACGAATACGTAGGAGAGTAAACTATCAATCTAGCAATACATACATACATACATACATAAACATATAAATACAGCAAGGTAAAATTATGGAACCTACGTCTGTATGGATCCTGCGGACCGCAACTAACCTCCTGATGAACTACGTCGCCCTGGTGCCTGGCGTGCCGGCCCGGATGCACTTTACTGATGATTACCGCGTAGACCGAGAGATCGCCGACAAAGAGACCGGCAAACCCAAGCGGATAAAGTCCCTGGTATTCTGGGTAGACGAACTTGACGGCGAGGATACGGCCAGGACGTTCAGTATTCTATCTCAGAAGCTCGCTGCCCACTTCGAGCCATTCCTGCCGGGTAAAGACTATACCCACTACGATTTCATCATCACACAGATAGGCGACGGCTTCCTTAAAGACTGGAATGTACAGCCTATCCACCGGCCAGAAAAGGGTTAAACCCCTCTCTTAGACGGACACCCCCCCTCTCATAATCAGATACCCTGCCCCTATTTCTATGACAAAAACGTGCCATTTATACGACAAAAGGGTGTCATTTGCGTAACAAAATCACGTCATTTGTGCGCTAAATCCAGATTCCAGGAGTTGCTGAATTTTGCTTACCTGCGTGGCCGGTTAGAAATTTCCGCGGATTCGGCAAAATTTTCTGAGACCTCCAAATTTGTTTGCAATATCGTAGCTCCCCGGGGGTTTCCCACCCCCCAGACAAAACAGTTAGGAAGCCAAACTGTTTAGGGGGTATCCCCCTTATCACCGGCCTTCACTTCTGGCTCCTCCCTGGTCTTACCGAGTCGCCAGACCTCACCAAAGCAGTTAGGGCAGAGCATGACAGGACGAAGGTAGCGGGGCTCAACGGTTTGATGGCAGCCCTCACAAGCATACTGAGGCGGCTTCGGGGGTTCGCCCGGAGGTGTGAGGGGTGGCGCTTGCTTGAGTAGGTCCATTTCCTTCAATACCGCGTCGATTTGGTCATGCAGCTCTTTGACAGTAAAGCGCCACACCTGATGCCTGGCCAGTATCTCCTCCTGCTGGATGGGGTAAGGTAGACGGCTTAATTCAAAAGCATGCCCAACACCAATCACTCCCTGGTCCAAGACGCCCAGGATCACCGGGCTTGCCTCGGAGATCCGGATCAACTTTTCTATATAATCCCGGGTAAGGCCGGTTTTTTCTTTGATCTGGTCGGAGTCGAGCCCATACTCCTTGCTAAGAGTTTTAATCACGTTAACCATCTGGCTCACGGGAGTTTTGCCGCGAAGGTGGTCGAGGAATATGTTTTTGGTGAGGACGTCTACCATGTCTCCGGGGATCACTACCACGGGAATAGTAGAATCCCCACTGGCGATTGCCTCCTGGAGCCGGTGGAGACCATCACAAAGGACCAGCTCCCCCTTGACTTCGTAACAAATAGGGGGAGTGATACTACCGACGGCTGCTATGGAGTCTTTGAATTGCTGGTAGAGCTCCTCATCAAACTGAGCCGTTACCCTTACCTCCGGGATCTTGATACTGTGCGGGTCAATTTTGCGTAGCTTCATTTTGCCTCCTTGTTGGTCTCCACAGTGAGCCACACTTTACCGAGGAAGCCACTTTTTTCTCTATTCGCCAAGATCTCCCTGAGAGCCTCTAACATGGCATCGAGCGATGGGTATTCTCCGGCTTTTCCTACCCTCGAGCGCTTAATGGTATAGACTACTTTGATTTGTTCAGTCATTTTGCCTCCTTGTCAGGGGTTCGCCGTATATTCTCTCTGGAATGTCATTCGTATTTAGCTTCAGGGTAGAGTTCTTCTATTGCTTCAATGGCTGCTATCCTCGCCTGGCTGAGCTTTAGCCTTGCCTCACTTGCCGGGTCGTCGCCCGGTCTCCGCAGTAGCTCCCAAAAGAATAGTGCCTCCATAGTGTGCTTGAGATGAGCCTGAACCATCTCATCATCGACTACCATACCTCCCCTCATTTCGCATCCACAAGCTAGTTCCATAGTTACCTCCTTATATACCCGACATTCTTTCAGGAATGGCTAGGATCCCCAGGGCCTCGAGGTGGGGCTGGAGCCAGCGGAGCTCAAAGGGCTCAAATAGCTCGAGCTGGTTTGCCAGGCGGTCCAGGGGTATGAGTCGGAGCCGGCCCTGACAATGCCGGCACAAAACGACCAGGTTAGCCCTTCTTGTATGCCCTTGCTCCTTGTTGAGTGTGTTAACGGTCAGCGTATGCCCGGAATCCGTGCGCTCCGGAGCTCCGCATCTCTCACACTCGAAACCGGCCTCGGCCCTCATGAAGTAGCTCAGTTCCCCCCAATTAGCCCGATTGCTTCTCTTTGTCATGCTTCCTGGCCCAGATCCGGGCGGCGTTGCGTATAGCGACCGCGCGCGCCGCGGTCGCCCACCATCGGCCGATCGTCTCGCCCTTATACTTGAGATAGACGTTGTGATCATCCTCCTCGATGTAAAGGCCGCGGTCCACCAGGTCCTTACTCAGTATCGTGTTCTTTCTCATTTTGCCTCACTCTCAAACGATATGATCCCCTTCCTGACCGCAATAACGACCGCATGGGTCCGGTTTTTGGCATGAAGTCTCAGCAACAAACCTGTTACGTGGTACTTGACTGTCTGGGGTAAGATAGCTAGAGCCTTGCCGATCTCCTCATTGGTCCATCCCTGGGCCAGCAGCTCCAAAATATCCCCTTGCCTTTTGGTCAAGCGGGGCGGCTCCTCTGGCGCCGTCTCTGGCCTCTCCAAGACCTTGAATATGGCCAGATGGAAAAGACAACGCTGCCGCTCCTCGTCCCATAGGGGGCACTCTATGTATTGGCAAGGTTGGTGGTTAAACTGGCAGATCATCTCTTTACTCCTCCTCCAGTAGCTCGATGGTTTGGCGAAGGTGTGCCGGGATAACGTCCAGGTAGATCGCGGTGGTGCTGATATCGGCATGGTCGAGGAGCTCCTGGACCTTGCGGAGGTCGGCCCCGAGCTCGATGAGCCTGGTGGCAAAGTAATGCCGGAGGGAGTGAGGGGTAAGATCGTCAATACCGGCTCTCAGGGCATAGCCCTTGACCAGGGCGTCGAGCCTGGCGTTCCGGATTGGGAATAGCAGATCGGAGGGACCTCGTCCATGCTCCTGGATATAGTCCAGGATCTCACGGCTCAGCTTCACAGGGATGGGCGCCACCCGGTCCTTGTCGCCCTTGCCGCGGTAAACGAATAAATAGCCCTCCCTGACGTCCCGGCACCGGAGAGCCAGGAGCTCCGCTCTCCGGAGTCCGCTGAGGGCCAGGGTCCGGAAGATGAGCCGGTCCCTCTTTTTGAGCCTGGACCAGCGGTCGTATCTTCCCTCAATGACGTCAAGGATCCTGGCCAGGTCCTCCCGGGAGTGATAGCGGGGCAGCCGCTTCTCCCTCTTGAACCTCATCCTGAAGGGGATCTCCAGGTAGGCAAGGTAGGGCCGCAGCGCGTAGTAGTAGGAACGCAGGGTGTCTCGCTGGTATCCCTTGGCCCTGAGCTCGGCCAGAAACAGTTTTGCCGTCTCGGCCGACGGCTCCCTGGACCCGAGCCAGTTATAGAAGGACCTTAATTGTCCCTGGCGCAGCCTCAGAGTAGCCGGGACGATGTCCTCGAGCTCGAGCTGCGCGATGTAGAGGTCGAGTACGACCTGGTTAGAAATTGAAATTCGGGCGCTCATTATTCCCCTCCCCTCCTTAATAGTAATACCTTGAATATACTACCAAGAGGAGTATAGATATAGAGATGTAATGGTACTAATAAGGCGCTGGCCCGGAGGATTTGGCGAACGTAGTTTTTTCCGTACTTGAGCCCCGACAAGTCGGGGCCCGGCCAACGTGGAAGGCTAGACAAATCCGGCGATTTGTCTACTCTTTGGCGGGTGGAAGTTATCAACATTTTGGTCACTTTTGTCCACAAGTTATCAACATTTTGGGCTAAGTTATCAACAATTTATCAACAACCCTACCTGGGCCGCTCGTCGTAGTCTCTGACAGCCATGCCGATGAGGATGCCGATGCTGATCAACGCGATGAGCATGAAGACCACGGTGATAATGAAAGCGGGGCCAGGGGGAACCGCGTCAAGAGCTGGTGTGAACTGGAAAATAGACCATAGGATCCATGAGACCCCCAAGATGATGACGACTATTTTCTTGGCCACGTCACCCTCCCGGTCCCGGGATCCTGGGATGCTCTCCGGTGTGGCTCGAGACGAGCCTTTGGGAGCCCTGGTAGAAGTCTATCAGGCGGGCGACGGCCTCTGAGAAGGTCTCCCTCTTGCCCCGGAGCTCCTCGAGCTCCTGGTGGACCTTGTCCTCGAGCTTGATTGTCTTGGCCATAGTACCTTCTAGTTTACAGGACGGTATACTCGGTGTCAAGGGTACACTGGTACTACTGAGAGGGGATTTACCAGTATGTACCAGTGTCTACCAGTATCTACCAGTGTTTACCAGTATTTACCAGCAACCGCCATGATTTAGGTACAAAAATGCCCGCAGCGGGCCCGGCTGCCGGCGCAACTTTAGCTTTACGCCAAAAAATCACGGAGGTTTTGGGGGGGGAGATATCCGGGCGGATCCCCCGGGGTCGGAGGTTTTGAGAGTAGGACGCGAAAAAAGGGGCATGAAAAAGTTTTTGAGGGTAAATGGTCAGGCCGGGTGGGAAGAGGGGCAGTTTTGTGAGTGGTGATTAGGCCGTGAGGGGGATTTTAGCGGTCCTCCTCGTCCTCGTCCTCGTCGATATAGTCCTCGTCGGGGGGTGATTGCCTCATTTATACTTTTTGCCTCCACTCGGCTACCAGGGCGTCATAGTGGCTCTGCGCGGCAGCGAGGGTAGATTCGCCCCGGTGCAGGGCGACGCGAAGTTTATCCCGCCTCTCTGTCACCTCAGCGGGCAGGACCTCTTCCTTGACGAGCTTCGCCTCTTCCTCACGGACCAGGGCTTGTAAGGCCTCGAGGTCCTTAGTGAACTTGACGACCTCGCCGGCTGCCTGTCGGATCTGCTCGGTTAGCGTTTCAGATGCCATGCCGGCTGCCTTCCTCCACTTGCCGGTTGTGTCCTTGAATTCCTGGTACGACATAGGGCTGAACGCTGCTACTTCGGCCCTGACACTAAGTATAAACTGTGCTGCCTCGGGAGTAAAGCCAATATCCTGGAGCATGAGGTAGCCATCTTCCGGTGTGATTAATCCCTTCTTGACCGCCAGGACGATGTCGGCCTTGGACGCCTCCCGGGTCCTGGGCTCCGTCGGCGGCTTTACGAGCGCCTTGTATATCGCTAGGAGTAACTCCGCGTCTATCTGGCTATACCTTATCTCTCTTAGCCTCTCGAGGACTTGCGCCTCTGTTAGTATGCCGGCCTTGAGCCCCTTGAGTATGTCGGTCTTAGTGAGCTCGCGCTCTTTGACTACTATCTCCTCGTCGTCCACAGGGATATTTATTGTCAGCTTATAGTCAGCTTCGTCCTCGTCATAGCCCAGGTCCATCAAAAGCTCGAGCCCCTCGCCGCGAGTAATGACGCCCTGTTTTACCCCTTTGTATATGTCGGTTACTGTGAGGTCGCGCTCTTTGACTACTCGCTCCCCCTCGCTCGATTTGAACTTGGTTTGAATCAACTCCTCAAGCCTGTCGGGCGGCATACCATATCCGGTGAGCTCGGCGCGAACCTCGTCGAGAGTAATCCAGCCGTTTTTCCAGCGGGCGATGAGGTCCGGGAAGGCGACATATACCTTGGTCCACACCACATAATTCTCCAAATCCTTACCAAAATAGCCTCGTCTCTGGTAAATGCTTCTTAGCTCAGCTTCGTCTATGGTCCGCATATCCCACCAACGGCGCACATCTACCCTGGTGGGAATCTCTCTGACTAGCTGGAGCAACCGTTCTTGCCAGAATGAGCTATAGCCCATGGTGCGGTAGGCCATTTTAATTATCTTCTCAGCTTCGCCTTCTCCCCCAGGCTTGCCTATCTCCTCTCCTCCGATAAGGGGTGTACCCATCAGTCCTCGTCTATACATATCCCCTAGCTCGTAGCGTCCGGGTTGTACCCAGTGAGAGAACCAGTATTTATTAGCCCAGTCAGCCGGAGCCTCGTTAGGGATACCGATTAAGGACATGGGCTCTGTTATCCAGCTCGGAGCATCGTAGAACTCTCTCCACGCCGCTATAACCTCAGGGTCAAATGAACCGAAGTCGGCAAACCGGACCATATCCGGGACCGGTGGGTACTGTTCGGTAAGAAACTTGAGGGCTTCTATACGCTCGTCGCTCCAGCCCTGGTCTCTGAGGTCGTCCCAATACTTTTCGTAGGCCTCGGGGTCGCGTCTCCAGGCGGTTATGAGGGATATGGGGTCGAGGCGGTAGGTCTGCGCTATTCTCTCCTCCCCTTGATGCAGTCTATCAACCGCTGGAGCGAAAAGCGTTTGGACTGCCTGTACGACCATGACAACCCCCATGATTATAAGTAGGACTATCTGTACCCATGATTTTGGCTCCAGGGCTCGTTCTACCAGGGCCTTGATCTCAGGAGGGGTATTGGGGTTATCTCTTAGCTTGGTGAGGACATCCTTAACATTATCTCGAGCGCCGGGTTCTGCATCATCGAGGAACTTTTGAGCGCCTTCGGCTAGACTACGCAGGACCCAACCACGGAGCCGGTCCTTCCAGTAATCGCTTAGGCTATCGATCCAAGCTCTTAACCTATCTGCGGGGCTCATGTTACTGTTCCTTACCTAAGAACCAGTCGGCGAATTTAGATTCCAACCAGTCGAGCGGGGAGTTAAAGAAGTCCTGGATGTCGTCAAACCGGAGGTTGATGAGGTTGATGGGGGCAGCTATAGCGGCCAGGGCCTTATTGATTAAGGTTTGAACTATGTCTACCGTTACCGCACCAATATCGGCGACAACGCCGTCGACGAAGGCTTTAATCTCGGCCGGGACTTCCTTGACCCAGGCATAGATTTCCTGTGCCTTGGCCGTTACCGCGGCCTCTATTTGCTCATAGGCCCAGACGGCCTTGTTATAGGCTTCAATCGCCTTGTCTTTGAGCCAATCTGTGACTGAGCCCCATACGTTCCCCGCCCGGTCCCAGGCTTCATTGGCCAGGTTTTTGAGGTAGCCAGTGGCATAGGTCCAGACGTCGGTGACTAGATTATAGGCGGTAGTGGCCCGGCTCAAGGCGTCACCGGCAGCGTTCAGGGCATCATTGACCCTAAAGCTGAGGACCTCGAAAACATAGTCAAACACCTGCTTTGCCTTACTCCGGGTTTCGGCCAGGACCGTCTCAACGATAGCGGCGGCCTGGTAGGCGTCATAAAAGAAGTTTGATATGGCATCTAAAATGTCTTGGAGACGCGCAAAAGGTGCTTCGAGATGATACAAGGGCCAACCCTGGTTACCGAACCAGTCGGCTATACCGCCGAATCTATAAGCGAGTGTCCAGAACGCGACGTATATGTAATAAAATACCCCAGATAACATAGAGGAACGTCTCCTAGAGTGCTTTTATGTCTTCTATCTGAGTGGCCTTTTTGGTGAGAAGTTCGTGCACTTTTGCCTTGGTGAAGTCGGCCTCGCCGATCTCAAGGGTGAAGTGAACATCTGAGGCGGTGTAGGCAGTAATGCGGTAAACCTTCTCTATCTTACCCTCCCGGGTGATTTCGGTGCGCTCGATGACATCAACTCCGTGGTATTTTTCAGCCATTGTTTTCTACCTCCCTACTTTTTCCTGTCAGCATAACTTACACCAAAGAAGTACCCCGCGGCAATCGTGAGTATGCTTTTCACCTCGCCGTCAATACCGGTGAAGAGCAGGGCCAGGCAACCACAGATGAGGACCAGGGCGGTGATTTTGTCCGGGGACCATTTCATAGTAGGACCTCCTTAATCAAGCAAGCTAAACCAAAGAAGATGAAGAGCAAAGCGATGAAGCCGAGGGCTCGGCCGGCCACGTAGTAGTGATACTCTCCGGCAATCTCGGCCGAGGACTTCTTACATATTGGCCTGGCAGCGGGCCAGGGGCAAGTCGACTCGAAGTAGCCGATGAGGAAGGCGTGCCGCTCCCCGGGAGTGCTGAACAAGTCTCTGGGGTTAATGTCTTTGAACATTGTTGAGATTTCTCGTAACTAGTTTGGCGAAGTCCATATATTAGGCAAACCAACAGCCAAGATACTCTCATTGGTGTCTGTTGTTTTGATATAAGCGGTAAACTTGAGGAAGTGACCCTGTGGCAGGTTAGTAGTGAAGGTCTTTTTGAGGACATCACCAATATAGAACTTAGCTTCAGTGATAGTAGTAACAATCCGAAGGTCACGTATAGCAGCAAAGGTAACTCCAGTATCCTCTTGGGTAGAGTTTGGGGTAAGACCACAAGAGGCGTATATCTTGTCATCTTCGATGTAGAAGGCAAGATGCGATTCAGCCTTTGTCGGAGCTTCAGGGTCAAGTACCCAACCAATCCAGCCATTGTAGCTGGCATGTGAGCCAGCTACATAGTTGATTTTAACGTCAAACCGCCACCTACGGTTCACGTCAGCGAAGTTAAAATAGTATGTATCTGGTTGATACTTGCAAGCCTCTGAATTTAAGATTATGCCTGTTTCGAGCCGACATTGGTAGGTTCTTATAGTAAAAGCTCCACTGCCACTTGTGTAATCAGTCCACCAGCCAGCGTTCGTCCAATCAAGGTGGAACCAATTTCTGAGGTAACGGAAGATGAGATAGGTTATATCAGTTTCATCCCCACCACTATATTCATGCCTGGGTCCATGAGAGGCTAAATCTAGGTCATCAACGCTAGATTTGGCGATGTAGTCAGATCCGACGCCGTGTACGCCGGTTTTGAGGGCGGTGTGTGCCTTAGACTTCCAGAGTCCGGTGGCATCATCGTAGTAGAAAAAGTCGCCGTCAGTGGGGGCGGCTACGCTGACGTCGGCCAGGTCGTTGAGGTTGACGTTGGACAGGTCAACCTTGACTAGGCCGTTTTCGTCAACCTGGAGTGGAATCCACGTATCAGTCGCCGGATGATATCCCCATAGCTTCTTGCCTGCGCCCATTATTTACCTCAACTCGCTGTTACGACGAGCCTTCCGTCGGCGTCAACCTGGATAGGCACCCACACCTCGTTGGTTTTGTCCCATCCCCAAGCTAGTGCTCCTTCGTCCATAAAATCCTCCTATGGCTCGTTTATCGTAGCAATAAAATCATCGACGTAGGTGTACGCAGCATCGTTACTCCTTGTGTAAGCATGAATGGTAGTATAGAGCACGGGGTTTCCCGGTGCAGATGCCGTCCACATACTGAGTCCAGACATATCAAAGGTATGGTCGTCTACTATCAGATGCACGTACTTTCCAGTGGTCATATCAACTACCAGTTTGATAGTGTGGAATATACGTTGCAGTTGCATTAGGTCATACGCTGGGCTGAGGTTTACCCATGCCTCAGCTAATGACCAATACTGCCAACGGTTTGTATCAGGAACGAACCGCACATAGGCCATGTACTGATCAGTGCTATCTCGTACATCGTTTTTGAATTCAAAATACTTTATGTACTCGCCGTATATGAAGCTAACCTCAAACCCCAGCCTGGAGGGTTTGGGATACGGGTATCCTTTATACACTCCAGCATACGCATCTTCCGTGTCATTTGTAACTAATTTGAGGGAAAATCCTCCGCCTCTATGTCTCTCAGGGCTCCAGCTAACTGCATATCCAGCGGGGGATGAATCAACCTCCCAACCTTCTATACCACTCTCAAAATCATCCAGTAGAATGACATTACCACGACGGTCAAAGGTGACAATAGAGCCGAGCCTGGCAGCGAGCTCAGCCATGTCCTGTATGGTGTAGATGGTCGTGGTGGGGGCACCGGCTCCGTAGTCCGGGTGTCCGTGTGCCATTAGAGTCCAAGCCTCTCTGTAATTCTTCTGACACTTGAGACAAAGGGGCCCGCGGGCATTAGCACATTGGCGGGGAGGATGCCAATACGGACTTCGAGGGTGTGGTCGTAGGTGTCGTCGAGGTTCCAGCCGACCAGGGTTAAGGTGTAGGGTTTGCGGGTGAATTCGAGGAACTCGTTGAAGGCTAAGTTGTAGCTGTCAAAGTTGAAGGAGCCTTCGGGGTTTGTAGGCCAACGCTGGTGTAATCCTTCCCTGATGACACAGTGGGCAAGGCCGGCGCAGCCTGAGGGAAAGACTATTTCGACCCTGTGGATTATGCCCTGTGTGAGCTTGGCGGCCTTGGTGTGGGGGGCTGACTTAGCGGTGTTGGCGGGTATGGTGAAGCTGTAATCGTAGTACACACTCGCTAGTCAACCTCCCATTGAACTAGAACGCCTGTTATGCCGGTGAGTGTACCCACATAGAGGCCACGGTCTGTCTTAATACCGCCGGGGAAGTTAAAAGGTGTGGAGTCTTTGGTGGGGAGCTTGATGGTGGCAATTGTTGGTGCAGTGGCATTCTCGCCATCGTGAATAGTGAATGAGGCGGTATCGCCCGACGGCGTAACTACCAGTCCTAAAAGTCGGCACGGCTTATGCGTAATAACGCGTGCTGCTGTTACCCATTCCCAGCCCTGCATGGTAAAAGCACCCCCGGGTTTAGTATTTCCTCAACTGCTGGAGCACTACCTGGAATGAGGTATTACCACCCCTGAGCCCGCCTCTGACTCTGAGCTGGACACTACCCTTTTTGGTGACGTCGTACCAGTCGTCGGGTTCATCCTGTAGCCCGAAAGGAAACTGGATGCAGTGGTTGGGTAGGTAGCCTCGGGCTATGGCGCTGAATGTCGTCGAAAGGCTGCAGATTACGGTAGCTTTGCCACCTCTATTGAGGCCTGTGGAGAAGACAGATGCATTCGAGGAACGGCTAATACCGATTACCTGGCACCAGTAGTCCGTCGGGGTCACATAGAAAACCGTACCAGCAGCCGGCTCCTCTGCAATAAGGGCTTCCTCGACTACCGGCCAGACACCCTTCATAACCTGGTAGTACTGCTCGATATCCCAGTCAAAGGGGATGCGCTTCAAGTTGTCCTCATCAAGGCGGGCCTCGAGGATTGCTTGCCAGGGCTCGTAAGCATCTTCGTAGCCTCTGAGAAGGATCTGGCGTATAGGGTAATCAGTCGGCAAATCGACGTAGGCAAAGGTCGTACTGGCGGGACTGGTAGCGCTGTAAATCTCCTTAGACATAAGGAATCCTGCAGGGCTAACTGCCTTCTCGTCGAATATGTGGGCAATCACCTCCAGGAGCGGTGTCGTGGCGCCAGTATCGGAAAGGATTGTGTTGTAGGTGACCTTGAGCTGAGGATTCTTGAAGTTACCGGGCAGGAAGGCAAACATCGGGTCCCACAGGAAACGGCCGAAGTCGATTCCGTAGATCGATCTCTGGGAATTGGCATTTATGACCTGGCCGTGATTCATGGTGGGGACTCGGCGGTCATAGATGCACAAGGCCTGGTTCTCATAGCCTGACAGGGTGTGGAGCACATCGGAGCCGTCCACCAGCTCGATTTTGGTGATATCCTTGGCCGGTGGACCGTCCATAGCCTGTTTGGACTTGGTGATCTGATATCTCAGGTCAATACGACTGATCGGCTCGGTCACATTGAGGTCAATGGTCTTGGTGCCGGCAGCGCTGAGACTCTCCTCGGCAAGTATTTTAGCTACTCTATACTTCATGTCTCAAACCTCCTAAACCTTATTTCCTCGCTATTTTACGTTCAGGATGAGCTGCTGCCGGAGACACCGAGCAGCGCCAACCGCTTGGCGTTGAGGGCCTTGCCGACTTCCTCTACACGCTTGTAGTTAGCAGGATCGCCGCGGGGCTTGCGGCTAGAGAGCGTGAGGGCCGACAGGGTGGCGAAGAAAGGCTCGACTCCGG
>Ga0209991_10000816_pt1 | contig 13917 bp, 14 predicted proteins | sample ChitaG_FD_183167 | JGI IMG/M metagenome (GOLD analysis project Ga0209991, IMG submission 183167) | Deep subsurface microbial communities from South Pacific Ocean to uncover new lineages of life (NeLLi) - Chile_00310 metaG (SPAdes)... | ecosystem: Environmental > Aquatic > Marine > Oceanic >...
GTCCTTTTTTCAGGGAAAAGGCGCTGATTTCATCAAAGATTCTCTTTTTTTAAAGAGGACGCAAACATTTCAAATCGATGAGGATATTATTATGGAAGGATATTTATAATGTTTACAGGGATCATTCATTATACGGGTCATTTCAAGGGTTACCGACGGGGAAAGCAAGAAATAGCTGTTGAGGCTTCCTCCATCTCTTCCCGAATTGAGATTGGGGAAAGCTTAAATGTAAACGGTGTCTGCCTAAGCCTTATCAGAAAAGAAAGGTTTACCCTTTTCTTCCATCTTTCTCAGGAAACAACCCAAAAAACCAGCCTGGGCTCTCTCCGACAGGGTGAAAAACTCAATCTTGAGCAGCCTCTTACTCTTTCTTCTCCATTGAGTGGCCATCTCATCACAGGCCATGTCGATTCGCAGGGAAAAGTTCTAAAAATCCTGGAGAAAAAAACAGGAAAGAGAATGACGATCTCTTATCCTCCTGAACTCAACCCATACTTTATTCCTAAAGGTTCAGTCGCCATAAACGGAGTAAGCCTCACCATTGCTGATCTAGGATCTTCTTCGTTCGATGTTGAGCTAATTCCTATCACCTTAAAAAATTCCAATTTTGGGGACTTAAGAAGAGGAGATGCGGTCAATATTGAGTGTGACATGATTGGAAAATACGTGTATAATTGGATAAGCAAAAAGAAACCGTAGAAAAAAAAGAAGAGAGAAATAAACAGAAAATGAAAAAGAAACACAAAACAGCATCTGTAGAGCAAACCATAAAAGCCGTAAAAGCAGGAAAGCTCATTATTATCATCGACGATGAAGACCGGGAGAACGAAGGCGACCTTATGGTTGCGGCTGAAAAAGTTACTCCGGAAATCATCAATTTCATGACAAAACACGGCAGGGGTCTCATCTGTCTACCCCTAACAATGAAAAGGCTAAAGGAGCTTGAGATCCCTTTAATGGTAACAGATAACACTGCTCCCTATGGGACAGCCTTTACCATTTCCATCGATGCCAAAAAAGGAGTCACAACAGGAATATCTGCCTATGACCGTGCCAAGACAGTTTTAACTGCTATAGACCCCGAAACAAGCCCTGAAGAACTCACACGACCTGGTCATATTTTTCCCCTCCGAGCCAGGGAGGGCGGCGTCCTGGAGAGAGCAGGCCAGACAGAGGCGGCTCTGGACATCACCCGCCTGGCTGGCCTAAAAACTGCAGGCGTCATCTGCGAAATCATGAATGAGGACGGGACAATGGCCCGGATGCCTCAGCTCAGAGAGTTCAGCCGGATTCATAACATTCCCATTCTGACTATCGCTGACCTCATTAAATACCGGATGAAGCATGAAAGACTTGTTAAAAAATTAGAGGAAGCCGATTTACCCACAAAATTCGGGGACTTCAAGGTGATGATTTTTGAAGACACCATCCATAAAGAACACCATATAGCCCTGGTCAAAGGAGAAATCAAGAAGGATGAACCGACCCTTGTACGTGCTCACTCCCAGTGTTTGACAGGAGACACGTTTGGCTCCATTCGCTGCGATTGCGGACAGCAGCTTCACCGGGCTATGGAAATAGTCAACAAAGAAGGAAATGGAGTCATTCTTTATATTCTCAATCATGAGGGAAGAGGTATCGGCTTTACCAACAAAATCAAAGCCTATGCACTCCAGGACCATGGCGCGGATACTGTGGAAGCCAACCGAAAACTGGGTTTTAAGCCTGACCAGAGGGACTACGGAATAGGAGCCCAGATCCTGGTTTCCCTGGGAGTCAACAAGCTTCGCCTCATAACCAATAATCCCCGAAAATTTATCGGGCTATCAGGGTATGGCTTGGAAATTGTTGAGCGTGTGCCTATCGAAATCCCGCCTAACAAGCGCAACCTTAAATATCTGAAGACCAAAAAGGAAAAAATGGGCCACATCCTGGAAATGGTTTAAATTCATAGAATCCCAGGATAAAGAATAGAAACACCTCCTTTTTTCGATCTTTCGGGACGACCCACCAGAAACCCTGTGAAGATGTTTTTCAGAAAAGATAGTCCTACGAAGATCTGAAAGTCAAATAATAACTTCTACTTAATAACATCTTCCCCCCGAAAACTCTTCTTTTGAAGAATAAAGGTGACTGGACCATCATTAACTAAATGGACATCCATCAAAGCTCCAAAAACTCCTGCCTCGACCTTTACGCCTTTCCGCCTGATTAAATCCACTAAATAATGAAAAAGCTTTTCTGCCCTTTGCGGCACTTCTGCTTTATCAAAGCTGGGCCTCCTTCCTTTCTTCACAGAACCGGCAAGGGTAAACTGAGAAACGGCAAGCACTTCTCCCCGTATTTCGAGTAAGGACAGGTTCATTTTTCCCTCTTCATCAGGGAAAATCCTCAGCTCTGTAATCTTTTTAGCCATGTGCTGAACATCATCCTCTGAATCGCCTTTTTCAATGCCGACAAGGAGACAAACTCCTCTTTCTATTTCTCCGGTAACTTTCCCGTCGGCTTCGACCGCAGCATGTTTGACTCTCTGGAGGACAACTTTCATTTCTTTCTTTATCACTCCTTCAAGATTCTCTCGCGAGAAAAAATATCCTTCAAACTTCTTAAATCTTCATGGTTAAAGAGCAAACTTAATAAAACATATATCAGAATTCCCGATGCAACCGCTGCAAATAAAACACCTGCTTGCTTCAAGAAAACCAGACGCTGGAAATCAAATTGCTTCATAAAAAACCAGATTGCAGCTCCCATAATTCCCGCTGAAAATGCGGATCTTATACCTGTTGCTACAAATTCCTTCTTTTCTATTCGACCAATCTTTTTTTCCAGTAGAAAGAAAAGCAGAATAAAATTGAATACTGAAGTTACTGATAAAGCCAGGGCAATGCCCCCCACACGCAGAGGACCCATCAAAATCAAAGCCAGCCCAATATTCCCCAGCATGACAAAAAAGGCAACAATAACAGGGGTCTTTATATCCTTAAAAGAGTAAAAAGCAGGGGCTAAAATTTTCACTCCGGAAATAAACAGAAGGCCGAAGGCAAAATAGAAAAGACACAGGGCACTCATGGTGGTGGATTGAGCATCGAATACTCCCCTCTGAAAAAGGACCTGAATGATAGGGCGATTGAGAACCAGCAACCCAGCCATAGCTGGAAGAGTTATAAAAAATATTAACTTAAAAGAAAAAACAAGTGTCCTTTTCATGGCCTGAATATCTTGACGGACAGCCTGCTCGGAAAAAATAGGCAGAAGGGCGATAGAAAGGGCGATAGAAAAGATGCCCAGGGTAAGCTCCTGAACTCTTGAGCCATAGTAAAGCGAAGATACGCTTCCTTTCTCCAGTAAGGAAGCAATCATCTTGCTGATAACAAAGTTTATCTGAATTATACCCGCACCAAATATACCTGGGACCATAAGCCTTCCCACTTTGCGGACCGCCGGATGGGTAAAAGAAAGACCAAATTTGAAGCGCATTCCATTTCGCCACAGAAAAGGAATCTGGAAAGCAAGCTGCAGTATCCCACCGAGAACAACACCTCCAGCAAAAATAAAGGCAGGTTCTTTCGCCTTTCCAGCAAAAAGAAGGGCTAGACTTATAATCGAGAGGTTTAAAAGAACAGGAGTAAAGGCAGGAACGAAAAATTTACGGAAAGAATTCAGGATAGCCATAGCCAGAGCGGCCAGGCATATCAGAAACATATAGGGAAACATAATCCGCGTAAGGACAACAGTCAGATCCCATTTTCCCTCAACACCACCAAAACCAGGTGCAAGAATTCTCACTAAAATCGGAGAAAAGACTATGCCCAAAACCGTTAGGACTGCCATTATAAGGGTCAGGTCAAAGAAAAATGCATTTGCAAATTTCCATAGTTCATCCCTTGATTTTTCCTCTTTCATCTGGGTAAAAACAGGAATAAATGCCGCAGTCATCGCCCCTTCACCTGTTAATCTCCTCATTAAATTAGGGATGATATACGCTATCGCAAAAGCGTCCATACTTCCGCTTGTCCCCAGAAAGAAAGCCTGGAGCATGTCTCTGAAGTAGCCCAGTATTCTGCTCAACATAGTGGGCGCAGCCACCGCAATGGTCGATCTCATTAATCTCCGATTTTGGTCTTTTTGTTTCATATTTATATAGAATCTCGACTAGCTAGAGCCACAAGGGATCAGGTTGAGTGGCGAGAAAACCGTGTGAAAGGAAGCTCCGGCCAGTGGATTCAAAAACACGCACCTTTTTCCCCAGCGAGGCAAAAGGTGCTCGGTTTCAGGCTTCGCTCTCCTCTCCACGCCGGAGAGGAACCGTGCCCGTTCAGCCTTCAAACGGCTTTTCAACCCACTGGTCTTCGCAAAATAAAAATATTTGCCTCGCTGGAGCAAAGCCAGCGTGTTTTCGAAACATCCAGCCTGATCGATGCTATAGTCTTCCATCACAGAAAATAAGATGTTTGCATTACTATTAATATGTTTGACTTTAGAGAGAAGATATCTTATCATACTTTTTTCAAAAAGGAGAGAATATTGGCTCAGCTCAAATCGGCCGTGCGACAGTGGAGGCGAAGCCTTCGCAGGAATGCTATAAACAAGAAGAACAAATCTGTCCTGCGTAACCAGATAAAAAAATTGAGAGAGGCAATCAATAATAAAGACAAGGAAACTGCCTTAAAGCTCCTTCCTCTCACCTTCTCTCTCATAGATAAATCAGTCAAAAAAGGAGCGATCCACGAAAACAAAGGCAACAGACACAAATCAAGATTGAGCCGTCAGGTCGATTTACTCATCCCCCCTCCCTCCAAGTAATTCCTTCCTTCTTCCTAATGCTGCAATAATCAAAGAGGAAGGCCTCCAGAAGTGTCTGGGGATTAAGAGATGATGTTTTCATCTTTAAATCAACTTTTTCAAGCTCAATCAGGATATGATTCAAATCTCTCATGGAAAATTTGTCCACCAAAGAAAAGAACTCGCTGAATTTAGTTGCATAAAGGTTTCTGAATTTTTCATGAATCTGAGGCCTCAACTCTTTGAAAATCGCTTTTTTATCAACATCTTTCTCTCTAAGCAGGAGCTTGGCCATGAAAATATCGCGGAAAAACCTGACCATTGAACCCAAAATGTTTACTAGCTTGGCACCTTCTTTCCTTATCAAATTATCCAGCACAACAAGACACCCCTGATAATCAGCCTTGGCCAGACTGTCAGCAATCTCCCACTCAATAAAAGTCTTGACCCAGCCGGAAATCTGGTTGACATCATCCAAATCGATCACATTTTTTTCTCCCACGTATATTATTAGTTTTTCTATCTCGTTATTCACGCTCCTAAGATTATTTCCAGCCAGCTCTTCCAGTCTTCTTTTAGCATCAGGCGTAGCTGTCTTCTCTTGAGATGAAAATTTCTTATCCATCCAGGCATAGAGAATCTTTTCTTTTAAAGGTCTCCATTCTTTCGAACAGACTGTTGTAGAGGGAAGAGATGAAAAAAACTTGAAGAGGGATAAATCTTTTCTTATTTTCCCCGAAAAAACAATCACGATGACAGTCTTCGAAGAGGGAGAGGAAAAATAGGCCTCTAATATTCGCTGCTCCGGTGCAGGAAGGCCCTCCCTCTTTCCTTTAAGGACCTCAACGACAATTATTCGCCATGGCGAGAGAAAGAAAGGAATTGTTCTGGCCAAATCGATGATTTCTGCCCAGGAGTTATCTTCAAGGTTGAATTTCTCCACATTGAAATCCTGAATTTCAGGAGAAATCAGGGTTTCTTTAAGCTCATCGATAAATTGATAGGCGAGAAAAGTCTCCTCTCCATAAAAAAAATAACAAGGTACAAGGGTCTCCTCCTTTATCTCTTTATTCAGGAGAAAACTATACACCCCCCTAAAATCCTTCTAACATGTTGACCACCAAGCTCCTGGCAAATTTCTCAGCGATTTTATCCAAAGCCTCTGATTCCACAGTCTCAAAATCTGTCCCTTCTGGCACTTCGTATTCATCCTGATACATAAAATTAGGGTTGGAAAAGATAATTTTCTGGTTGACCATGTCCTTCAATGTAATCCTGGCGACAACAGTGATTTTGTACCGGTCAGCTGTTGCCTCTCTGGAAAAAGCTATAGGGGTGGCTGTGAAGGAAACGATTTCCCCAATCAAAACAGCATCTGCAGACTGCATGTCTTCAGTTATCTCTACTTTTCCTCTCGCCACCATCTCATCGATTACACTGTGAGTTAACTTCAAGTCCAGCTCAAAACGCGTGGTTAAGTTCTTGAACATAGGGATGTTGATTTTTTTAATATGCGCAGGGAGGAAGCTTCCCGTCCCCCGAAGATGGTAACCGCACTGGATAGAAAAAAGGCACATAAAGAGCAGTAAAATATTTTTTTTCATACCGTTTTTAATAAAAATCTACAGCACAATGTTAATTAATTTATTTTTGACATAAATTACTTTTTTAGCCTTATTTTCTCCGATAATATTCTGGATTCGGCTCAAACTCAGAGCCATTTCTTTTATACGCTCCTCATTGAGATCTCTTTCTGCTTCAAATTTGTCTCTTAATTTCCCGTTGACCTGGACGACAACCGTGACTTTCTCCTCTCTGGCTAAGTCCGGGTCAAATGATGGCCATGGAGAGCTTATGAGAAGAGTTTCGTGACCCATTCTTTCCCAGAGCTCTTCACAAAAATGGGGGGAAAATGGAGAAAGAAGCAACACGATTTTCTCCAGTGATTCCTTTAAAAATTCTTTTCCTCCATCGCTCCTTCTCAACCCGTCCTTTTCTTTTTTGACCTGGTTGTAAAACTCCATTATAGAACTTATGGCTGTATTCAAATGGTATCTTTTCTCAATATCTTCGCTGACTTTTTTTATAGTCTGATGCATTTTTACTCTCAAGCTCCCGGCTTTCTCTTCCCTTTCCACTTTAACTTGCTTTGAGGGTTCATCTTTGAATAAATCCAGATTTTCATTCATAATCACCCAGATGCGATTCAGAAATCTGTAGCATCCTTCAATTCCTTCATCATTCCAGGCAAATTCTTTTTCAGGCGGGGAGGCAAAAAGAATGAAAAGCCTCAATGTATCTGCCCCGTATTTTTCCACTATGTCGTCAGGATCGACTACATTTCCCTTTGATTTGGACATCTTAGCACCATCTTTGGTCACCATTCCATGGGCAAGCAGACGGGGAAAAGGCTCATCGACCACGGTTAAGCCGGAATCTCGAAAAAATTTGCAGAAAAAGCGGGCATAGATAAGATGAAGGATAGCATGCTCTACGCCACCTATATAGAGGTCAACAGGAAGCCAGTAATCAGCAGATTGAGGGTTAAAAGGAAGTTTTTCTTCCTGAGGCGAAGTGTAACGAAAATTATACCAGGATGAATCGAAGAAAGTATCCATAGTGTCTGTTTCCCGCCTGGCTTCTCCATGGCATTTTGGACAGGTAGTTTTGACAAAACTCTCCACCTTTTCAAGGGGAGAACCCTCCTCTCCTTTGAATTCAACTTCAGAAGGAAGTAAAACCGGTAAATCTTCATAAGGAACTCCAACTATTCCGCAATTCTGGCAGTAGATCACAGGGATAGGCGTTCCCCAATAACGCTGACGGGAAATGCCCCAATCCCGGATGCGATATAGCGTACTCTTTCTCCCAAATCCTTCTTCCTCTGCATACTTAATCATTTCTTCAATGGCTTCCTGACAAGGTTTACCAGAGAATGGTCCTGAATGAACAACCACTCCATAATCTTCAAAAGCTTCTTCAGGCTCTCCTGCAGAGGACTTCCCTTCAGGAACAATCACGACCTTAATGGGCAAGGAATATTTTTTGGCAAAGTCAAAATCTCTCTGGTCATGGGCAGGAACAGCCATAATGGCACCGGTGCCGTATTCCATCAAAACATAATTGGCGATCCAGATCGGTATTTCCTTGCCAGTATAAGGGTTAATAGCTTTTTTCCCTGTATCAATTCCTTCCTTTTCAACTTCCTCCAGTTCAATTCTGAGGCGCCGCTCAGCAATATTTTTTTCTATCCATTCCTGTGCTTTTTTCTTTTGATCCGAACCTGTTATCAGTTCCTTACTTAAAGGATGTTCAGGGGAGAGCACCAAAAATGTTGCCCCGTAGATTGTATCAACCCTTGTTGTAAAAACCTCAATTGAGCTGGAAGAATCAGGAAGAGGAAAAGCGATATGAGCTCCTGTGCTCTCCCCGATCCAGTTTTTCTGCATAAGAAGGACATGTTCAGGCCATTTTTCTAAGAGTTCGTGACCGGAAAGGAGTTCTTCAGCGTAATCTGTTATCTTCAAGAACCACTGCTCCATCTCCTTCTGTTTAACAAGAGAATCACACCGCCAGCAGCGCTCGCCGACGACCTGTTCGTTCGCCAGGACAGTCTTACATTGGGGACACCAGTTCACCAAGCTCTTTTTACGATAAGCCAGGTCTCGTTCGAACATCTTGAGAAAAATCCACTGGTTCCATTTATAATACCCGGGAAGGCAAGTATTCACTTCTCTTGACCAGTCATAGCTGAAGCCCAGCCTTTTTAACTGTCTTTTCATATGCGATATATTGTCAAGGGTCCATTTTTGAGGATGGACTCCCTGGGTTATAGCGGCATTCTCGGCTGGCATTCCCAGGGCATCCCAACCAATAGGATGTATGACATTAAACCCCTTCATAATCTTAAAACGGGAAATTACATCTCCAATCGCATAATTTCGGATCTGGCCCATGTGGATACGGCCAGAAGGGTAAGGGTACATTTCAAGGCAGTAATACTTTGTTTTTTGTGGATCTTCGCAGGATTGAAAAACTCCTTCTTCATCCCACTTTTTCTGCCACTTTTTCTCAATCTCTTGAAAATTATAGTCTTTCATCATCTATCGATTCTTCCCGAGTTTCTTTCAGGGGTAATAGCACAGAAGAGAAAAACACTCCTCTTTCGTTTTTTTTGCCCTTGAAATTCAATCATAAATATTAATTTCCTTCCCCATAAAAGTCAAGGCAACCAAATCAATAGAAGTAACATTGAACATTTTTTTGAAAAGTATTAAGATGAAAAAATCTCTATATAACGAAAAAGCAGTCAATCTTTTTTATGGATGAACCGGATCACTCAATCTTAAGATGGCACTTTTTGAAGTAAAAAACCTCTCTGCAGGATACGAAAACGGGTATGTCATCAAGGACATTTCTTTTTCCCTGAAAGAGGGTGAATTCGTTTCCATACTGGGACGGAATGGTTCAGGAAAAAGCACACTGATAAAAGCTCTTCAGGGACTCTTAAAGAATGTTTCCGGAGGAGTTACAGTCAATGGTAAAGATGTTTTTTCTTTAAAACCCAGACAAATCGCAAAAAAAATAGCCTATGTCCCTCAGATATTCAGCTTCTCGTTCGAATTCAGTGTCATGGAAATAATCCTTATGGGGAGATACATTCATCAAGGCCGGCTGGGGAGCACCTCCTCCCACGATTCGAGGAAAATCGAGGAGGTCATGAATCTTACAGATATTGTTCATTTGAGGGATAAAAAAACAGCTCATCTCAGTGGCGGGGAACGCCAGAGAGTTTACATAGCACGGGCGTTAGCCCAAGATACACAGCTTCTTTTTCTTGATGAGCCCAGTTCCCATCTGGATATCAGCTACCAGGTCGAGATTTATCAGATACTCAAACGCCTGCAGGAGGAGAAAGGTAAAACTATATTCACAACAGAGCACAACATAAACCTCACCATTCCTTATTCCGATAAAATCATGTTTCTTAAAGAAGGAAAAATTCAGGCCTTGGGCCCCCCGGAAAAATTAATCACAAAGAAAAACATCAAAGAAGTTTACCAGGCAGATGTTGATATAAGAGAAAATCTACACTCCGGGCTCCCCGAAATATCTCTAATCCCGAAACCAGAGGAGAAGGCATGAAGCGTAAAAATATACTCGTGATTTCTTTGCTAATCCTGCTGAATGCTACAATTTCCGGATACCAGAAGAAAAAAATAATCAAAGATGATCTGGGTTTTCCCTTCAGCATGACTTCTTCTCCTCAGAGAATCATTTCCCTGGCTCCCAACATCACGGAAATCCTATTTGCTCTGGATTCCGGGGAGAAAGTCGTCGGGGTTACCCGCTTTTGTGATTACCCTGAAGAGGTATTGGAAAAAGAAAAAGTCGGCGGAATGGTCGATCCCAGCTTGGAAAAGATCAAAGCTCTGAATCCAGATTTAATAATAGGCTTCCGTGGGAATCCCCTGAGGATTCTCAAACGCCTCAGGAGTCTCCACCTTCCCGTGTTCGTCTTAGATATGGGGACAAGCCTTGAATACGTATTTTCCCTTATCGAGAAAATTGGAACCCTCATTCAAAAAGAAAAAAAGGCCAAAATCCTTGTCCAATTTCTGAGAAAGAAATATGAAGAAATCCAGTCAGCACTTCAGAGTGTAAAGCATGAGCCAAAAGTGTTTTTCTCTCTTCACGGTATGGGTCTCTGGACCTGCGGAAAAGAGAGCTTTCTCAATGACCTTGTGAGAAAAGCCAGAGGAGTGAACATTGCCGGAAACGTCCCCAGAAAATGGCTCAACTACAACCGGGAACAGCTCATCCATGAAAACCCTGAAATTATCATCATCCTATCCAAATCACAGAAAGAATTCTCCAAAGCTAAAAACATGATCAAAAATAACGCTCTATTTGAAGAAATCAAGGCTGTTAAAAACGGAAGCATTTACTATCTGGATGAAAACCTGGCTACCAGACCCGGCCCCCGGCTCATAGATGCTCTTGCTGAACTGGCCCGCCTCCTCCACCCGCAATATTTTGAAACAAACTTAAAAAAATGAAGTCAAAAAGACCAAGGCTCCTTCTTCTTCTCCTTTTCCTCCTGGTTTCAGGTTTTTTGATCTCTCTTCTCGTAGGGCCAGTTAAGACGAGTTTCCGCGATTTATGGGATTTTATCTTTAATCATGACAAAACTTACGCCCTAATTTTTGTCGATCTCAGGCTTTCCCGCGCACTTTTAGCTTTTCTTGTAGGAGCCAGTCTTTCGCTTTCCGGCGCCATTCTGCAGGGCTACTTTCAAAACCCCATGGCCGGGCCCTTTGTCGTAGGTGTTTCCTCAGGAGCTTCTTTCGGCGCTGTCCTTTCCATATATCTTGGATTGTCCATGCAAGTCCTCGGCTTCTCTCTCCAGAGTATTTTTGCCTTTGCATCAGGGTTTGCCATTGTCTCTTTTGTCTATCTCCTCTCCCAGAGAAAAGGGGTTTTTAAGGTCGAGACCCTGCTTCTTACAGGAATTGCCGCAGGAGCGCTGGCCTCAGCTCTGACATCCTTTTTAATATTCCTAAAATCGGAATCCTACGAACAGGCTGTTTTCTGGCTCCTGGGAAGCTTCCATCTCTCTGACTGGAATCAAATCACTGCCGTCTTCCCATACTTTTTTCTCTGTTTTATCATTGCTCAGTGGCTGGCCAAGGATATGAATCTTCTGGTTCTCGGGAATGAGACTGCCCAGTCGCTGGGATGTCCAGTGAACCGCGTCAGGAAAATTTTTCTGGCTATTTCCACAATTCTTGCAGCTTCATCAGTCTCTGTCAGCGGAATCATTGGTTTTGTGGGCCTGATTGTTCCCCACTGGGTTCGTATTCTCATAGGGCCTGATCACAGGCATCTCTTCTTTTTTTCCTCTCTAACAGGAGGAATTTTTCTCCTCTATTCTGATCTCCTGGCTCGCACGCTCCTCTTTCCAATAGAACTGCCTATTGGAATCATCACCGCTGCAGTAGGAGCGCCCTTCTTCATCTATCTCCTGAACCAGCAGCGATAGAAGTTCTTCAGGCTCAATCCGCTTCTTTTCTAAAAAAAAGATGGCTCCTATCCCATTTGAGCAAATCCCTCCCGCCTAGTTTTGCTTAACTCCTTGCCTCTTTTCCATGTGAAATGCTAAAATGAGGCACACTCATGAGATTCTTTTTTATACGAGACTGCCGGCATAAATTTCGATACTTTTCTTCCGAACCCTTGAGTCAAATCCAAATCAAAACCTCCCGCTGGAAAGAAATCTGGGAACAAGCTAAAAAGAAGCTTATGCTTCTGCCTCAAAGAATCCTCAGGCAGGAACAGGCGTTCGGAAGAGTTTTAAAATTAGAAGAAAAAATAATTCAGGTCTTTTATTCAGGTCTGCTGGGTAATAAGAGAATAAAAATCAAATTCTATTTTTTCCTCCAAAAACAAAGAACCAAACACGTTTTCCTTCTTATCGGAGAAGCTCTGCTCCTTCCTGTAAGCGGCCTGGCAGTTTTCCTCCCTGGACCGAACGTTTTCTTCGGCGTCTTAGCTCTTTTGATGATCACCCACTGGCAGGCTTTAAGAGGAATCAACAGGACGCTCAAAAAAGAACATGAGTTTATCTCTTCCTTATTTATTAAGAAGTGGGAGCAAGCACTTGAATTGAAAAATGAAAAAAATTTTCCTCACCTTTTAAAAAAAATTGAAAAAGAATTCAATCTGGACAATATCCATAAAGTCCTCTGGAAATAGGGCGATCTTTTCTCGCTTTTCTTGCATTTCAAGCTCTTCAGATTTTTTAAGCCAGTTCAGAAGCATACCTTCTTTTTGTTTGACAAATCTACAATTTTATCTTATCTAATATAGAGCAATGTCGCTTACCTTAAACCAATTTTTATTCTTAGTGATAACTATCGCTGTTGTAGTCGCTGTCACTTTCCTTGCCCTGCTCATTGTCCAGATTCGAAGGACAGCCAGGGCGGGAGAAGAAACTCTTGTTGAAATAAAGAAACTTGTCAGGAACTTAAAGGAAACAGACCAAAAAATTAACACAAAAATTGACGAGTTGAGCCCCATGCTCGAAGCCACAAAAAAAACCGCTGTTAGAATTTCGGAAATCGCATTGTTTATGACAACAAGAATCCTCAAGCCTTCCTCCAAATACTTGCCCCTTTTGCTTCCCCTTCTCCGTTTCGGTTTGCGGCGAATAAAAAAACGTAAGGAGGATAAAAATGGCAAATGATAGAGGCTCGTGCTTACTGGAAACCACCCTCTCATTCCTTGTTGGTACCGCAGCAGGCTTTATCCTGGGTGTTCTTTTTGCACCCGCAAGCGGTGAAGAAACAAGAAAGAAAATCCAAGAAGGAGCTATTAAAACAGGAGAAAAGGCAAAGGAAAGTTACGAAAAAATCTCCAAAGAGGCTGAAAAAGGAATAAAGGTTGTCAAAGAAAAGACTCTTGAGGGGATAGAATCTATTAAGGATTTTGCTGAGAAGAAGAAAGAAGAGATCGTAAAAAAGTTTCCCGGTGAAGCCGCTAAAGAAAAAAAAGGAAAAAAATAAACTTATTTTTATCCAACACAAAATCTGCTTTTTCCTTCAAAAACCAGGCAAACGTCCGTAAAAAATCCAAGGAATTCCGAATTGACGAAAACAACGATAGCTAAGATTAAAGCCAGAGAAATTTTAGATTCAAGGGGAAACCCCACGATCAGCACGAAGGTCTTCCTCCATTCAGGAGCGACAGGAAAGGCTGCTGTTCCCTCCGGTGCTTCCACTGGAACACACGAAGCCCTGGAACTCAGAGATGAGGACCCCTCCCGTTATCTGGGAAAAGGAGTACTGAAGGCCGTTGCCAATGTGGAAAAAATAATCTCTCCCGAAATTGTGGGGTTGAATGCTCTTGAGCAGGAAGAGATAGATAACCGGCTCATCCAACTTGATGGGACCCCCTCGAAGAAAAAACTGGGAGCTAATGCAATCCTGTCGGTTTCCATGGCTGTGGCTCATGCCGCTTCCCAGGCTTTGAATTCACCTCTTTATGACTACTTGGGGAAAAGAAAAAATTACCGCCTGCCTGTTCCCCAAATTAATATTCTCAACGGCGGTTCACATGCAGATAACAACGTCG
>Ga0209991_10000817_pt1 | contig 13912 bp, 24 predicted proteins | sample ChitaG_FD_183167 | JGI IMG/M metagenome (GOLD analysis project Ga0209991, IMG submission 183167) | Deep subsurface microbial communities from South Pacific Ocean to uncover new lineages of life (NeLLi) - Chile_00310 metaG (SPAdes)... | ecosystem: Environmental > Aquatic > Marine > Oceanic >...
CGCGTTACTGTTTTGATTCGCGCGAGCGTCTTACATATACCTTTAATACCCCGTATACGAATTCATGTTTCATGATATCAAAATTCACACGGTTAGACGAGGGGAAGGGAACCCTGCGTATCCTCCTCGCCCTGCAGGAAACGCAGTCCCAGTTTACCAAGACACAGCTAATAGAATCATTGCAAAAAGCCGGGCTGGGCCGCAGCGGATTCTACTCATCCTATAATACGCTGAAGGAGATAGGCCTGATCAATGAAGAAGCAGGTAAGAACCGCGAGGGGAGAAGAATTCTCTTACCCTCGCTCTCTGGCTTGGGAAACGTGATTGCCCTAGACCTCCGAGGACTACAAATGATGCTAGATAGAATGTAGAGCAAACTCCGCGCGCGCAACCATACACGATTAACGTTTCGTGAAATGAACCTCGCGCGCGCGCCCAGGCGTAACCTCCGTAATCGCACGCTCCTTCAGCAGGCTCAGCTCAGCATCGGAGAAGCCCGCTGACACGTGCTCAGCGTGGATCGGATCGGATCGGATCGGATCGGATCGCTTCGCTGAGCTGGCAGAGCTGGCCTACCTTCCCTAGAGGCAGGTTGTCTAGGGGGTGTGGGGTCATAAGCCTCCACTCCCTCCACTTTATCCACATCTATGCGAACCTCAGCGCCTTCAGCATCTTTACCGGGGACTTGTGCGGTCTTTGCGCCTCGAGCGGGGCTGTACCACCAATCGGGGAACTCTTCATCCGTGTATCCGGCTTCAAGCATTTCTTCGTATAGCTTGGCATTTGAGCGTGCTTGCTTGGTCATGGAGGATACCGATTGCAGGTTCATGCCCGTTTTTTCTGCGAAGTCTTTACCATTAATATCCTCTTCCGTATCGAAACGGAACAGGCGAGAGTAAGCCTCTACGCGCTCTGAGTCAGAAAGATCGGATAGCTTCTTTGGCGTGCGCTGCGTGCATGTGTTCTAATGGTACCATTATGGAAAGGGTTATCTGGATTTGAATACGGAGTAAATATTGGTACCATTGTCTGAGAAGAGGCACAGACTCTACCCACACGAGATCCCCGAAGTAATTCAAGGATTAATTCTACGCTTAGAGAAGCTGACAGAGGAGAGAAACGAAGAGGAGAAGGCTGAGATCACGTACCGAACCCTCTACCGCCTCATGTTCTCGGAAAGAGGAGGAAGGCCAAAATATCCTGAATTCTCGTGGAAGGCTGCACAAACATTCATAGACATTTACAAAGAAAAGCCCTAACTCGCGCGCGCGCTGATTCTTGTGTATCCCAGTTTGGGCGTGTAGACCAGTCCCTCTCTGATGAGTTCTACGATCAGATCTAGGGTTTCATCCTCGTCGAATCCGTGTTCAACGTTAAGGACGCGGTATAGATCCCTCTCTCAAGCACTTCACCCGATTCACCCCCCAGCTTCCTCACAGCTTTCAGCACCTTCTCGAGTCTACGGTTCAGCTTGCTCTGCCCGGCGCTCCGCTCGCATAACAGCCGTGCTGCCTCCACGTATCCAACGCCGACATCCACCCCAAAGGCATCCCGCAGATTGTCCCTGGCAGCCTCTTGAACATATGTGTCTTCATCATCAAGCGCCTCCAGAAGAGGCTCCACGGCCCTCCTGTCCCCTATCTCGGCGAGGGCATAGACCGCGCGCGCAGTTGGGGGGGAGGGGGGGTTTTTCGTCGTCGCGGTTTGGGGCTAGCGGGCGATGGGTGGTTGGGGTGGGGGGTTTTGCGCGCGCTATGAGATTCTGGGGACGATTCCGTCGAAATCCGCGTCGAAGCTGATTATGCTCTCTATCCTTCTCGTCCTCAAAAGGGCGATGGAGGTGCAATTTGTGAAGCTTAATCCTCTGTCAGCGTGTTGGGAGAAGAGCCTCCATGCCTCTTTGAAGTCGTCTTCGCCCACCCTGAGAATCGCGAGGAAGGGCGCGGTGATCTCACCTAGTATCATCCTCCCGACGGCCATGGCATTCTCTGGTCTTCCTGTACGGACGAGGGCCACGGTGACCGCCTCGTCGAAGACGTAGTCCGAGGTGTATGCGGTTCCAAACTCTCCTTCGACGAGGGTCCTTATGAGTTCCAGTGCCCTGGTGTGATTGGCATCTCTGGTGTTGTGGAAGGCTACGAAGATGCCGGTGTCCAGGAACACGGTCATCTTTGAGCCTCTTTAGGTAGATAGTTCTGCATGTTTGGCGCTCTTCCGACTGTAGAGGTGTATGTCGATCTCCTCCTCTCTCGTTTCAACTCCCCAGTCTGTGGGCATATCCATAAGCTCTTCAATTTCTTCAGGAGGGAGCGGAAGCCGGACGCCTGTTATGAGCCCGAAAAACTCATCCTCCCGTTCGGTTGAGAACTTCATCAACCTGTCCAGGAGCTCCTGCTGGGATATCTTCTTCCCTGTGACGATGACGAGCCTCGCCTGCAGTATGTCGAGAAGGCGTTTACTCTCCCCGCTTATCTTCACCGATGTGCTCATAAGATTTTGTAGAATTTTCTACGATAAATACCTTTCTACTCTCTTTTCGTTTCCGGTGTGACATGGGCGCGCGCGGGGATTTTCTTTGCGCGCGCGAAGAGGTTAGCAAGAAGACCACCCATTGCGCGCGCGCTCTGATGGATTGAAGCAGAGTCTTCCCTGATCTGTGATGGTGACAGGGATAAGACCATAGGGGCCTGGTTCGAGGGTCTTAATCATCTCAATTAGCCCCTCGTCTTCAACTTCCATCAGCTCTGCATACACCTCTTCCCTGGTGAAGGACAAGTCTGCTGTGATTCTCGATACGAGTGTCCAGACCTCTCCTGTTGAGTCTGTCTCCTGTTCGCAGAGGTATCTGAGTATCCTTTCCACGAGCTTATGCCTGTGTGAGCCTCGATTAAAATGTGGCGTAGGTCCATGGGGGGGAGAGAGGTATTAAAATCAGCTTAGATCAATTATTGAATTGGCCTGCGCGCAATTAGGCCCATCGTACCTGCATTCTATCAGGTAGTGGCACTATGGTTGGATCACTAGGGCCTATGTTTTTATCTACCCTGTAAGTGAATGCAAATATTTTTGTGGAGATGAAAAGATTTCTGCCAGCCCAAATAGTAGAGCCTATCGGCGATTTTAACAACTGCGGGTCTTGAGGAAGATAGGTATCTTGCATGTGTTGAAGAGGGCGACTCCGAAAATATTGAGCAATGTTATCAATCAATCCATTCAGGAGTAAGTATCGACGACTACACATGTGTAGTGCTTGTAAAATAAGTAAAGCGCCAAGACCGTTTAGTACGTTTCTCAGATTAGCTTTTCTCAAGTTATCGTAATATTCATGCTTCACCTTATTGTAAGCCGTCCACCAACTAGGGCTCTCATTCTTACTAAAACTACTGAAAGGTCTAAGAGTGTCTGAATCTCCAACTCTAGGTGGAATGAATACTTTATTTTTAGATAATTCATAGTAGGTCTCGTATCTTCTAAATTCCTCAATGCCCCATTCGTTTATGGGCTTCGTAATACCTGCCAATTCTTCAATATCTGCGATGTATGGGCATTCAAACATTTTACGGAAAAAGGTGTCTATGCTATTCCCCGTCAATACCAGAATATCAGCTAAAGCTTCACTCCATGCGGAATAGTTCTTGCGATCGATTGTTAAATGACGTGAAGTCTCTATGAGCTTTGTTTCTAAATATTCATAATTATACCACGTTTGGCCAGTGTTGAATGGGCATTTTTCCAAGTGTTTTTTCATATCTATTACTTACAGTTTATTCATTTTCTTAAACTTATTTGTCAGCTCGAGATCTGCGCGCGCGATACCGTAGTTATGGCACCAACCCTAAAAGGTCAAGTTATCTAACCACTAAGTAGCATACTTTAAGCGGTGATGCACCACGCCATGCATTATCTTCATTATACGATAAGTGTTAAGCGGTGATGCCTCATGCCATGCATAATTTTCATTAGATGGTAAGTGTTAAGCAGTGATGCGTCCCATTGCGCACGCTAAAATTGGAGGCGCAGGGGGCAGAGTAGAACCAAACAATATTATAAAGCTAAAAGTTCTTTTTTATATTAGGCTAAACCACACATAAGTAATCTATTAGAACATTATGGAGATTCAATTAATGCCACGTAAACCTAGATGTCCAAAATGTGGTGGGGGTAAATTCTCTGAGGTTAATAAAGAATGGGTCTGTAAGACCTGTGGATATTTAGGATCAAAGAGGATGAGAGAAAAGAAGAGTAAAAAAGCTAGAGGTGTATGGTAAAATGAGGGGACGAACTATTCTGACTTTGATCATGTCAAGAGAAGAAGGTGTAGCTACGTTTGCGCGCGCCAGGGTGTTGCGAAATTCCTAGAATTAGGATTTTTCTGCATTCACACGCGAATTTGACCCGTCAATTAGATGTCTTAGCTTGATTTGTGGTGAAAAAGGTGCAATACAGCAACGGGCTGGCGCGCCGCGCGACACATAATGTGGTGGACTGGGGGGTATTAACCTAAAATTTTAGGGAAATATGATTTGTTTAAACAGAACAAGGTTAGAAGATGGAGAATGCGCGGTCAGCTCGATGTGTTAAAGCTCAATTGGGGCTTCTTTCAAGAGGCTACGAAGGTCTAGTTTCATAGCATCATCTGAACGCGCGCTGGCTTGTCCCGAAATTCATCCACATTAGGTTACGTTTATCTGAATGATTAGGGTCTCGTCCTCCCGTGGATCGTCCAACCATAGGAGGTGAGTTCAATCGGACAAGACGAACACGAGACCCTTGAAACCCTCTTCCAAAACGTAGACTTAAGCATTGCCGAAACACAAGCACGACAATCCTTCCACACCACAGGCCCCGGCAGACCACCCCGCAACCCCCTCGGCCTCCTCAGGGCCTTCATAGTAATGAGAATGAAGGAGATCCGGAGCCTCAGAGAGCTCTCCAGGACCCTCAACGTCGATCCCAGGCTCAGAAAGCTCTGCCTCATGCGCGCGCGCGCAATTCGCTCGCGCACGGTTAGTGAAATTTTATTTTTTATTAAACAAAAAAATTAAAAAAGAGTTAAAGGATAAAATATTTTGAGATTGTTTTGGCAAACCCAGAAGAAACAGAAATAAAAAAAATTACTGTACTTGTAGAGTTGAGAGTTAAACGGGGAATTACACCAGCTTTTACTATGGAGATGGCTTCGGGTATCATATCACCGAGTTTCCAACTGGATTCAGAATATGAGCCAGTATCCGTGAAGCCGTCTCCTTCACAGGAAGTCGCGTTGGCTGCGGCAGAAGAAGAGACCGTCATTGTGCGTGGTACAATCGACGAAGATAAAATATCTGAATTGGAAGCACAGCCAAATGTAGTTAAGGTCTGGCGAGACACGCGTATTGCTCCATTTGGAAACGTAACTGAAGAAGAGGCTCTTACGCACTTGATGCCAACCTCGCCCACCGCAACCTGTCCAATACCCCCATGTGACTGTAGTTTTGGTGATCCCGCAATAGGAACTATTGCTACCGTCGGTACATATCTCAATGTTAATGAAATATGGGCTAAGGGCCAAAGAGGTTCGGGCATCAAGATCGGAATAGTTGACGGTGGCATCACAGCTATAGGCCGCACACCAAAGCCGGGTGAAACTGCAAAAATCGATAGGGTTACAGATGGTTGGCCCAGTGACTGGGGCACGACAGCTGCCGATTGGGGAGACCACGGCAATATGACTTCGTATGATGCCTTGGGTATGGCTCCAGAGGCGAACATATACGATATAAGAATAGCAAGCGCAACCCTCGAGGGTTCAATATCCAATGCTCTTCAGGGATTCGAGTGGGCGATCAATCACCACAAAACAGATGGAACACCGCATATTCTCTCCAACAGTTGGGGTATATTTCAAGAAGACTGGGATACTGACTATGCGAATGATCCAAATCATCCTTTCACCAGAAAAGTGGTGGAGGCCTTGGATGAAGGTATCATTGTCTTATTCGCCGCAGGCAACTGCGGTGAGGTGTGCTCCGATGGAAGATGCGGAACCGATAAAGGTCCTGGCAAGAGTATTTGGGGGGCGAATGGGCATCCTCGCGTGATCACCGTTGGCGCAGTAAACCTAAATGAGCGATGGGTCGGTTACAGTAGCCAGGGGCCGGCCTCATTGGATCCCAACAAGCCCGATTTCTGTGCCATAACCCATTTTGCTGGTTACTTCCCCAACTTGAACCCGATACGCAAGAGTGATGGAGGCACATCAGCAGCCACTCCTATTGCAGCGGGGGTCATTGCACTGTACAAACAAAAGAAACTAGACCTGACTCAAGAAAGTATTAAAAACGCGTTGAAAAAAACAGCAAAGGATATCGGACCCACAGGGTGGGACAAACATTCGGGTTCTGGGATCATTAGAGCCAAAGTTGCCTACGATGAATTGTTCCCCGAAGATTGCTTTATTGCCACGGCCGCGTACGGTTCTGATCTAGAAACCAATGTGCGGTTCCTTCGGGAGTTCAGAGACTCGGTTGTACTAAAATCAACATATAAAAATGTGTTCGAAGAGCTTCTTGATTTATACTATCGCTTCAGTCCTCCAATCGCACACAAAATGGAACAAAACGAAGTCTTCAAACAATTCATGAAACATATATTAGTTAAACCAGTCGTCATGTTGCTGAAAGTGTTTGTACGTGTAGCAGGTTCAAAACTATAATACATTCGAGATTAAATCACGCATACCAACAATCCCAAGTGTAGAAAGTGATACACCGCGCGCGCAGCGCACGCGATGAAAAACCTGGGGACTTTCGGGTGAATGGAATTGTGGATGGTTGGTTGCGGGACTGGTCCTCGGATTCTTCCTGATATTTGCTAACTGGTCAGAAACAAATGCGAGTAAAGAGCCCCCGAAAAGGAAAAAGCGCGCGCAACTCGAAGAAATGGATGACAGTTATGTGGAAATACTCGATGAGGAAGATGAATTACTCGAGGAGTTTCTGATAATTGACCTATTGGATGAGGAGGAAGAGGAGGAGTAATACGCTGGCGCGCGCGACCAGTTGAGAGGAAACCAAATGGCTAAAACAAAACTTTCGATCTTAGACCTAACATCCGAGACTAAAGAAGGAATGTCAGAAGGATGGTTATTATGGGAATTAATGAGAATTCTTGGATACGAAAAAAACGTTAGCTTTGAATATGTTCGAGGAAAAAGGCATTTTTTACACCTCGTGAATGATGTAAAGGGAGACTATGTTCACATTGGAGCTCATGGTGAAGTTGAATCTGGGACAACGGGACTGATAACTCCAAGAGGGGCGACCATTAAACCTGAGGATCTTGAAGGGATATGGAAAAGAAGGAAAAGAAAGCCAAGACTTGTAGTTATCTCGGCTTGTGAGGCGGGTCATAAGGATCTTGTAAACGCATTCACAAACCTAGGAGTGAAAAATGTAATCGCACCTCTTCATGACACAGATTGGGAGGACGCAGCCGTTTTTTTAACACTATTCTATACATTATTAATTAGCGAAGAACATACTCCGTGGGTCTCCTACCGGAACGCAATATGTGGATATCGGCAAGCTTTTAGAAAATTATCAGGCGCTTGGCGTTTCTATAAAAACAACAACCATGTTCAAGTAGAATGCTAATTCATTGAATGCTAATTTCGCACGCGCCGATAATCGCATGGACTTTTACATAAAATTCTAGTCCAATGTTTTTTATCGTAACTTCTTACATAATTTATGCATTTAAAACATTTTATGTTTTTAGATTTACCAGTTATTACCCACGCAGATTCTTTTTCCGTTGTTTTAGTTATTTTATTATAGGTTGATTTTGTTACTTTTTTTGATTTTCTATCGGTTTGTGATGATCTTTTATTGGACCGCGCGCGCGCGAATGTCCTCGATGCGCGCGCGTGAAGAGTATACTAAGGAAGACCGAGAAATGAAGACCTGTCCCAAATGTGAGAACGAAACCTCAGACGAGTTATTTAATAAACTTAGAGAGTGCTATTTCTGTGGTAACCCCGACTTTTCTGGCATCACTAAGACAGACTTGCGTTTTAAACTTGAACTCGTGTGCATCGTAACTACAGCCTTTATCACCATTTTAGCTGCACAGTCGATGATGGCGTTTCTTCAGTCTACTGAAGAGGGAATTGCTTCTCTTGGCCCTCTGTTTCTTGCCAAGTTAATTTATTATTACTTCAGAAGGGAACTCAAATTGCGAGATTCTACACTAAAGGGGACAGAAAAATGAGACTACTCATACAAGTCCTCATCCTCTGTCTAATTGCTGTGGTTGGAAACTCTCTGTTTCGCGTCAGCGCATCTTCATTCGCGCGCGCGCATTTAGCAAAAGATGTCTCAAGAGAGATATCATATCAATTAGATGAAAAAGGACAATATAAAAGCCCAGGATTTAGATTATTTAAGTCATTTATATCTCTGGCCAAGGCTTCAGCTCTAAGAGATGGTAGAACCATTGTTAGTAGTAATGACATAGGGAGAATAAAGTATCTCTCTCATTGGATGAATTTAAAAATGAATGCACTTAATCAAGAATATCCAGATGATTTTAGGAGGTTTATATAGATGTGTAAAAATAAACCCAGATATTTCTATGTCAATTTAGGTAAAATAGTTGAGCCAAACATTAAGAAAAAGAAGAAAGAAAAAATAAAAAGCTCTTCAAGACGCATGAGCAGGTGGACAAAAAAAGAGGTGATTGCGTAATGGACACCCTTCCTGATTTCGTGTTTTTACCGATTTTCGACCGAGTATCCAGAGTTGTCCATTTTGGTAGGTCTAGGAGTCTTCAGGAGGTCAAGAATAGGATAAAGCGGATTCTAAAAAGGCAGAAACAAGCCTATCAGACCGCAAAAAAGCAAAGCACGGTGAGGAAGTACAGAACCGAATATCAGAACCTTAGAAAACTGTATCGCCACGAGTTCCCCGAAAGAACATGGGAGGATGCTGAAAGAAACCCTGGGGGAATAGTCGATTTGACGCTCAGATATGGCCGTGACAAAGCTATAGAAATGAGGTTGGAGCGTGGGCGAAGGCGAATGGGACCCTTGAGGAGGATTCGCTGATGAAATGGACCTGGATATTCTCCCTATTCGATACGACACATATGTTCAAGTATCAAACTGTACCAGTGCGCGCGCGTTTAGAGATTATGCTCTCTAATCCTGACGGCTTGAACGAGGGAATAGAGGATAGTTACTTGACAACAGTAAAAAAAAGGGGGTGAGAAAATGGTTCAAAAGAAAAGAGGGAGATGGTTTGATGGTGTTCCCCATAAAAGAGATTTAGAAATGTTAGTACAAAACATTCACCAAGGCTTAGCCAAGATAAACTTTGGTTGGTCAGTGGGCGACAATCATGCCATTGAGGTAGGACTTACTAACGCACGTGAAGCAAAAGTGGAGTTAGAAGCGTTGGACAATAACCTAAAGCGTATGCTTTGTCATTTGGGAAAGATGATAGGTCCTTCTATAGACGAGTTAGATGAAGACGAGTACTACGATGACGATGATGTTGAGGAAGACGAAAAAGAATACGAATGCCCGTATAGAATAGAGCCCCAACAGTGCGAGAGAAATTCGGAGGGTAAACCGATAATGCCAGACACAAACAGTGTACCAATGGATTGCTCAGCTTGTGTGTATATTAACTATGCAAGGAGGTGAAAAAATGCCAAAATGTAAAACGAGAAATGATAGACCAGAGTGCGATAACAGGGTTGCGATAAGGCAGATGGAGAAGAAAAATCTCAGCTATCCTACATACAGTGTCTGTGCGGCCTGTATGGAAGGCATTCGAACTCGTGCGTATTTCAAGAAAATCTTTGAAAGTTCTTAACGGGTAGAACCATACGCGCGCGGCGAAGACTATTGACGAGCGTATGCTGTATAGGATTTACCAATATTCACTTTTTATATAATCCAATGCCTCTTTGCTGGTATCATTTTTATCCATCAATCTTGAAAGATAAGAGAACGCATCTCTCGTTATGACACCAACCCAAATATTGTTGTCATCATATTGTCTGGATTTCCATAAAGCACCTGTAAGATTAGGAGAAACATCGATTAAAACTTCTTTATTCATATCATCCATATTATACGGGAGGTTTAAAGCAACTCCACGATGTTCTTTTACATAATGCCCCCTGAACATTTCTTTTATTCCCCTAAGCCTGCAAGCAATACATACAAAGTCACATTTTTTACAAACGCCTGCCCACGGCATAGAAGAACCCTCGTAACATCAAAATATATTGATTGTGGACTAAACATAACTAATATGAATCTCTTATATTCTTACGTGAACTCGGGTACGTGCGCGCGCGACTATGGAACACTACTTGTAGAAACACGAATCGTCAGTTTCTTTTTAAAAAAAGTGAAGAGTCTGTGTTGAATTTGAGTTTTATACTTTTTCTAGATAGCAAGTGTCGTTGACCACAGAGACCTTTAAACCGCTCAGGTTTTTAGCCTCAATCCTCTTATTCAGCTGAGTCCTCAGATAGTTAGCTTCCTTACCTTCCACATCAACAGTAACCAAGCTATTCCTGCCAGACATGAATGCATCCAGGATAGGGTCGTACTTGCTGCCCTTCCTGTATCTCCTTGAAGGCTTCTCTGACACTGGTTTCAACTCATAAGGCATGTCGCTCATAGCGAACATTCATTATCCTATCTCTTTTTAAAACTAATTACAAAATACTCTATCTTACTATGCAATTTCATATATAACAGAAAATTTCGCCCGTGTGGACATACGTGAAGGTTTATATTTCAATAGGAAGTAAAAGTATCCATGTCGGGGTTTAAATTTAATCCTTCTCATCCAGGACTCCGTAAGACTTTGAGAGAGTACGAGGAACTGGCTCTCAGGTATGTGTGGTCAATGGGCGAAAAAGGCGCAGCTTCCAGATCCATTCACGAAACAGTAAATTCAGAGTTGGGGTCGGATAAATCGATAAGCAGAGCTTCTATCATAAACATCATGAATAAATTGGTGGACCAGGGCGTCCTTGCTTACAGGGAAGCTACGGGAAAAGGAGGCTACCACAAAATCTACTATCCGCTGATGGATGAGAAGGGATATGTGAAATACCTCATCAATACTATGGTCGAGAGCCTGATGAGAGACTTCCCTAAAGAAACACAAGAAATTCTAAAAAAATTTAGTTAATGAGTGCGGGTGACTATTTTGATATCGCTTTTCTTGGTAGTTGGTTAATATTCTTATTTATTTTTCCGTTCCCTCGCGCGCGCTCCTTGGAGACTTGGTTGTTGAGAGCAAACTTAGTTAAATACGAATTATCTATAATCGTAAACTTAAGAACGACTTCATCTTATTTAACACATTTGTCCTAGATATAGTTCCTACTATTTCACCTTGGTCATTTATTACAGGTAATTTATTAACTTTTTTTTCATTCATCAACTGAATAGCGTCATGAACAGTCGAATCATCATTTATTGAAGTAAAATTTGTATACATAACTTCTTCTATTATCTCATTTTTATCATGTTTTAATAACCCTTTCATCATCGCGGTTTTTGTTACTATTCCAACTAGTTTATCATCATCATCTACTATTTCTACCATTTCAGAAGGAGTAGCAAACAATTGATGATAAACAACTTCTATATTGCTCTCTTTTATATTTGTCACTGGCGGCTTCATCACATTTCTAATACTCATTTCATCAAGTTTATCTATGGACATATTATTCTTCTCCTATCACTTTACTCATATATTCCTTAATTTCCTTAAATTGAGCCTCTCCTATTTGTTTTGCACTCTGAGAAGTAGCATGTCCAAGTAGTATGGCAGGCCACCCTGCCCCTACAGCAAGGGCTTGTAAAGGTGCAAATGAGTTTTGACCTAATTGCAATATTACCGAAAAAGCACCACTAAAAAACAGGTAAATGAAAATATTTTTGTTGGTAAAAATACGGGAAGGAAGTTCTTGATAATCTTTAAGACCCATATATGAACCAAATAATATTGCACCAGAGCTAATGCATCCGATAATAAAAATTCCTACATGTTCAATAATCGTAACCAACGCCCTCACCATATTGTTTCTTTCACACGAATCTAATTAAGGTTGTTTTTTCAGGTTCTGTAAAGTCTGCGTCGGATTCCTCATCTGTAAATTTTCGTCGGATAGATGATTCTGTTTCGTTTGGTAGTGTTTGAAAAATGTGTTGCAAGTTGGGTGATGGATACCGTCCTTCCTCGGTAAGCATTCTAACTGTGCGGAGAAGCGATTTAATGCCATCCATGTCGGGGAGTAGAATATTGTTTTTCTCCGTGTATTGGAGAACCCAAGTTAGAGAGGCGATTAGTGTATCCATCATAACTAAATTTACTTCTTTAACTATTGCTAATTCTTCTAGTTTTTTATTGTAAACTTCCATAGCACTCACTAAATAGCATATTTTTTAAATTTTTCTTCGGCTTCCTTCATCTGTTTTTTTATCGCTCTCTTCCTATCTTCTATATGTTGCTCGATTCCTTCTATCATTTTATTCTTTTTCTTCATCTCAGCCTCCAATAATTCAATTTTATTTTCCATGTTTTCTAATTTTTTTAATTCTCCCATTTCGCGTGCTAGATAAAGCAAACCCCCTTTAAGTTCAGATATTATTTCTCTCATTTGCAACATTGAGCCAGAAATAGCTTCGAAGATGTCATTTATATGCGCGCGCGCTTGAACCAAGGCTCTATAGCACTTCCAGAAAAGTATCCTATAGGCTAAATTGAACATGTTATTCACACCGTCATAGGCACGATACGATGAACGGTACATTGGGCTTATCTGCTCAGGGAACAGCCGAAAGACCTGTTTAAAGTAATATCGGCCAAACTTACCTTCCAGCCCTAACAGCTTTCTCCTAAGAATGGACCGCCTAGGCTCATGTATCTCCCTGACCTTTTGACTAATCGTGTCATTTGCTTCCAATCCATACTTGATCAGTAAATTCTTCTGCCCTTCGATTTTTCCCTCAACTAACCGCTTCGCAATATAACAGCCTTTACCATTCTTCAGTGCCCGATACTGGCTTATCCTCGTTTCAACGTGGCAATCATCGTCAAGGCTCTTCAGCATAGCTATCGGTTTACCGTTCCGTGTAGCAATCAGAACGTCTGTTCCCCAGAATCCCATAGAGCACAGTAAACCCGTGCTCACCATGTTTCCGCTGTTAAGAACAATCTCGCTAACTGTATTCTCAATCAGAGGATATTTTGATTCATTTCCCTTCTTATCTCTTAAAACAATGCAACCTTTTTCCATCCCTAGATAATTACCGTAGGTATCTAGGATAATTTTTATATCTTTCTTCCTTCCCATATTAGTTGCGCGCGCGCATTTTCAGCACATGAAATACTCAGCAAAATCATCTTCTCTCAACGACATTAACCTCCGTTGGAAAGCTTGCGAAGCACGCATGACAGATAAAAAATGTAAAAAATTATCTCTCGTTTCCCTCCTTACGAGGGATAAAATTTATAAAAAATAACCTCTCGTACCCCTATTTCCTCTATTGAACTGAATCTTATTACGCGTACGATGCCATGCACGCCCATTTCTACCGTTGCCATGCCCCTAGTATCAGCTCTGAATATCTCTACTGCCCTCCACTTCCTCTATGAACGCAGTTCTAAGGTGACATTCTCATCTTCTCAAAACCGACATTAACCTCTGCTACCAAGACTTGCGAGGCACGAAGTGCCGAAGCAAGGCTTCTCGGGGGGGGGATAAAATTTAACCACACACACACTGTAAAAACTCGCTGCGCTCGTTTTTACTGCTATGTATGCGGTCAGAAGCTAATGTCGAAAATGAGAAAAACACCGTACTAGGATGGGGGGCTGACATCAGGGGATAAAATAAT
>Ga0209991_10000818_pt1 | contig 13908 bp, 16 predicted proteins | sample ChitaG_FD_183167 | JGI IMG/M metagenome (GOLD analysis project Ga0209991, IMG submission 183167) | Deep subsurface microbial communities from South Pacific Ocean to uncover new lineages of life (NeLLi) - Chile_00310 metaG (SPAdes)... | ecosystem: Environmental > Aquatic > Marine > Oceanic >...
ATCACGTGAAACCGTAGATGCATTCAGAGCACTGAGAAATAGAGGGTTCAATGTAGGGGCACAACTGATGCCTGGCTTGCCAGGAGACTCTCAAGAGCTATTCCTGGAAACCATTGACAAGGTTATTGCCCTAAAACCTGATATGGCCAGGCTTTATCCAACACTCGTCATACGGGGAACAAAACTGGCACAATGGTACAATCAAGGAAAATATACCCCAATGGGACTCGACGATGCCATTAGTCTCTGCAAAGAGGCCTGCATACGATTAGAAAGTGCCGGGATTCCTGTTATCAGAATCGGACTCATGTCTTCCCCATCCCTGCTCAAGAAAGGGGAGATAGTTGCGGGACCATGGCATCCATCCTTAGGATTTCTGGTTCGATCTGCCATTCACCTTGCAAAAGTGAAACCCTACTTACCCACCATGGAAAAGCCAAGGGGTATTGTACTCCATGCACCTAAAAGGGACATACCATTAATCAGGGGTCACAAAAAGAGCGGCATAAAGCAAATCGAAGCTATGACAGGAGGCGTGGTAAAAGAAATTATCTCCGACGATTCGATCCCTTGTGGAAAGGTAGCCTTCGAGATTGTATGATCTCCCTGAATAATTCCTCCCGGTGCTTTACCTGCATTGTGGCGTTCTCAAAAGAGACCCTCTCCTGCCCTTAGATTCCAACACTCCTTAAGACTCAATATATACTGGATCTTCTCAAGGACAGAAAAAACAGAAGCTATGGTGGGTGCTAGTTACTCCTCGTGACAACAAATTGATTTAACTTGAGGAGACAGTCCTTTATTGGCGAGTCAGGAAAGAGGTTGAGGCACCGTGCTGCACGATCTACATACTCTCGGGCATCGTAACGGCATCTCGCAATAGCACCGTTACCCCGTACCAGTTCAGTTACCTCCCGGTAGTTGTGCTCTAAGGCATCTCCGCCTTTGAATAGATCTTCAAGCCTCTCTCGCTCTTGTTGCGGTAGGCAGGTGAGGGAATAGATCAGCGGAAGGGTAATCTTACCCTCTCTGAGGTCGCTGCCCATGGGTTTTCCGGTCTTTTCTACCGTAGCGGTATAATCAAAGACGTCATCGATGATCTGAAAGGCGATCCCCATATTGAGCCCAAAGTCCTTGAGTGATTGAATATCGGGCTGCTCTGCCCCGGCCACGATACCCCCACCAGCGCAGGCAGCCGACATGAGGGCCGCTGTTTTGGCAGTAATGATGGTGATGTAGTCGGCTTTGGTGATGTTCCAGTTATGGGTGTTTACGAGCTCCAAAACCTGGCCCTCGGTCATGCTCGTAGCTGTATCAGCGAGGATCTTTAAGAGCTCAATGTGCTTTTTTTCAATAACCATCCGGGAGAATTTGGAAAAGAGAAAATCACCCACCAGGATTGCTGTAGGGCTTCCCCACAGCTTATTGACTGATGCCCTTCCACGACGCATTGGGGCATTATCAATGACATCATCGTGCAGGAGGCTCGCCGCATGCAGACACTCAAAGATGGTGGAAAGCGTATACCGGTCACGGTCAGTGTAGTTGCAGAGTTCACAGGAGAGGATAAAAAACAGGGGCCTAAGCCGTTTGCCGGTACCGAGCAGGCTATAGTGGGCAACCTCTTCTATAAGCGAGACATCAGAGGTTAGCACCTTACCTAGCTCATCGTTGATCCGCTCAAAATAGGGGTTGAACTGTCTTAAAACTGTGGATTCCTCGCTCATGGTCTCCCTGCTAATCTTTTCCTCCGAAACAGATTATGTACTGCTCGTAAAAAGATAGCTAAATGATGCATGGTTGTCAAACCAATTATGCGTGTGGACGATTGATCCGATAAGATACTACAGAATCGTTATCTTTGGGCTCATATTGATCGATGTCATCCAAAACCTTTTTTGCGCCTATTTGATAGCCCAATACCCCTCGCTGCCTGGAAATGACAGACTCACCAAAGAACTTATGAGCTCCAGATTATTTACTATTGATCTTGACTTTTGTTTCTTATAAGGTCTTAGAAAATTTTGTTTGATAACAAGGAATATACAAGCCGAAATGAGCCAGCCAGAACTGGAGAAAAGATTTCTCCCATTTGCAAAAAAGATGTCAGATGAGGGCATACCTCCTCTCATTATCGATACTTTTAAGTTTTACTATGGGAAGCTTCTGAGTGGCGAAAGGGGGTTTATATCCAGAGACGACATTGTTCCGGTTGGAAAAGATGAGATAGCTGATTTGGAGAAGCTAGACAGGTTCACCGAAGAGGGAGTCCGGGCACTTAAGGAGGCGGTAATAATCAAACTGAACGGGGGCTTGGGAACGAGTATGGGCCTGTCAAAGGCCAAGTCCCTTATTGAGGTAAAGGATGGATACAACTTTCTCGACATTATCGCGAGACAGATTTTAATCCTCCGAAAAGAACATGGAACAGACATCCCTCTGGTACTCATGAACAGTTTTAATACTGATGAGGATAGTACAAAATTTCTTGAGAGATATCCTGAACTAAGCTCTGACATTCCCCTGTCCTTTCTGCAGCATAAATTTCCAAAGGTCCTCAAACAAGACCTCAGCCCTGCAGTTTGGCCCATGGACCCAGATTTGGAGTGGAATCCACCTGGGCACGGGGACATCTATTGTGCATTGATCACCTCTGGCATGCTGAACAAGCTGATTATGCAGGGCTATCGATACGCCTTTATCTCCAACTCCGATAACCTCGGGGGCACAATGAATGTAGCAGCACTCGGCTACCTGGTCACCAAGGACTTTCCTTTTATGATGGAGGTTGCGGAGAAGACAAAAGCAGACATCAAGGGCGGGCACATAGCCCGGCTGCGGCAGACTGGCGGACTCGTTCTCAGAGAGATAGCCCAGTGTCCTGAGGAAGAGATAGAGGAGTTTCAGGACATACAGGTGTATAAGTATTTCAATACAAATAATATATGGGTCAATCTCGTATTTCTAAAAGACCAGTTAAAAGAACCTGGAAACATCCTTAAACTCCCTGTCATTGTCAATCCGAAGACAATCAGTCCTAAAGATGACTCATCCCCCGAGGTTTACCAAATTGAAACGGCTATGGGATCTGCTATCTCGATTTTTGAAAGAGCCGCAGCTGTAAAGGTACCAAAGACACGATTTGCTCCCGTCAAAAGGTGCCAAGACCTTGTTGCACTCATGTCGGATTGCTATGTAATGACAGAAGACAGCAGGGTTATACAAAACCCTCAAAGGCGACTTGGGGCTATAAAGATCGATCTCGATGATAGGTACTACAGAAAGATAGACCAATTGCAGGAAAGATTTCCCCATGGTGTCCCCTCACTGGTTGATTGCAAGTCGCTTAAAGTGGAGGGAAATGTTTACTTTGGGAGGGGAATTATGATAAAGGGAGATGTGACTATTACCAATCCTTTGTCAAAATGGGTTTCAATCCCTGAAGGCGCAGTAATTGATAAAGATTTACTTTTTGACTAAAATTTGACATAAAATACATCATGCCGGATAGTGACCTCCAGAATGTTGAAAAGACAATCAAGGCAATCCAGAACATTGGTATTATGCTCGATGGTGCCAGTGAATTTGTATGTGAAGAAGGGGTGCTTAAAAGATTTTCAGGGTATATAGGAGTCTATCTCAAGAAACTCGAAACAGGTATCGTCTCCCTTAAGAAGAAATTTCCAGGAAAGTTTCCAGAAACGCCAGAACTGGATAGTTCATTATCAAGGATCAAAGGTATTGCTAAAACGCTGAGAAGAGGTAAAAGTGATGTTGAGGAAAAATGCCGAGCCGGAGATCTGGGTCGTGAATTAACCACAGAAATCATCGAGTTAAGAGCTAGTGTACAAGATATCTCGCAGACTGTTAGTGGTAAGGTTTCGGGATACTCAATTGCTGACAGAATTGCAGGCCAGGGAGGGAAAGTAGCATCAGCGCTCTATTATCTTTCCCCCTTCGCCCCCATTCCACGGAAGGTTATTCTAGCGGCGCTATCGTTCGCTCTTATCGGTTTTGGCTATCTTTTTTTTACCATGGAATCGGAAGATGCCTTGATTCAGAGCATCAGAGATGATGCTGCCTTTCTACAAACGCAAAAAAAGGTGCTCTCCGCAAAAACGCAGAAACATAGGGAGATCAAGGCAGAGACTAAAATCCTTGATAAACAAGATCTGAATAGGAAGGATAAAATCAAATTGCTCAGCCTATCGGTGGAGGAAAGGAAAATCGCGGAATCCATTGAAAAGACTGCGGTTTCAATAGAAAAAAGAGAAACAGAATTGGCGGGAAAAAATAAAAGGTTAGAAGAGCTCCAAAAAAAATCATTCTTTCAAAAGTTGTTAAAGAAGTAGGGGAAAGCTGAAATTGCAGATTTTAGAGTCACAACAACAGACAATCGACAACTACCGCCCCACATCACCTCATATCATGAAGCGATGGAAATCACTCTTTCCTCTCTTTATTGCCAAAACAGACCAGTCATTACAACCTCTTGTTACCCGGACACTTTCCGATTGATGAGAAGGGGTATCACTGTAAGCCACCGTTATGGCGGCAGCCAACTCTATGCCTTCCATAGAGAGGTTCCCGGTTGCCACAACGGTGGGTCCGGGAAATGAGTCAACTCGAAACATCGTATCTGCTTCCTTTCTCAAGGAGCTAATCACCTCATTTTCTTTCTGGTTTCGGCCCACCACGATCTTGGCGTTTTCGCTCAGCCTAAAATGTCTTCCCCACCTCAGAAGTTCTACATCTCGCCTTGAGAAATCCGGGTTTAAAGATAGGAGGTCTTTGAAACGGCGGGAAAATACCTTTTCGGTTAGAAGACATCCCCCAGCAGGAGCTGGGTAGTCTTCTATACCAAATTTCTTGGCCAATTCAATCTGTGGCTGCCGAGAACGCCCTGAAAGCCCTAATAGCCTCTCTCTCATCACCCAGCCTTTCCTTTCAGGAAGGGTTTCCGGCAATCGTTTTGCTGAAAGGGGCCTGAGGATAAGATCTTTGAACCCCGACCCATGAGAGATAGTGGAAAGGGATCGTAGGTTCTGCGACATGGGGCGTTGGCCCACGACCTCTCCACTTATGATAAAATCCGCTTTTTCATCTTTCAACATCTCACCCGCTATCTTGAACATCAGCTCATGGCAATCGATACACGGATTTAAGCCTTTTCCATAGCCGTGCCTTGGGTTAAGCACTATCTGGATGAGCCTATCCGTGATGTCCACGACCTTGAGAGAAAGCCCAATATAGGGTGCAGACCGGGCAGCCTTGTCTGAGGAGAAAAAAGGGGACTCAAAACAGACGCCAACAACATCAAGCCCTTGCTCCTGGATGAGTTTAACAGCCAAAATGCTATCCAGGCCACCCGAAAAAAGGGCTAAAGCCTTCATAAAATCAGCTCTCTCTTGAGTTATTGTAACTTAACAGGCTGTTGCCCAAACGGGAATTCCTTTGAGCGGTCATTAAAAAGTTTTTTGCCAAGAAATCTTGGCGAATCCCGACAAGTCGGGAAAAAAACGTTTTAGACCAAGCGAAAAGGGATTTCGGCAACAGCCTGTTAAGAATCAGTGTATCAAGGGGCTACCATGAGTAAATGATTATCAATCCGTTTCCGCTTTCAGTTGGTTGCCACGAGGCGCTCTCTATCGCCAGATCCCTGCCAAATAAAAGACCAGCCCTACTAATAGCCCCACAGCAAAATTAATAACCTTAACGAAAACAAAACTTCTCTTTGATTCTGCCAGTAAAGGAAGCATTCCATGACCATCCTGAACAACAGAACTCGCCAAAAGAATACCAAAGGGGATTGACCCTTGTGCAAACAGGGTAACAAATATCATATGTGGGCCAGATTCCGGAATAAGTCCGATAAGACACGCAATCAACATAACAGTCAAATAATTTGCCTTAATCCAGCTGCCCAGTTCTAAATAGTTTATCAAGAAATGCATTACCAGCAAAGCGCCAAATGTCCAGAGAAATACCCGTGGCATATGAACCTTCACTATGTGTTCCCAGAGATGCTTTTCCAAGAAATGTTCCGGAACAGTGGAAACTATAAAAAGAGCAAACAGAGAGGTTACGAACAGCGTTATCTTGATCCAGTTCCATTCTGTTGGGCCTAATTGATTAGAGGCTAATCCAGCAATGAATAATACCAGGACGGTCATTAATAGTCCGCGCTGGAGGGTAAGATTCTTCAGTTGACTTACTATCTCATGCCGTGGAAAACAGGTACACTCATCCTCATTGTGAAATTCCAACTGACGACTCAACTTTTCTATCAGAACAGAGTCAGGCTTGAATAGGATATCGGTTACAAAGCCCGCGATAATACCTGCTATGAATAGAATGACAATTATGAGAAGTGCCTTTCCCGGAAACATCGAGAGCATTACATAGGCCTCATCCCCACTGGTTGCGATCATCACGGTCACCAATGCACCAAAACTTACTACATTGTGGGAATAGAGGGCAACAACCGTGAATGCACCGAGGCAACCAGGTGTGGCACCAAGGAAGGCTGACAAAAGATATTGACTCCATCTTGATTTTTGTAGTGAATTTTGCCAATCCCCTTTGGTCTGGATATTGACATACTCTATTATGAGCATCATTACAAAGACAAAACCGGTAATCATTAAGGCGTGTTGAAGGGTTTCTATGATCATCTGCACTCCCTGGTCTATTTGGGATCTCGACTTCTTTTTCGCAGCTTGTTCAGTTCCTTCTCTTTATCCTCGATAACTGCCTCTAACTCCTCAATGACTAACATCTGTTCTGGACGGACAGAATGGGGAGGAAGGGAATCCTCTCGGTCCCCTAATTGTGCCTTAAGCTCATCTATCTCTCTTTCTAGATCTTCCTCTTTACCCATAGCCAAGAGACCCTTCAAACGAAAAGGGGCCGTGCTCTTTCCCTGCATCCACCCTTATCCAGATCCTGTAGAGTTTTTCTCCCTCTTCCCCAAAGCACCTATATCCTGTGGAACTGATTTTGTAACTTTTTCCACCACACAACTGACACCAATCAAAGCACATGACCAAGAATACCCCTCAAGTCATAATACCCGTGGATTTACCCATGTGCAGTTCGTTTGATCCTTTCGCGCTGATCTTTGGTTTTAGGACCTCTTTAAAAAACCGCAGTGCCTCCTCAGCATCATTGTCCATGAGTATGTCCTCGATCTTCATAATCTCTTCATGTGAAATTTCAAGTACCACTTTGCCCATGTTAAGCCTCTTCTATAAAAAGACCATTCCTTGAATCAAAAAGGGAATGGCCGATTTGTCCTGCTTATTTGCCATTACCTGGTCATTAGTGTCCCACATTTGGGGCACTGAACCTCATAACAGGGAGTACCCTGCTGATGGGCAACCTTGAAACCACAATTTGGGCAAGTACATTCTCCGCCTACTCCGAGTCCACGACCACCATCCCGTCCAAGGCCTCTTCCGGCAGGTCCCGTGCCATCTCCTCTCGGCATCCTAATCGGCCTCCTCTCCTAATTATTGTACAACAGTTATTTGTAATTATGAACAGGAGATGTGTCAACCCAGACAAAACTGCCGGGTTTCTCTGATCTCCCTTTTCTTCAACGAAAACTATAGATTCTTCTTAAGACCTCCTCAATCCTCTGGGATAATGCTCGCACTTCTTTTCCAAGCGGTTTTAGAACTGGTCTTGGTCTCTGTTGCACTGTTGGCAATTTCCCTGCATATATAACTCAATTGTTGAAATATTGAAGCCATGATCCCGACCTACCCTCTCTACGAGTTTTCGAATTGGCAGGCTCTCGAACTCTATGACCTTACCACAGGACTTACACACCAAGTGCTGGTGGTCTGGATTCCTTTATCTCATAGGAGCAGTATAACTGGCCAAGCCTTCTCTCCTCGATCAGACCCAATTCCTTAAACAGCCCCAGATTCCGATATACCGTGGCCAGGCTTATCGACTCGCTTTTGTTGCTGGCCCGCCTGTACAGTTCTTTGGCACCGATGTGTCCACCGGCCCGGCGGATAAGCCTCAAAAGCAACTGGCGCTGAGATGTTACTGGCCTACCTGAAAATTCTTTCTTATTTTTGCGAATGTTTCTCATTCTCATATCAAAACTTAAACCACTTTTCTCTCCTACTATCAACTATTTTCAGTAAATTTATTAAGCTTGAGGATATTATTTACAAGGAGGAAACGGATCTCCTTGATCAACAAAAACATACCATCCCTTACCACGTGTTACCATTGACAGAGCCATGTATCTCTGTTATCTGTGGCATACACGATTACTACTGATTCTCAATGTATGGATAGAGATTATGAGGGCATTCGGACCAGTTCCTTCAAGGCGATTGGGTCAAAGTTTGGGGATAAACAACATACCCCCCAAGGTTTGCACCTACTCCTGTGTCTACTGCCAAATTGGGAAAACACAACACTTGAACTGTGAGCGACGGGCATTTTTTGAGCCAGATGATTTAGCACGGGAAGTCACAGAAAAGGTTACTGAGCTCAGAAAAAGGGGGACGAAGATAGATTATTTAAGTTTTGTCCCTGATGGGGAGCCGACCCTGGATATCAACCTAGGTGAGCATATTGAACGTCTCAAGCCACTCAACATAAAGATCGCGGTTATCACGAACGGCTCTCTCATCACCATCGAGGATGTGAGAGCAGACCTGCAAAAGGCTGATCTTGTTTCATTGAAAGTTGATGCTACCAGCAGAAAAGCCTGGATCAGATCTGACAGGCCGCACAGATCACTGGATCTGAACGCAATACTACAGGGAATGCTGGAATTCAGGGCCAACTTTAGCGGTGAGTTAATCACCGAGACCATGCTGCTTAAAGGAAAAAATGACAGCGTTGAGGAAATAAGACGGATTGCTAAGTTCTTGACCTCACTACGTCCAGAGAAATCCTACATTGCCATCCCGACCAGACCACCGGCAGTAAAGAGCGTGAAGCCTGCGAGCGACCGCGTCCTTAATCAAGCTTACCAGATCTTCAAGGAGACCTTACCTCACGTGGAATATCTCATCGGGGCCGGGGGAAGTGAATTCGGCTTCAGTGGAAATATTGAGGAGGATCTGCTTGGCATCACCTCGGTTCACCCCATGAGAGAATATGCTGTCAAGGAATACCTAAAAAAGGCGGGAGCAGATTGGGATGTAATAACCAATCTCATAAAAGTGGGCTCTCTGGTAGAATTGGAGTACCAAGGAGAAAAATTCTACCTGAAAAAATTACCCGGGAAATTCTGACTTTTATGGTAAGCACCGGGACCCGTTTTCAATTTTCACTGCAAAGAAACCTCTTTTTCAACAGTGATGATGGCCTCCAGGGTGATCGTGCTGGCAGGCTTCTACTCCACTGATCTCTCCTCTCAAATAGGCTTGAAGAACATCTCCAACATTCCCGGTTGCTCCACTTACAGATTCAATCCCTAAACTGGTAAACATATCAATTGCCCTTGGCCCCATACCCCCAGCAATCATGACATTCACCTCCTGTTCATTGATGAATTGAGGGACCATTCCAGGGGCATGGCTATTGTAATAGGGGTTATTAACACTTTCAGTCTTCCCTATTTCAAGTCCTTCAACATCTACAATCAGATAGTAAGGGCAACGGCCAAAGTGCTGGCTGATCTGACCATTGAGTCCCTGATTATCTTCAGTTGCTAGTGCTATCCTTCTCATTTCTTCACACCTCTTTCACTAGTTTTATTTTTTGTGCGCTTCCCTGCATTCTAATGCCTGGACATCCTTCACATTTCCTACCCTGTATTCAGGTCAAATCGAGCAGTCAGCCTCTCCCATATCTCCACAACCGCTTGGGCGGCTTGGGAGCTCCCATCATATTCGATGATGGTCTGCTTTTGAACCATGGCCTTGGTGAATGATGGGTCAAAGGGAATCCTTCCCATTACAGGCAATCCCCTATCCCTGGCGTACTGTTCTATTGCCACAGTCATATCCGGATTAAGGTCATGTTTGTTTATGCAAATGCTGGCAGGAATCTCAAAATGGTTGGCTAACTCAACCACCCTGTCCATATCGTGCTGGCCAGAGAGGGTCGGTTCAGTTACAATGAGTACCGCACTAGCACCGGCTATCGATGCAATAACAGGACAGGCCAGTCCAGGGGGCCCATCAGTAAGAATAAGGCTGAGGTCTCTGTTCTTTGCAAGCTCTTTAGCCTCCTTGCGGGTTAGCGTTACCAGTTTTCCGGAGTTGTCCTCAGCAATACCGAGTCTGGCATGTACCATGGGTCCAGCGCGGGTCTCTGATACAAACAATTCACCACAGGTCTTAATGGGAAAATCTATCGCATCCTCAGGACAGAAATAGACACAGACCCCACATCCTTCACAGTCAATGGGATCTACTTTGTACTCCGGACTAATGGCATCGAAGCGACACAGCTCCCTGCACAGGCCGCATTCAGTACACTTATCCAGGTTTATTACAGCCCTATGCCCTTCTTGAAAGTCTTGCCTCTCTCTTATCTCCGGTTCCAGGATCAGATAGAGATCGGCAGCATCTACATCGGCATCACACAGAACCTTATCCTTGGCTAGAGATGCAAAGGCACCCAGCAAACTGGTCTTGCCGGTTCCACCCTTGCCGCTTATTACAATAAGTTCTTTCATAGTAACTTGGTTATATTGGTTTCATTGGTTTAACTTGTTTGGTTACCAACGTGAGCAACCCACAAGACCAATGTAATAAACTAAACAAAGATAACGAAGAGTAGTTCATGTTAGCAGGAGTGTTGCCTGATGGGGAAATTCGACTCATTTGCTCCTTTATTCTATTCCTGACCTACGTGTTCCGTTATTTTTTCATAGAGGCGAATAAATTTCCCTTTCCAATCAGGCAACTCCTCTACCAGGAGCTTACCCCTCGAATAGGTCTCCGCTATCTGGCGGTCAAAGGGGATCTCCATAAGAATTGGAATATGTTCTTGCTCGGCATATTCTGTGACCTTGGTATCACCCAGATCTGAGCGATTTATTAATATGCCATGAGGAATGTTGAGGATCTTAACCATGCCAACGGCAAGCTTCAGATCATTAAGGCCGAATGGGGTAGGTTCGGTGACCAGGATCACAAAATCGGTGCCCTTTACTGAACTGATCACCGGGCATGATGTGCCTGGCGGGGCGTCAATTATGTTTGTCTTGCCCGGTTGAATAGCAGCCCTGACCCTTTCAATCACGGGAACCGCCATCACCTGGCCAACAAAGAGACGACCATGGGAAAATTCAAGGCTATCTCTGTGGCCACTTTCAAAGACACCCATTTCTCTGTCTCTTTCAGTAATTGCATCTTCTGGACACACCTCCACACATCCGCCGCAACTGTGACACAGCTCATCAAAGGTTAGGACAGTTTTACCAACCACCACAATGGCCTGGAACTGGCAAATATCCTGACATTGCCCACACAGGGTACATTTATCCATATCCACTTCGGGGACTTTTAGGCTCACCCTTTCAGTGTAGTTGATCTCTGGCTGGATAAAAATATGGTCATTTGGTTCCTCTACGTCGCAATCAAGAAGGTTCACCCCACGGCCCAGGGCTACAGCCAAGTTGGTAGCTATTGTTGTTTTTCCGGTTCCACCCTTGCCGCTTGCAATACTTATAATCATTTCTAAGTGCCTAAAGTTATAAGACCCCAGTGCTTACTTACTCCCTACTATTTGGCATATGATTGCGATTTGGTAAGATCAGCAACCTTCTCTACAATCTCATTAAACATTTTTGTATAGGGCATATCCTTCTTATCCATCCATGCCATGCTCCCGCTATCACCCTCATTGACAATATCAGGCTCTAATGGGAGGCTTCCCAGGAGCTTGAGCCCCGCCTTTTTGGCAGTTACAGCTCCACCATCTGTCTTAAAGAGATCAATGGTTTTCCCACAGTGAGGACATTTTAAGCCACTCATATTTTCAATCAAACCGAGGATTTCCATATTGACCTGATGACAGAAATTTATCGATTTCCGAACGTCGGCAAGAGAGATCTCCTGAGGTGTGGTTACAATGATTGCTTTGGTGTCCGGTATAACTTGCGCAATTGTTAAGGGTTCATCTCCTGTGCCAGGAGGTGAATCAATGATAAGATAATCCGAATTACTCCAGGCAATGTCATTGATAAACTGCTTAATCACCCCTATTTTCAAGGGGCCTCTCCAGATCGTTGCAGTATCCTTATCTCCAAGGAGGGACTCTATTGACATAACCTCCATATTGGGCAAATACTTCAGAGGAATTGCTTTGTTACTTTGACCAGCCGACAGTATCTGTCCCGTGAGGCCGAGGAGCCGAGGAATGCTTGGACCGTGCAAATCCACATCCATTAGTCCGACCTGGGAACCCTTTTTGGCCAGCCCAACCGAAAGATAGGCAGCGATAGTGCTTTTGCCAACACCGCCTTTTCCGCTCAATATCAATAGCTTGTTTTTGAACCCCTTAAGTTTTTCCCTTATCTCTGCATCCTGGGCCTCCATCATAACCTTTCGACCTTCCGATGTTTCACCTCTTGCCTTTTCTTGTTGTGCCATTATGATACTTTCTCCTCCTCACAGATTTTTCGTTCAAAAACGAAAAAATTGAAATAGTCTTCCTACCATAAGTACTGCGGCTGTTTCCGAAAGGCGATGTCTCAACGCGCCGAAGCAACTCACCCGTTCAAAACTCTTTGAGGGAGTTTTTACCGGCTCTTTAAGGCTCGGCATCAGCTTACTGGCTAACTTATTTGGGGGGTTGTTAATCTCAAGGTAAGGATCATGATCACCACTCAAGCGTCTAGCTCTGTGGTGAATATCTCTCCTGAATCTCTATGCCTTCCTCTGCAATTATCAGTCAACTTCAGTAACGGTGATCGCCTCCTGTTCACAGACCTCTACACAGCTTTCGCACCCAATACACTCCTCTGCATTAACAGGAACCGATTTTTCATCCTGCATTTCAAAGACATCTACTGGACAGACATCTACGCACTCATCGCAGCCTATACATTTTTTTTCATCAACCTCTACCTTATACATATCCCAACTCCTTCTCCATTTGGCGTGTAACGACGAGTAACAGATAATCCTTTCCTTAGAAATGTCAAGGTCTTTTTATCAGATCAACTGATCCCTCGTACGTAGCAGGCAGCTACTTGGTCGCTTTCTCTAACTCCTTGATCCTTGCATCGATCTGGTCCATCTGCTGCTTTAGCATCTGAGCTTGGTCCCTTAAAAATCCTATCTCCTGCTCTGGGGCCATAGGTGGACCAAAAGGTGACATACCTGGTACCCCAAATCCCCCAGGTGGTGGGTAATTAGGTTGACCAAAGGGTGACATACCTGGTGTTCCATACCCTCCCGGTTGAGGGTAATATGGCATCTGTGGCATTCCTCCGTAAGGATTCATCCAGCCACCTGCCATAGGATATCCCATTCCCATGGGCGGCCCCCAGGTAGAAGGCCAATCTGCATATGGGTAATATCCGTAATACATGTCCGTCTCCTTTTCTTAAATTATTTGTTATTAATAAGTATAACCATATCTTTAGCCCACTTACATATTACATACTATAAGGGCCAGAATATAACTATCGCATATTCTTTTTAGACCTTATCTTTTGATCTTAAGAGAGCAATCCTGGCAGATACTCCAAGACTGCTCTCAAGACCTCATTGCCGAGTTTACCACCATCCTCTTCCCATTCCTCTGCCTCTGCCAAATCCTCTGCCCCATCCCATGCCCATTCCTCTGCCCATGCCCATGCCACGGCCCATTCCTCCGCCAAATCCATAAGCACCGTAAGGAGAGGCTGCGTATGGAGTAGAGTAACCGGCTCCATAAGGTGGCACATAACCCGTACCGTAAGGAGTGCCATAAGGG
>Ga0209991_10000819_pt1 | contig 13904 bp, 14 predicted proteins | sample ChitaG_FD_183167 | JGI IMG/M metagenome (GOLD analysis project Ga0209991, IMG submission 183167) | Deep subsurface microbial communities from South Pacific Ocean to uncover new lineages of life (NeLLi) - Chile_00310 metaG (SPAdes)... | ecosystem: Environmental > Aquatic > Marine > Oceanic >...
GATAAAGTAAGCTTTTCCCTCACTTTTGAGCAGCTCTCCTGTCTTTTTTAATATATCAAAAATATTACATTTTAGCTCATGTTTAGCAATAGATTTTTCCTCGGAGGAACTCAAATGACCTTCCCCTTTTTTTAAATAAGGAGGATTTGAAAAGACGACATCGAACTTTTTCCCCGGTTGATACTGACGCAGATCTTCCCGGACAATGGAGACCTTCCCTTCAAGCTTGTTGAGTTTTACATTTCTTCTTGCAATGTCGGCCAAAGATTCTTGAATCTCCACGGCAGTGATGTGCTTAAAAGGTTTGATACTTAAAAGTAAAGAAACAATCCCATTCCCTGCTCCCAGCTCAAGGATTTCATCAGTATGTTTGGTTTGAATGAAATCAGCTAAGAGAGGAGCAGCGACCGAAAATCGGTAGCCTTTTTTCTTTTGGAGAACAAGGATACGGCCCCGATAAAAGGAATCAAGGGTCTCGTCCTTACCCTTCAAATGGCTGCTCAGTTTCATCCTCAATCTTTTCAGTAAAAACAAGCACACTTTCAGGAAGGATTTCAGCATGTCCCCCTTGAACAGTTAAACCTTCCTCTTTTTTAGCTACCTGATATGTGATTCTTCCCTTCCCCAAAGCTAAAAAAAGAGGCCGGTGACCTGGAAGAATTCCCAAATACCCTTCCAGGCTTGGAAGGGAAACTTCCCGGACTTCTTCATCCACTAATAACTTCCGGGGAGTGATGACTTTTAGCCGAAGAGATGAAGGTAAATTCTGCGTCATACTGATTTCAATTCCTCTGCACGTTTGAGGACTTCCTCAATGTTTCCAACCATGTAGAAAGCCTGTTCAGGTTTATCATCGTGCTTGCCTTCTACAATCTCCTTGAATCCCTTCACGGTCTCTTCAACAGTCACATATTTTCCGGGCCTCCCGGTGAATTCCTCGGCAACATTAAAAGGCTGAGAAAGGAACCGCTGGATCTTTCGAGCACGAGCCACAATATCCTTATCCTCTTCGGATAGTTCCTCTATGCCCAGAATAGTAATGATATCTTGAAGGTCTTTATACCTTTGCAAAATTTCTTTCACTTCCCTTGCCACCTGATAATGCTCCTTCCCGACCACTCTTGGGTCCAGTATCCGAGAATAGGAAGCTAAGGGATCAACGGCAGGATAGATACCAATTTCAGTCAGAGCCCGCGAAAGGTTAGTGGTTGCATCCAAATGAGAAAAGGTTGTTGCAGGGGCTGGGTCGGTAAAGTCATCTGCAGGAACATAAATAGCCTGCACAGAAGTGATTGAGCCCTTTTTGGTGGAAGTGATCCTTTCTTCGAGTTCTCCGAGTTCAGTTGCCAGGTTAGGCTGGTAGCCAACAGCAGAGGGCATCCTTCCCAGGAGCGCTGACACTTCTGACCCGGCCTGAACGAAACGAAAGATATTATCAATGAAAAGAAGGATGTCCTGATTCATCTCATCCCTGAAATACTCAGCGACAGAAAGAGCAGCCAACCCTACTCTTAGCCTTGCGCCTGGAGGCTCGGTCATCTGGCCGTATATAAGAGCAGTCTTCTCTAAGACACCTGACTTTTTCATCTCAAGCCAGAGGTCATTTCCCTCTCGTGTCCTTTCCCCAACCCCGGCAAAAACAGAATAGCCTCCATGTTCCTTTGCAACATTGTTTATCAACTCCATTATGATAACTGTTTTACCTACACCTGCTCCTCCGAAAAGGCCGATCTTCCCGCCTTTTAAAAAAGGCTGGATAAGGTCAATCACCTTTATTCCGGTCTCGAACATTTCGAGCTTTGTACTTTGCTGTTCTAGCGAAGGAGGAGGACGGTGGATGGGATATTTCATTTTAGCTTCAATTGGTCCCTGATAATCTATAGGCTCACCTATAACATTGATCAAACGGCCCAGGGTTCCTTCCCCGACTGGAACTTGAATGGGCCCGTCTAAATCCACGGCTTTCATTCCTCGAGCCAGGCCATCAGTAGGGTGCATCGAAACACACCTCACTTTATCCTCTCCTATATGCTGCTCCACTTCAACGATAATATCAACGGGAATGGAGGCCTTGGACACTTCACTCGCACTTTTGTTTACCCGCACCCCAAAGTCCTTCTTAACGTCCTGAACAGAAGTCGTAGTGGGGGAATCAAATCTCTCGCTCGTGACTCGAATCGCATTGTATATCTCAGGAAGTTCGGCTCCTTTAAATTCGATATCTACCACAGGACCGATGATCTGAACGACCTTTCCGATTTTTACTTCATCTTTTTCTTTCCCTTTAGGTTTAGCCTTTGCCTTAGCTTCTCCTTTTTCTTGAGCTTTCCTTTTTTCCTGTTTCATTCTTCTCTCCAATTCTTCTATTTTCCTGCCAAAGCTTCAACAGCTGTCATAATTTCCAGGAGCTCCTTTGTGATGGAAGCCTGGCGAATTTTGTTCAAGACCAATGTCAAATCAGCTATCAAATCTTCAGCATTTTTCGTCGCATTATCCATGGCCATCATCCGAGCAGCATGCTCTGCTGCTGAAGATTCGTAAAAGAAATGTCGAACTTGATTCTCAACATAAAGAGGAAGAAGCACATTGAGTATCGAACCTTCCCCTGGCTCCCAATCCAGAGGCAGAACTTCTTGCACTTCCCTTTCTTGTGGGCTAAGGGGAAGAAGCTTGACGATGGTCACTTGAGGGAAAAGTATGGATTTGAATTCATTGTAAGCCACATAAACAGCATCTGTTTTGCCAAAAACATAAAGCCGCATCAAAAACTGAGCCATCTCACTCAAATCGTCCAGAGTTAGCTTTTGAACTTGTCCAGAATAAGCACGGTCAACGGGAAAGGGATGTTTCTTAAAAAAGGTGACTGCTTTTTTCCCTATCAAAACCAAATTCACCTGAGAATGAAGGGCTCTCTCTTCAAAAAAAGATAACGCTCTCATCAATAAGTTTGAATTAAAAGATCCACACAAACCCTTATCTGAGGTGATAACCACCCCTTCAATTTTTTTCTCTTCTCTTTCCACAAGCAAGGGATGGCCCTCTCTATCTGCCCAGTTAACAACTTCAGCAAGCAAATCAGGCGAACCATGCCAGTAAGGACGAGACTCCAGGACAATTCTCTGTGATTTCTTGAATTTGGCTGTAGACACAGTTTTCATGGCCTGTGTTATCTGCTGGGTATTCTTGACGCTTTTTATTCTTCTTCTGAGGTCGATTAAAGCAGGCATTTTATTCTTCTTTTTCTTCTTTAAATTTGAGGTTGAACTCTTTTATAGCCGCGCTGATAGCTTCGTCCAAATCTGCATCAATTTCATGTTTTTTAGCGATTTTCTTCAATAGATCAGCGTGCTCCTTCTCAACAAATTCATAGAGTTTTATTTCATATTCTCTGAGCTGTCCAACTTCGAATTCATCTAAAAAGCCTCTGGTCCCCGCATAAATCACCAATATCTGCCTTTCGACTGGTAAAGGAACATACTGGTCTTGTTTCAGGATTTCAGTCAATCTCTCGCCTCTATCAAGCTGAGCCTGGCTCGTCTTATCCAGCTCTGTGCCAAACTGAGCAAAAGTCACCAGTTCCCTGTACTGTGCTAAATCCAGGCGCAACTGTCCGGCCACCTGTTTCATGGCTTTTATCTGAGCATTCCCTCCTACTCTCGAGACAGATATCCCCACATTGATGCCCGGCCTTATCCCCGCATTGAACAATTCAGGCTCAAGATAAATCTGGCCGTCTGTAATTGAGATCACGTTTGTTGGGATATAACCCGAAATATCTCCTGCTTGTGTCTCGATTATGGGAAGTGCGGTTAAAGAACCTCCTCCGTGCTCATCATTGTACTTTGCTGCCCTCTCAAGCAGTCTTGAATGGAGGTAAAAGACATCTCCGGGATAGGCTTCTCTTCCCGGAGGCCGCCTTAGGAGAAGAGAGATTTCCCTATAGGCAGCTGCATGCTTGGAGAGGTCATCATAGACGAGAAGGGCATGCTGTCCGTTGTCCCTGAAATATTCTCCCATGGCACAGCCGCTGTAAGGAGCTAAGTATTGAACAGACGAAGGGTCGCTGGCTGAAGCCACCACAACGATCGAATAGTCCATGGCTCCATGATCTTCCAGCACTTTGATAGTGTAAGCGACCGTGGAGTTTTTCTGACCGATGGCCACATAAACACAAATGACATCTTTCCCTTTCTGATTAATTATAGTATCTATGGCAATAGCGGTCTTACCTGTCTGGCGGTCACCGATAATGAGCTCTCTCTGGCCTCTTCCAATGGGAATCATGGCATCAATGGCTTTTATTCCTGTCTGCAGGGGTTTCTTCACCGGCAAACGGTCAACAACACCAGGGGCAAGCCGCTCCACGACCATATTGACATCACTTTTGATGGGACCCTTATCATCTAAAGGTATACCCATAGGATTCACAACTCTCCCTATTAAAGCCGGGCCAGCGGGAACCTGCATGATCCTGTGTGTACGTTTAACCAAATCTCCTTCCTTAACAAGATGACTCTCGCCTAAAAGGACCGCACCCACGCTGTCTTCCTCTAAATTCATTGCAACACCATAGAGCTCCTGCGGAAATTCCAGAAGCTCGTTATACATAACCCTGTCCAGCCCGTAAATACGGGCAATTCCATCTCCAACAGAAGTAACGGTTCCGATTTCCTTAATGTCGACTTCTGTCTCGTACCCCTCGATTTGACGCTGGATGATTTTACTAATTTCATCAGCTTTAATTTCCATTTTCCCGCCTACCCTTCGCAAATTTTTTCCTTAAGTTTCATTAAACTTCCTTTAATGGAAACATCGTAAACAATGTTTCCCCTCTGAATCCAGAGACCACCGACCAATTCATGGTCGATTCTGTACTTCAAAACGACCGGCCTTTTCTCCAGTAGTTCTAATTTTTTCTCCAGTTTTTTTTTCTGGAACTCTGTAAGAGGGACAACAGAAGCCACATTAAAGGTATAGATACCCTTATTTTCATTCCATACGTCAGGCAAGGACTCTATAATACCGGGCAAAAGCTCAAGTCGATTATTTTCCACAAGCAGCAGAATAAATCGTGAGAGCTTCTTCCCCAAGGACTTTTTAACCAGGATTTCATCGGTTACCTGTGTTTTTTTTGATGTAGGCAGGAAGGGGCTGGATAGAGTACGCTTCAGCTTTTTGTGCTTCTCGAGAAGCTCAGCAAAGTCAGACAACTCCCGGTTGAGGGCTGAAAACTCTTCCTCATTCTTGATAGAGTTAACTAACCCTTGAGTGTATCTCTTTATCAGAATTTGATCTTTCATAGAGTTTATCGAGCCTTTCAATAGATTTATTTATAAGAAAAGACTGGTCTTCAGAAGTCATTTTTTTTCTAATCCTCTTTTCTGCCAATGTTGTAGCCAGCTCTGCTGTGTAGACTTTGAGGTCTTGTATCCCTGCATGGATGAGCATTTCAATTTCTTGTTTGGCAAAATATTTTATCCTTTCCGCTTCCTGTTGTGCGAGATGAATAATCCTCTCTTTTTCTCGGCGGCCCTCAAGCTCTGCTTCCTTCTTGATCTTAGCTATTTCATTCTCCAAACCTGATAAGCGGGCTTTGACTTCCTTAAGCTTTTGCCCGGCTTCTCTCTTGGATTCTTCTGTTTCTTTCAGAGAGTTTTCTATATCCTGCGACCTCTTCTCGAGGAAGTTCCGGATCGGTTTGAAAAGAATATAGGTTAAACCCCCAAAAAGGATGATAAAATTGATTGTTTTCCCTAAAAAATCCATAAAGTTTGATGAATGTTCCTCTTCTGCTGAAGACATAAAGACAAAGAAAGGCAGCAAGAGCAAAATGATAAGGACTCTTCTTCCCATCAGTTTAAAAGCCTCTCTTCAATTCTCTCTGCTAAACGCCTGGTTTCAGAGTCTAACTCTTTCTTCAGGCTTTTCATCTGTTTCTCTAGCTGTTTTTTAGCTCGTTCAACCTGGTTCCTGTATTCAGCATTTATTTCCGCCAGCAAACCTTCTTTCTCTTTCAAAGCTTCTCGTTCAATATTTTCTTTCATCTGCTGCGATAGAGCTTTGGCGGATTGTAACCTTTCCTCAATTTCACCGACTTTCTGTTCATAAATCTCCATTGATTTTTGGAAGGTCTCTCTGCTCTCATTAATTTTAGATTCCCTTTCTCTCATTACTTTCCGCATGGGATTAAAAAACAGTTTAGAGAGAACAAAGACCAGAACCCAAACGATTATAAAAATAACGATTAAACTCGCATCAATATCAAGCATTTTTAAGAATTGAAGACGCCAGAATTAAACAAAAATTTATCATTTTCAACCTAAAAAAGCAAGTTTGGAGTTGCGTCGTAAGCATCTTTTTTTCTGTGATGGAATATAAAATATAGGGTCAGGGTGGGCATTTCGAAAACACGCTGGTTTTGCTCCAGCAAAATCTTACTTTGCGAAGGCCAGTGGGTTAAAAAACCGTTTGAAGGCCGAGCGGGCATGGTTCCTCTCCGAAGAGGAGAGGAGAGCGAAGCCTGAAACCGAGCAGCTTTTGCCTCGCTGGGGCAAAAGTTGTGTGTTTTTGAACTCACTGGCCAGAGCTTCCTTTTAAACGGTTTTCTCAACACCCACCCTGACCACTTCATATCACGGAAAAAAGATGCTTCCAGTTACGTCTCAACATTTGACATATCACTCAAATTTTTTCACAAATGGCTGCACTTTATTAAGATGAGTTTTTAAGAGAGACATTAAATAAGTAAGTTTATATGTCAAATATTTAGACGCGACCCCTTCTTTTCCTTCTTCTTTTTGATTTCGCCGACCAAAAAAAGGGAGCCTGCAACAAGCACGCACCCCTGGGAACCTGCGCTGCAAAGAGCCAAATCCAGTGCCTGATGGACGTCCGGCTCCAGAATAATTCGATTCCAGTAACTTTGAGCCTCTCTCTTTATTTCTTCAGGTGAAGCAGCCTTGAAATAAGGGAATCTAGTGATGATGATTTTTTCTGCCAATGGGAACAGGGTATCTGCAATTTTTTTGATTTCTTTGTCGCGCATCACTGCAAAGACAAGGATGAGTGGAGAGGGTAAAAAATCCTCAATATATTTTTTTAAAGCTTGAGCCCCCTCAATGTTGTGGGCCCCGTCTAAAATGACAAGCGGATTGCGGGAGATTAATTCCAGACGGCCTTCCCATTTCGTTGTCTCTATGCCCTCTACAATCTTTCTCATTTCCAGTTTCTTCCAGCTTTTGGAGAGCTGTTCTGAAGTAACAAAGGCCACAGCAGCATTTTTTCCCTGGTATTCTCCCCGAAGGGAAGGCGAATAAAGATATTTTTCACCATCTGTTCGGTAGATAAATGAATAGCCTTTTTCGGATTTTTGTGCGATAAAGCTCCCGCTCTTTTTGAAAACTCCATGAAAGGGAGCTTGAAGCTCTTCAGCCCTCTTTTTTATAGTTTCATAGGCCTCGTCTTCCTCCACTCCGCAAACCACTGGAACTCCAGGCTTAATAATCCCCGCTTTCTCAAAGGCTATCTGGCTTAGAGTTTCTCCTAAAAACTTCTGATGTTCTTCAGAAATAGTGGTGATAACTGAAGTACAAGGCGTCACCACATTTGTGGCATCAAATCTTCCTCCCATACCTACTTCCAGAACTGCCATATCTACCTTTTGTTCTTCAAAATAAAGTAAAGCCAAGCAAGTTAACAGCTCAAAATGAGTGGGTGGAGTAAGTAATTTCTTCGACGCGATTAACTCCTCGATTCTTCCTTTGAGGATTGTCAGCAGTCTGCAAAAACTGCGCGTCGGTATAAGTCTCTTCCCTAAACGAATTCTCTCTTCGACTTTCACAAGATGCGGGGAAGTGAAGAGACCAACCCGGAAGCTATGAAGAGTTAGAATTTGGGTGAGCATGGCACAGACCGAACCCTTCCCGTTTGTTCCTGCAACTGAAAGAGAAGCATATTTCTGGTGTGGATTGCCAAAAGAAGAAAGGATTGTCCTGACATTATCTAAGCCAAACTTAATGCCTAAGTTTTGGATTTTTTCGAGATACCTCAGGCACTGCTCGTAGTTCATTCAGGGCTGTTTAGAAAGAGGCGTAAGGCTCTTATAAGATAAGAGCGCATATTTTTCCTATCCACTACATCGTCAAGCATCCCATGGCGAAGAAGAAATTCCGCTCGCTGGAATCCTTTGGGCAACTTCTCTTTTATGGTTTGCTCAATGACCCTGGGACCGGCAAACCCAATAAGCGCGCTCGGCTCTGCGATATTGATATCGCCCAACATAGCAAAACTGGCTGTCACTCCTCCGGTGGTCGGATCAACTAAAATAGAAATATAAGGGATGCCAGCCTTGTCCAGCCTGGCAATTGCGGAACTTGTCTTCATAAGCTGCATCAGGGAAAAAACTCCTTCCTGCATCCTTGCTCCTCCGGAACAGGACACGATGATTAGGGGAAGGCGCTCCTTCAGGGCCATCTCAACGGCCCTGGTGATTTTCTCTCCCACAACTGAGCCCATACTGCCACCCATAAAGGCAAAGTCCAGGGCAGAAATTATGACTTTAATCCCTCCTATCTGGCCTTCTGCGTTCAGCACAGCATCCTGAAGATTGGTACGTTTTTTATTTAACTTCAGTCTCTGAGAATACTTCATGCTATCCTCAAACTGAAGAGGATCTTTGGGAAAAATATTCTTGTCTAAGAGAGTGTATTGACCATCATCAAAAAGCATAGCAAGACGTTCAGTTGCCGAAAGCCTGAAGTGGAAGTTGCAGTCAGGACAGACTGAATGATTATCAAGGATATCCTGTTTATACAAAATGCGGCGACAGTTGTTACACCGTGTCCATAAATCGTGCATGATTCTTCCTTAATAATCTACGAGTCCTTTTTTGGGAATTATTCTTTTTTATCAGAAGGAGGTCGTTTTTTAAGCCTCTGGACAAGATTTTTCATAACGGTTTCTTCTCCCGGAAGATCTGGAAACTCAGGAAGCTCTTCATCGGCCTCGACTTTATTCGGAACTAAACTCAGGACAGATTTTAAAAATTTATCCTGATCAAAAGGCTTTTCAAAATAATCAGAGGCGCCAAAATTACGCAAAGCCTCATTTCTATACTGATGACCTTTGTACACACCAGTAACAATTATCACAGGGACTTTTCCCTTGGTCTCTTGGAAGATTTTCTGAGTTAGGTCGAAGCCGTGAAGTTTGGGGAGCATAGCTTCCAGGATGACTAAATCTGGTTTTTCAGATTTAAATTTTTCATAGGCAGAAACTCCATCCGAGGCTGTTTCAATCTGGATATTATAGGGCTCAAAAAGCTTGATCATAGATTCCAAGCTTTTTTTATCATAGTCCACAATCAGGAATTTTTTGTCTGCCATTCCATAACTCAAAAAAATTCTAAAGTAAACCTCCAGAATTGTCAATAAATAGGGAACTCTATAATATAAAGTATGGGGTCACACCTTTAAAGCTTTTATAATTTTAACTTAAATTTATTTTTTCCAAGATATCTCAGCTCTTTATTGAGTTATCCTGATATATCCTGATTATTGAAGTATTGGAGGCCTGACCGGGTATTTATGAGGGTCATATGGGCCAGCACCAATAAACCCTGGACAGGAACTCCATATGGGCAGGCCTCTTCGCAATAGCCCGTGCAGTCAAAGCAGCGGTCGGCTTTATTCTGCTTAAGATTAGCGTATTTGAACATAGCTGTTTTTTTACGGCCTTGGGCTTTGAAATAATGATTATAACGCATGATGGTGTTTACAGGCACTCCGTTAGGACAGGACGGCTCACACTCGCCACAGGCATGCCTGCAGTAAAACTCACCGAATGTGGCTTTGTAAGCAACCAGCTTTTTACGCTCTTCAAGTCCGAACTTTGTTCCGGACAAGGCAACGTAAGCTTCCAGGTCGCTGTAATTTCCTATAGTGGGGCAGGCAGAACTCACATAGGGATTGCTGAGAACAAACTTGATTGCAGCATCTCGAATTGCGTTGTTATTAGTCAGGTTGTATTTATTCTTGAAGGTTTCGGCTTGGTCTGCTCTTGCTTTGAGCCTTGAAATAAGATTTTTAAGCCTCTCTGGAACTTTTCTTCCTGCTTCCTTCAATTTATCAGCATTCTCTTTCATCTCCAGATAATTTAAAACGGGGTTTGTCTTCATTATTGTCGCACCGATATTTTTTTTCTTGTAAGCTTTCAATATCTTCTCGCCCATATCTCTCTGCAGAAAGTTATATACGAGCAGGGCAACATCAAAACGGCCGTCCTCGGCTGCAGCGAGATGGACCTTTTCCATGGTCTCAGAAACATCCCCCCACTGGGAACCGTGGTTGGAAAGGCCGCAAAATCGTACCTTCCCCTCAGCTTTGAGTACGCGTATTGCAGCATGGAACCCTTCGGTTTTCAACTGCTCGACTGTCTCAGGCTTATGGATCATCAGGCAATCAATATAGTCAGTCTGCAGTCTTTCCAGACATTTGCGTGCCCTCTCGATAAAGGCCTCTTTGGATTTATCTCTTTGCAATGCCAGCTTGGTGGTTATAAAAACAGATTTCCGGTTGCGGTTTTTTATGACACTTCCAATAGTCTTTTCCACACCTCCTCTTCTATAGCTCTCAGCTGTATCGATATAATTTATCCCGGCATCCAGAACAGCTTCCAGCAAGGCAGGGTCAGTCATATCACCACTTCCGAGTCCGATTTCAGACACCTTGAACCTGGTGCGCCCTAAGGTGCGGTATTCTTTTATTTTTAATTCTTTGCTACTAGCCGGTGATCCCGAACCATAAATCCTGTTTCGGCCTGGAAGTCCTACCCCTACAAGGGCTGCAAGAGAGCCGCCAATAAACTCTCGACGACTCAATCCATTTTGACGAAGCGTTGTTTCTTCTATCTTATTTTTCATAAAGCTCTTTTCCGTTAAGGTTTTTCTCCCTATTTTACTTCTTCTTTAGCATCCGGAGGACTTCGTCTACAACAGTTTTAAGTTCCCTGTCAAACGCCTTGAGCTCATCCTCAGGGGTGTTCTCAACCCAGGCATGTCTCCTCATTTTCAATTGACTAAATGAATGGTTTATCTAAATTTATTGGCTTAAAATTTTCAGGAATGAGACATCTTCCCTGATTCATTAAATACCATTCTATACCATTTAAAAAGGAGAATGTCAAAACAGTTTGTTGAATAAAAAAAGGAGGAGAACAAGACTATTCTCCTCCTTAATTCAAATATTAAGTCTGGGGATTACTTTTTTTTCAAGGAGATATTCCCGCTAAAAGTCGATAGCTTGACAACAGCTCCTCCTTTATTGACTGTTCCTCGAATCTTTCGCTTGCTGATCTTACCCGAGACTGTAATATCAAAATCGGTTTCGATTCTTCCGCTGAAAGTTTTTGCCTCAAGATCAAAACCAGAATCGGAGGGCAGGATCATTTTAATGCTTCCGCTGTGCGTCTGGAGAGAATATCTTCCATCGCGGTTAATTGTCCCTTCATAAATGACTGAACCACTTATTGTCTTCCCTTCTACAAGCTTCGCCTCGGAAATTTCTCTCAACTCAATCTTGCCTGAAACCACCTCAGCCTTAACAGAACCTCTAATCCGGTTTGCCATGATACTCCCGGATACTGTTTTCATGTAAGCATCTCCATCTATATCTTGAAGCTTCAAACTTCCGCTCACAGTTTCACAATCCGCTCCTTTATCTGCTTTTCTTAGCTCGATTTTTCCGCTGACCACATTCACTTTAACTGCGCCCCCAATCTCTTCAAGGTCTACACTTCCGCTTATAGAATTGATTTTTGCAGATGCTTTTGCAGGTATCAACAGGTGATAAGTGACTGAGACATTCAAAGATCTCTTTGCCTTTTTATTTAACTTTTTTGGGTATTCAGTTGTAATCCGAAGGGTTTTGCCTTCTTTTTCAACAATAATTTTTACCTTCTTCACATTCTCCTTGGCCACAGCAAGGGTAGAGGCTTTAGAGATTTTAAGGGCGTCAATCTTCACTTCCCCCTTATCCCAGCTTTTAACCTCTATAGAGCCCGAAATATTTTCTAAGATAACCTCTCCATCCTTTGCCAGGCTGACTGTCTTTTCGAACTTCTCCTCAAATTTCTTCTTAGCTGCTCCTTCAGCAGTATAAAACCCTATGAGGAGAAACAGTCCAGCCAGAATGGCCACCAATCTTGCCGTTTTGTTTAATTTCATAGTATTCCTCCTTTTTTCTTATTTTTTGAAATTATATAATCGTCTTTAATTCCCTTTCTTGGGAAGACGGTTTCTTTATATCCATCATTTCATTAAGAACATCCATTTTTTCCCTGTAAGCGGCCAGCAAGTAATTTCTGGCATCGATATTTCCCGGCTCCTGGAGGACAATCTGCCGGCAGGCAATTATGGAAGAATCGATGATTTCAAGGTTCTTCCTGAAAACCTCGGCAATTTGAGGGCCCACATTCCCCTCCTGTGCGGAGACCGCCTCCCATAATGCCTTTATAGCCAATTGATAATGGCGCTCTGCCTCATCCAATTTCGCCAGTGTGTATTTTTGCAGGTCCTCACCGCCCAGAACATCCTTTCCCTTCCAGTACCGCAATCCAACAATCACTGCGCTGAAGATAAAAACCAGCAGCACTGCCGAACTCAAAACATATTTAAGTTTTGGCGGAAAAAAAAGAAGGCTGAACCTTAATCTTTTCCGCGGCTGGAAGGTGAGAACCTTCTGCTCCTCTGGCTTCAATCTTGCTTCTATTTTAAGCCATGTGTCTTCTGACGGAGCGAGTTCTTCTAACTCTTTGGCGCTCTCAGTGATTCTCTGGAAATCCTTTAAAAGATTCTTGCAATCCGGGCATACTTTGAGATGCTTCTCAAGGCGAACAATTTGTCGGGCTTTCAGATCGCTGTCGATATAATCACTGATTAATTTTTTTACTGTTGAGCATCTCATTCCCTCACTCCTCAAAAAACTTGCTTACTTTCAAGGCGGTCCCGAATTTTCATTCTCGCCTTGAAAAGTTGTGACTTAGATGTGCCCACCGAGCATCTCATCATCCGGGCTATCTCTCCGTGGTTAAAACCTTGAACATCATGAAGCAGAAAAATGGTTTTCAGTTTGCCCGGCAGGCTCTGTATGGCATCATCCAGCGACTTTTTCATGATATTATCGCCAGATTGGGAAGTTCTTTCACCAATTTTCTCTTCCACATCATTTAAAGGTATTGTTCTCTGGAGCTGGCTTTTTCTTCCTCGTAAATGACTGTAACAGGAATTGATCGCTATGCGATAAAGCCACCCGACAAAATTCTCCTCTTTTCGAAGGGACTGGAGGTTTGTAAAAATTTTGAGAAAGACATCCTGCAGCAAATCCTCAGCGATTTCTCTATTATTTGTTTGACGATAGATCAGGTTGAATATGCGGTGGTTAAAACGTTCATAAATGGTTCCCATAGCCTGAGTGTCCCCTTCACGGCTGCGCTGAATCAAATCTTTAAGAAAAGGAGAACCCTTGAGGCCAATTCCCTCAGCCTGTTTTTTTTCTTCCTGTTTCATGAACTGCTCTGTGTAATTTAAGCCCATTTTAACAAATTGAGCAACACTTATTCTAGGCCATCTCTCGTGGGCTACGATCGCTGCTGCATATGACATCTGATTTTCTCTCCTCAATTTATAAAGATGTAACAGAAGCCAAAAAGGTTGCCTAAGCTAGAAAAATTTTTTTCTAAATCTCAAGGCAACATTTACTAGACTAATTAGAACTGGAACTTCGATGAGCGGACCAATGACAGTAGCAAAGGCTTCTCCAGAGTGTATCCCGAATACTGCGATAGCAACTGCGATAGCCAGCTCGAAATTGTTGCTTGCAGCAGTGAACGAGAGTGTCGTCGTTTTTGCG
>Ga0209991_10000820_pt1 | contig 13895 bp, 13 predicted proteins | sample ChitaG_FD_183167 | JGI IMG/M metagenome (GOLD analysis project Ga0209991, IMG submission 183167) | Deep subsurface microbial communities from South Pacific Ocean to uncover new lineages of life (NeLLi) - Chile_00310 metaG (SPAdes)... | ecosystem: Environmental > Aquatic > Marine > Oceanic >...
TATGACCCCGGAAAGCATCGGCCTGGGCAGCTCGCGCATGGTCGTCGGACGGCACACCGGCAGACACGGCTTTGTAGATAGATGCAAGCAGCTCGGCTTTAAGCTCACAGAGGCCGAAATCGAACAGGCATATCAAAGATTTTTGGAAATCGCCGACAAAAAGAAAGAGGTCTTCGATGAGGATGTGGCGGCAATAATCAACGATGAAATACGCATCGTCGTAGAGAAAATCTACGAACTGGAATATCTTCACGTAGTCTCGGGAACCGGTACCCTGCCGACCGCGAGCGTCAAAATAAAAACTAAAGGCGAGACAAAGCAGGCCGCCGCCTGCGGTGACGGCCCGGTCGATGCTGCCTACCAGGCTATCAGAGAAGCTACCGGCCAATCGCCCAAACTCGAAAGCTACTCAATAAGAGCGGTAACCGGCGGCAAAGAGGCCCTCGGCGAAGCGACAGTCAAAATCACCGAAAACGGCCGAACTTACATAGGCAGAGGCGTCTCAACCGATATTATTGAGGCAAGTGCAAAGGCCTACATCGACGCCATTAATCGAATGGTCTCCACACAAGACAAACCCGCAGAGCCGGAAGTAAAAGTCGAACTGTAACTACGAACTAAGGACCAATTTATGGCTATGACAATTACCGAAAAAATCCTGGCAAAATCAGCCGGCAAGAAAAAAACTGCGCCGGGTGAGATTATAGATGCAAATATCGATATTGTTATGTGCGTCGATGTCACCACCCCGCCGGCTATCTCAATGCTGGCCGAAAAAGGTATGGACAAAGTATTCGACGCCGAAAAAATTGTTGTAACGCCCGACCATTTCCAGCCTGCCAAGGACATCAAAAGTGCTGAGCTTCACAAACGCCTCGATGAATGGGCAAGGCGGCATAAAATAAAATATTATTATAAAATTGGAAGAGCCGGCGTCTGCCACGCACTATTGCCGGAACAGGGACACATACGCCCCGGCGAAGTTATCATCGGGCCCGATTCGCACACCTGCACCTATGGCGCCTTTGCGGCATTTGGTACCGGCATCGGCTCAACCGATGCCGCCGCTGCAATCGCAACAGGCAGATTATGGTTCAAGGTCCCGGCTTCGATAAAATTTGTCCTCAACGGCTCACTCGCACCCGGCGTCTATAGCAAGGACGTTATCCTTGCCATAATTGCACGAATCGGCGTTGACGGCGCACTCTATAAGGCGATGGAATTTACAGGGCCAGCGCTGGCAGAAATGTCGATGGAAGCAAGAATGACCATTACAAATATGGCCATCGAAGCCGGTGCAAAAAACGGCATCATCGGCTTCGACAATACAACAAAAAAATATCTCGATGAGCACCTGAAAGAAAAGAAAGATTATACCGTGTATGAATCCGATAAGGACGCCGAATATCTAAGCGTGGAAGAATTTGACTGCTCGAAAATCGAGCCGATGGTTGCCCTGCCCTCTCTGCCCAGCAACAGCGTGCCTATCGGCGATTGTGCCGGCAAAGCGATGGACCAGGCCTATATCGGTAGCTGCACAAATGGCCGAATCGAGGACCTGCGAATCGCTGCAAAAATACTTAAAGGAAAACAAGTCGCTATACGGACAATAGTTGTGCCTGCAACACCGACAATATGGAAACAGGCCGCCGATGTTGGTCTGTTCGATACATTCTACGATGCCGGCTGCGTAATAGCAGCGCCAACCTGCGGAGCGTGTCTTGGCGGCTTTATGGGCGTGCTGGCCGAAGGAGAGCGGTGCGTCAGCACTACAAACAGAAACTTCGTCGGTCGAATGGGACATCCAAAAAGTGAAGTTTACCTGGCCAGCCCCGCTACCGCTGCTGCAAGTGCAATAGAAGGGAAACTCGCTGACTGTAGAAACTATTTATAAAGAAACCACGAATTACATAAATTTACGCTGATTATTTTAAGGGGGATTGATTATGAAAATATCAAACAAAATAAAAGTAATAGGGACCCTCGCAATTCTGTCCTCAGTAATTTCGATGGTACTTGGTTTGTTCTTTTTCTTCAACAACAGGACATTTGTCAAAAACACCATACGGACTGAAGGCAGGATTATGGACGTAAAGCAAGTAAGAACCCGCGATGGCAAAACCTCCTATAAGTCTATTTTTATCTTTACTGACAAAAACAATAAACAGCACTGGATCGATCCTTCAATAAGAATCTCTTCACTTGCATATGAAGCTGGTGATACAGTGTCGGTATTATATAACCCGAAAAAACCAATTGAAGCAAAAATTGAGTCTTTTATTTATCTATGGGGTGCTTCTGCTGCTTGTGGCACTAGTGGTGTTTGTTTTCTGGCAGTGGGTTTAGTTTTGTTGTTGGTTGTTCCTAAATTTGTTAAAAAATAAACATATTCAAGGAAAACAATTCGCGAGAATATAGTTGGAAAATTGTGAGAAAGGCAGATTATGCCAAAAGCTTATGTTTACAAACGTGACCACATTAATACCGATGAGATTATACCGGCCAGGTACTTAAATACCGACGACCCGGCCGAGCTGGCAAAGCACTGTCTCGAAGATTTAGACAAAGACTTTGTGAAGAAAGTCAAGGAAGGTGATATAATTGTCGCCGGCGAGAACTTCGGCTGCGGCTCGTCCAGAGAGCACGCCGTCTGGGCCATCCGCGCAGCAGGCGTCCAGAGCGTTATCGCAAAATCCTTTGCCCGAATCTTCTTTCGCAACGCCATCAATAATGGCTTCTATGTGATTGAATCGCCTGATGCTATCAAGAAAATCAACGATGGGAACGAATTGGATATTGATTTCAAAAACGGCTTGATTAAAAATGAAACTACCGGCATTGATATTAAATTTGCTCCGCTGCCGGACTTCGCCCTAAAAATTATTGAGGCCGGTGGACTTATAAATAAATTAGCCAAAAAAATTTGATAAACCTATTCGCCGGAGACCGTAGAAAATGAGCCCTAACGATTACATTACGCCCAACCAGATCGAAGGTATTCAGAGAAGTATCACTAACAGGCTCAAATACCTTCAAAAGAAAGTACGCCAAAATGACAAAGAGATTGTCCTTGAGCTGATACAACTAACGCGCGAGAACTTATACAGAAAGGCCCAGACTCTCTGCGAAGAAAGAGATTCTTACAAACAAAAATTCCAGGCTATATGCAAGATTCTGGGTAAATAGAACACTGTGTTCTGAATTCGTAATTCAATTACTTGATAAGTTGGCGTGGTCGGCTGGATTACACAACAAAAATAAATTTGTGAAATCCGTGATTAAAAAGAAAGGAAGACAAAAGTGTATAAGATTGCTGTAATTCCTGGTGACGGCACTGGGCCGGAAGTAACTGCCGAAGCGGTAAAGGTATTAAAAGCCGCCGCAGACAAATTCAACTTCAAAGTTAATTTGACCGAATTCGATTTCGGCGGCCAACGTTACAAAAAGACCGGCGAGACACTGCCGGATTCGGCCATAGAAGAGCTGCGCAAATTCGATGCAATACTGCTCGGTGCAATCGGCCATCCAGACGTAGCACCCGGCATTTTGGAAAAGGGAATTTTGCTCAAGGCCCGCTTTGAGCTCGACCAGTATATCAACCTGCGGCCCGTCAAATTATACCCCGGGGTAGAGACACCCTTAAAAGACAAAGGCCCCGACGATATAGACTTCGTAGTTGTTCGTGAAAACACCGGCGACCTCTACACCGGCACCGGCGGCTTTACAATGAAAGGGACGCCGCAGGAAGTGGCTGTGCAGTCGGCAGTCTATAATCGCTTTCAGGTCGACCGCTGCTTAAAATACGCCTTCGAATATGCTCGCAAATACGGCAAAAAGGCACGCGGCAAAGGAGATAAAAACACCCTCGCTCTGTGCGGCAAAACCAACGTCTTAACCTATATCTACGACCTCTGGGAACGTGCCTTCCATGAAATGGGCGATGCAGAATATCCCGATATCGAAAGAGAATACTATCACGTTGACGCTACCTGTATGTGGATGGTCAAAAACCCCGAATGGTTCGATGTCATCGTTACCGGCAATATGTTCGGCGACATCATCACCGACCTCGGCGCAATGGTCCAGGGCGGTATGGGCATCGCAGCCGGCGGAAATATCAACCCCGAGGGTGTTAGTATGTTTGAGCCCATCGGCGGAAGCGCACCGAAATACACCGGCAAAGGCATTATTAACCCGCTGGCTGCAATTTGTGCAGCACAAATGATGCTGGAAACACTGGGCGAGGATAAAGCCGCTAAAAAAGTCGAACAGGCCGTGATATTTGTAACCGCAAACAAAATAAAATCGCTCCAGGCCGGAAAAATGGGTTACTCCACCAGCGAAGTCGGAGATATGGTCGCCGAAAAAGTAGCTGAATAGAACCATGCCTGCTAATTTAACACCAGAATATTTCAAGGCCGAGAAGTGGTTTCGCGAGGCGGCAACCACAGACGAAAAAATCCTGGCACTCGAGCAGATGCTACGCGTAATGCCCAAGCACAAAGGCACCGACCACCTAAAGGCCGACCTGCGCCGCAAGCTCAGTAAACTAAAAGAAGCACCCCCAAAGAAAGCAAAGGCCAAACACGCTGACATCTTTCACGTCCCGCGAAGCGGCGCAGGCCAGATTGTTCTTCTGGGTACACCGAACTGCGGCAAAAGCTCTATCGTCGCCGCCTTGACCAATGCAAAAGTCAACGTTGCCGACTTTCCATTCGCAACCGGCGCAGCCGTCCCCGGAATGGTGAAGTTCGAGGACGTTCCAATCCAGCTCGTCGATATGCCGCCCATCACCGCCGACTACAGCGCACCGGGCCAGGTCGGAACATACCGCAACTGCGACTTGATTGCCATTTGTACCGACCTTTCCGGTAACGTCACGGAGCAATTGCAAATCTGCCTGGATTTCTTAGAGTCAAGAAACCTGCTCATCGATGATAAAACCGGCGCCGCTGACGAACACGGTAACTTCCTCGGCAAAAGGGCCTTTTGCATCTGCACCAAATCCGACATCGCCAAAGCCGACGCACTGCAAAGCCTTAAACAATTCTGCAAATACCCTTTTGAATTTGTCGAAATCTCTGCCAAAACCGGCATCGGCCTTGACAAACTCCCTGCCGCGTTTTTTAGTTTATTAAACATCATACGCATTTACGCCAAACCGCCCGGCAAAAAAGCCGATATGGACGAGCCCTTCACACTGCCTGCCGGCTCTACTGTTATGGACTTAGCCACAGCTATTCACAGAGAATTGGCAGAGAAACTCAAATTCGCAAGAATCTGGGGCACCGGCGTCTATGACGGACAAAACGCTCAGAGAAACCACGTCCTGAACGACAAGGACATTATTGAATTGCATTTCTCCTGATTTGTTTTGCAAGACAGGCATTGCTTATGTAGTGCTTTTCGCATCCTGACAGCGCTGCCATAGTATCTTATCAAATGGTGCGCTTCGTGAGGGGCAGTTCTCACGATGGCAAACCTGGCAACTTCTAAAGTCAATCTCGGTCGGGAAAATGATACCGGAGACGCTCTTGATGGGAATCATCAGGAAGCTATCCGTTAGCTCGACTCCTATTAGCTCTTTCACACCGCCAAATAGAGAAAACAGAGCCCTTTGCTGTTCAATGGGCCAAACGGTTACATCGCCTGAGCCGGGACTCATACTGGATGTCTTGGACAGCGCATATTTACGGTTCAGATAATCGTTCAAATACCTACGAGCCGAGTATAGAGTAACCTCTTTGATCTGGTCGAGCCAGAAAGCTTTGAGAAAGTCGTCGCAGCTTAAATTGAGTTCATCAATCTCTCTTCCACAGGTTGTGACAAAAGGGAATATCCTCTCGACCTTATCCAGGTTGGTACGGAGGACTCGGCTGGTGAACGTGACGCCATCAATTCTGATATTATCGTCTCTGCGATCTTCGATGTAGGAGACCTTGTACAGGGCCTTCGGCTTTGCGTAAGGGCGTATTGCCTCGACGAGGGCTTTCAACTCTTTGGCATCGTTGCTGTCCTGCTGCAGGTGTAGTCCGACCAAGAGCGTTCCAATATCAAGCTCAAACGGTATGTCTCCAAGAACTTCCATGCTTGTACCTTTCCTATATCATTATCCGATTGTCCCGATGTCAGGTCAAGAATTTACGCGCCCAAATCCTAAAATCCTACAGAATTCAGTATATAGGACCAATTGACAAAGACATTATTGAATTGCATTTCAATTGACTATTTGCTATTGACTATTTACTATTGAATCTGATTGTCCCACATTTTCTATGAACTATGAACAACAAACTATGAACGAGGTTAACTATGGAATGTAAAAAAGAGCAAAATCTACAAGACTGCAGTTGTTCGTATCCGGGCTGTGACAGGAAGGGTATGTGCTGCGAGTGTATAAGTTATCACTTATCAACAAAGCAGCTGCCCGCCTGCTGTTTCCCCGATGACGTCGAAAAAACTTTCGACCGCAGCTTCCGCGCCTTCGCAAAAGCCTGGGGATTGTAACACAAAACCGATTGCTCACACTCACAGCGCATTAAAAAGGCCAAGACAAACCAGCCCGGCCTTTATCTGAAATACCTGAATCTGCTCATTCACTCTATTAGTCGCCTGTCCAAACTGGGTTTGGGTCGTTAATGTGGGCGGGAATTACACCACGCTTTTCCCAAACAGGTCCTTGGAAAGACGGCAAACGTCGCGCGTACCTGTATTCTTCGGGAAAAACATCAATTTTTTTATTAACATAAATGTTGTAATAAAACTTTTCACCAGCACTATAACGTTTCTGCATTCTTTTAATGGGATTCAGATAAGCTACCCATCCTCCCCGATCAGCTTTGAGGATTAGCCAATCTACAACTTCCAACGCGGATTCATAATCCTTTGCACCTCCCAGAAGAATCGTCAAATCATTAACGCGAACAAAATCTTTCCAGGTTAGCGCTCGTCCCTGCTCAGTTTCTCTTTTAATCTGCTTAAATTGAGCCAAACGAAGCTTTGTTAAAACTTCTCGGTAACAAGTGTTTTTGATTTTTCCCTCAGAATCTTCCACGTATTGCCAAACAAGTTCAACAGACAATATGGATTCGACAAGCTCATCTATTATATCCATATTTTCAGGATCTTTATCATGCGCCATCTCAAAAAGAATCCGAGCTGCGTATCCAAAGGGATACGATACTTTTGAAAGGCATCCACCTTTTTGCCAGAATTTTTCACGTAATGCCAAGCCAGTTGCAACAAGTTCTTCTACCGAAAGATTGTCAATATCCAATTCTTCCAAAAGCTCTTCATATAACTGTGCACGCATTTCTGAATAACCTGGCCAATTCCTGATAAAATTGTCCTGAGTTTTCCAAATTTCTATGTGACCAACAAGTGCAATGTCCATTTTCGGCTCATCGTCCTCAAGGCCAAGTAACCTCAGATCTTTGATATCGGGCAAATTTCTATTCTCGAATTTAGACAAATACGCTTCTACCGAACCCTCTTTTTCAACAGCCGGTTGTTTTTGCTGAACAGTAGCAGAACTGCGTTTTGGCTCCGGGGTATAGTCCACGGGGATATTTGGCACAAAATCGCTCACATCAAACTTCACATCCCATATAAACTTATCTACAACTATCTTTGTTGTAGTAGTCAAACCCTTTGGAACAAATTCCAACTCTAACCACACCGGCAACTCCGTTTCTACATCAACCCATAATCGGCCTACAAAACTTTCAAGTGGTGGTGGGTTTTCCCTCAACACCTCTGGGGCGCCAACCTCGACTCCCTGGACCTTAATCCCGTTGATTGTTTCAGCCCTCAGGGTTTTATAATCTGCCGACATAAATCTGCTGACCATCTTCCTCGGGCTCATCTGGTCCATCTCAAGAATTTCTGCCTCGGATAAAGGACGCCGATCAAACTCTTTCGCTGGGGGGCAAATCCCGACGAATTCCTTTTCTTGACGAAGGGAAAAACTGCGTGTTATCAACTCTCCATTCCTATAGGTTTCAGTCTTATTTCCATACTGCGAAGAGTTATATGTAATTATCTCCGTCTCTGTTACAAACTCAAAACCTTGCTCTTTGAGCCCACTTGTCTCGGTTTGTCTCATTCGATATACATAATTTTGGATCTCTTCGACTCTTTCAGCCACATTCGCCCAAGCAACGCTTGCCATATCCGGCCCACCAATAATATTCAATCCCAAAATCACCGCAATAACTATCACCGCCGCAGCGGCTAATTTTGTTATTCTGGCTTTCATAATATTCTCCCATAAAATATGTTGCCTCGACGGTGTTAAAGCTTTGCTGAAATTTTCCGCCGTTTCTTCTGCGATTTTGTGCACATCAGCCGGCACATCTTCACCGCCTAATTTTTTCAGAATTTCTTCGATATTTTCGTTGTTCATTTTATTACTCCCGTTCTGTCAAATTCGCCAATTTGCCTTTCAAAGTCGCCAGTGCCTTGGATACATTCGACCTTGCCCCGGCCTCGCTACAATTTAACTTCTCCGCAACATTTTTATAATCTCGTTGCTCTAAGTATCGCATCACTATCGCCCGCCCCTGCTTGGCTGGCAGCTGCGCTATCACTCGTCTTACAATATCTTCCAACTCACTTTTGTCGGCCTTTTCCCGCGGGTCTTTGTCGACACTAACCTGGGTTTGACTAATTTGGCCATCTTTGCCAATTCTGTTTCGCCACGCCTTCGAATTAGCCGTCAGTGCAATCCGGTAGATATACGCACCTGCCTTTTTGCCGTTGAGCTTCTCAATATGTTGCCACATTCCTAACAGCGCATATTGCATAGCTTCAGCGAAAAGCTCCTTATCACCAGTCAGCTTCCAGAGAACCGATGTCAAAAAACCGGCATACTCGGCCCTTATGTGTTCAAATATCTCCAGGCGCTTGGCATACTTCATTTGCTTTGCTCTAATCTTCGGTAAAACCTGAAAATTTTCAGCTTCCATACAATAATAACAGTCAAAAGTGGGTTTTGTGTAAAACTTTTCTGAAAATATGCAACCGTTCCTCCTCCCCCATAAATATAAACCTGCTATCCCTCTTACCCTGTCCTTCTGTCTACTGTTTTCTGTTCTCTGTCTTCTGTCTTTCTAACGCAGCTTTTAGGTGCTCACTGGCCTGGGTATAGTCAGGATTGATTGCTAAAGCCTGCTGATACTCCTTTACCGCTTCGCCGATTTTACCCTGCCGCTCCAGAAGAACACCCACATTGAAGTGCATCTCCGCATCCTCCGGCCGGGCACTCAACACAATTCGACACTCCTTTATCGCTTCATCGATTTTGCCCACACCGGCCAGCGCCAGCCCTAATCGACCGTGGGAAATTATATTTTCCGGTTCAATTTCAAGTGCTCTTTTATAATAATCAATAGCCTCATTGAAATTACCCTGCTCAGCCAACGCAAATCCCAAATTGCTCAGTGCATCTACATCTCTCGGCCCAAACCGCAGCGCCTCACGATATTCGGCAATTGCCTCATCCATCTTTCCATGCTTAGCCAGTGCTGTCGCCAGATTATAGTGTGCCGCTGGAAACCCCGGCTTCAGTTTCAGCGCCTTTCTATAATGCTCAATCTCCTCATCGATTTTGCCAAGCTTGCCGAGGGCATTACCCAGGTTGTTATGGACCTCAGCTGAATTAGGTCTGACTCGAAGTGACTCGTAAAAATGCTCAACCGCCTCATCGACTCGCCCCATCTCTTTAAGGACATTCGCATAATTATTATGAATAAGCCAGTTATTGCTGGTGACATCGATTGTATGCTCAAACAATGTGATACTATTTTGCCAGCATCTTAGCTGCAGCGAAGTTAAACAAATTGCCGCTGACAGCACCGCAACGGCTAAGGCCGCCGAAACAACTCTTCGATAACACCGTCCTCTGACAAGCCCACTTGCGCCCCAGGCAATGATAATGAACAAACCTGTCAGCGGTATGTACGTATACCTGTCCGCCATCGCCTGTACACCAACCTGCACCAGACCGATTACAGGGACAAGCGTACCAACATACCATAGCCATCCGACCGCCAAATACCTTCGGCGATGGCCAAAGTAAATAAAACAGACCGACACAAAAAAGAGTAGTAAGCCACAGACCATCACCCTAACCATCGACAAGCTGCCGGCCGGATGTGGATAGAGCACGGCCAAGCGGCTGGGCCAAAACATCTTCTCAATATAGCCGATGTAAGAAACGACAGCATTACCGACCCTTACTTTTACTCCAAGGGCCTCCATAGTCGGAACCGCCCCGCCGATGCGCTGAACAAAGACCGTTACAATACACGAAACAATCGAAATTACAAAAAAGGGCACTTTCTCAAGAACCAATTGCAAAATCGGCTTTTGCCTAAGGACATCCTGTTCATTACTATTTTGTAAATCACCGCTGCCCACGCACTTGCCGAGCTGTATCCGCTCAAGCGGCCAGTAATCCAGCAAAAGCAGCACAAAGGGCAGGGTGACAAGCATAGGTTTGGCCATAATGCCAAGCACAAAAAGCACAAGCGTCAGCACATACCTGCTAACCTTCGGATGCTCGGCGTAACGGACGTACGCCCACATCGTCAGCATCCAGAAAAAAGTGCTCAGCACATCCTTGCGCTCAGCCACCCACGCCACGGATTCGACGTGCAAAGGATGTAATCCGAAAACAGCAGCAACAAAGGCGCTGGCCCACAAAGCTCCTGTCATCCGCTTGAGAACAACAAACAACAATAACGTATTTGCTATGTGAAACAGCACGCTGGTCAGATGATGTGCCCCCGCCCTCAATCCGAAAAACTCGCAATCGGCCATATGCGACAGCCACGTAACGGGATGCCAATTGCTGGCATAGCCGGTAGTAAAGGCCCAGCGAATCCCCTGCCGGCTCAGCCCCGACTTTACCTCGCGGTTGTCGGTAACATACTTATCGTCATCATATTTGACAAACTCGTGATTGACTGCCGGCCAATATACCGCAAAAGTTACCGAGACCAGAAAAATGAATATCAGAAGATACCAATACTTGCCGAGCGGTTTATTCATCTTCTCCAAACTCTGACAGCTGCTTCTTTCCAACGCAGAAATTACACCTCGAACTTTTTACCCGTCAGCCGTTCGTATCCCTCGATGTATTTTTTGCTGGTCTTTGTCACTATATCCTTCGGCAATTTCACGCCCGGACCGGATTTGTCGAAATCTATACTCTCTAAGTAATTGCGAACAAACTGCTTATCGAAGCTCTCCTGGTCTCTGCCGACCTCATATTTATCGGCCGGCCAAAACCGCGATGAGTCCGGCGTCAAAACCTCATCAATCAAAATAATCCTGCCCTCAGCAACTCCCCATTCGAACTTCGTATCAGCCAAAATAATCCCTTTGCTCTCGGCATACTCACTTGCTTTTTCAAAAATCATTATGCTGTTATCGTGCACGAATTCAGCCCGCTCAGCACCGAGAATACCCACACATCTCTCGAAGCTGATATTCTCATCGTGCGTTCCTCTTTCTGCCTTGGTCGCCGGTGTAAAAACAGGTTCCGGCAATTTCTCGCACTGCTTCAATCCAGCCGGCAGCTTATGCCCACAAACCGTGCCGTTTTCTTTGTATTCCCTCCAGCCAGAGCCTGCCAAATACCCTCGCACAACGCACTCAATCGGCAAAACCTCGACCTTTTTAACCAGCATACTCCGCCTGCTCAGCAGCTCCTTGAAGTCGCAAAAAGGCGCAGGAAAATCGCTTGCCCTGTCACTAACCAAATGATGCTCAACGCCGTCGCTTAAAAAGTCAAACCAGAATTTCGAAATCTGCGTCAGAACAATCCCCTTATAGGGTATCCCGTTGGCCATAACCACATCAAAAGCACTTATCCTGTCGGTCGCTACTATCAAAAGCTTATCGCCCAAATCGTATATGTCACGAACCTTACCTCGCTTCGGCTCCCGCCCCGCTATATTTGTCTGCAAAACAACCTCGCCCATAATAATCCCTTTCCGATACATCCTTACCATTTATCGCTTATCATTTATCACTTATCATTTATCACTTATCATTTATCACTTATCATTTATTTCCCTTTCTGCACTATCGCCGAATCAACATATTCGAATATCTTTTTCTTCACCTTGTTAATATCTTCAGTCTCCGGCAGAAATTCAATCATTTTTTCCAAAAACCTCCGCTGCTTTATCCGTCTCAGCGTCGCCGCGAAATTTATATCATACACCCATCCAAGCTGGCAGAGCTTCATATCATTTAGCGTCCGCAGCTGACTGTAATCTATCCGCCGCCCTCGCAGAATATTTTCAATCACTTCAGCCGAGTACCCCGCCTCATCCGGAAGCTCTAACTCCAGCTTAAACTCTTCCGGATTGTCCCTGTATTGCTTGTAGTATCCCGTCACCGTATAAAATACGTCCAGCTTATCCGCATCGCGTATCAACTTCGAAAAAAGCAAACACTCACCCTCCAAATCGCCCGGCAATTCTTTTGTCCCGTGATATTCAATCGCCTTTTCAATCAGTTCTTTTTCTTTACTATCAACTCCCGCCAGTACCTTCTCCCGGCGAAGAACCTCTACGCCCAGCAGACAATGGTTCACACTTCTCGGGTCATTATATGTTCCGTATTGGACAAACTGCTCAAACCGCCCGATGTCGTGAAGAATCGCTATCGCATCAGCTATCCGCTTTTGATTTTCCGAAAGGCCAAGTTCGCAGGCCAAATACCGCATCTCTTCACAGGTCCGACGACTGTGCTCTTCTTTCATTTTCAAGTTGGCATTGACGAACTCGTCGTCGCCGTAAAAGCCCGCCACATAGTCATCAAACCAATCCCTGAATTTCTCTAACTGCTCCTGCTCCATAACACCCTGACTTCCCAACAAAATAGAATAGACAGGATAACAAGATGAACTTAATAGCTTATCCTGTTGATCCTTGATTCAAATCCTTGACTTTTCTTTTGACCTCAACTTTCTGCTCTGAGAAGTTCAATATCAATCCAACCGGCCTGCCGGTAGCAACCAGGTAATTCACCAATTGTACCTCATGGGCCTGTGTGATTTGCTTGACTGATTTCAATTCTAATATGATGGTATCTTCAACTACGATATCAGCTTTAAACTCTCCGACTACCTCATTTTCATAATTTACAGCAATATCTTTTTGCGATTCAGCTTGAAGCCCTTCTTTTTTAAGTTCTATCAGTAAGCATTTTTCGTAGACAGATTCCAGAAAACCAAAACCCATTTTATTATATACGCGATATGCGCAGCCAATAATTTTCTCTGTCAGTTCTTCATACTGCATCGTAAATCTTGTGCCCGTCCAAAAAAATCCCTGTCAATCCTATGTGCCGGAGCCAGGTCAATATTTTGTTAGTCAGCTTCAGGATAAGGCCATCTTGATGGCCTTGTGGACGATGGCAAAGCTTTGCGACAAAGCTTGCTTTGGGAGCAAAATTTGCCAAGAACACAAAGCTGACTAAATAAAAAATCTTTGCAAATCCTGTCATCCTGTCCAAAAAACCTCTGTCTTCCAAGACTTTTCTCTTCCGTTCTTTGCGAGTTATAATTATACTGATTGACGATAGAAATGAAAGAGTAAGGAGAAAAAGATGCCTACCGTAAAAGATGTCATCGTCAAAAAGCCCTCGGACGACGAGGCCAAAACCTGCAAGGCCTGGCCTATCTGGAAATGCGAACCAAGCACCTTCGACTGGCAATACACGCAAAAGGAAACCTGTCTTTTAATTGAAGGCAAAGTAACGGTAACGGATGGCAAAGATTCGGTAAGTTTCGGCCCGGGCGATTTTGTCGTCTTCCCCAACGGCCTCGAATGCACCTGGAACGTCAAAGAAGCCGTTACAAAGCACTACAACTTCGGTTA
>Ga0209991_10000821_pt1 | contig 13890 bp, 13 predicted proteins | sample ChitaG_FD_183167 | JGI IMG/M metagenome (GOLD analysis project Ga0209991, IMG submission 183167) | Deep subsurface microbial communities from South Pacific Ocean to uncover new lineages of life (NeLLi) - Chile_00310 metaG (SPAdes)... | ecosystem: Environmental > Aquatic > Marine > Oceanic >...
CAGAGTTCATTATGGTGCGGTCTTTCTTTTCTCTCTAGGGCATATTATCCGTAGTCTTCTCTTTTTATTTTCGGCGGCGTGGATTATAATAATGGCCACCAGGGGAAAAAGGAGAAATTATCACAACCAATTTCCTTGTTATGCAGGATTAATAGAGTGAAACAAGAGGAAAGGTCAAAAAAGGCGAAAAAATGAAGGTAGTTTTACTTCAGAATGTGGCCGGGCTAGGGGAGGCGGGAGAGGTGAAGGAGGTGGCCGATGGCTACGGCAGGAATTTTCTCCTCCCCAAGGGGCTTGCCGAGTTTGCCTCTCCTTCTTTACTGAAGCGGGCTGAGGAGCAGCGTCACGCAGAGGAGCGCAGACAGCTCACAGCCAATGCCGGGATGACAGACATAGCCCAGACTCTGGAGGGGTTAGCGGTCACTATTAGGGCGAAGATTGGGGCTCAGGATCGCCTCTATGGGGCGATCACCAGCGGGGACATCGCCGAGGAGGTGCAACGGCTCACCGGACAGGATATCGATAAGCGAAAGATCGAGCTTGATGAGCTGATCCACCAACTGGGCGAATATGAGGTTTCGGTAAGGCTAACAAGAGACCTTGTGCCTAAGTTAAAGGTCATCGTTGTCGAAGAGCCGGCGAAGGCAAAGGCGAAACCAAAGGCGAAACCAAAGGCGAAACCAAAGGCGAAACCAAAGAAGGAGGCAAAGGCGGAGGAAGTGGCAGGGGAGGTGGCGGAAGCAACGGCGGAAGAAAAGGCTAAAGAGGCTGAAGAGAAGTCGGAAGAAAAGGATTAGACATGTCCACTGAGAAGTTGCCACCCCACGATATCGAGGCGGAGGAGGCGGTGATCGGCTCTCTTCTCGTCGATGGCGATGCCATTTTTAAGATCGCTACCTTCCTCAGGTCTGAGGATTTCTACCGGGAGAAGAATCAGTGGCTGTATGCGGCCTGCTTTGACCTCTACGAGCGAAATGAGGCCATAGATCAGGTTACCGTGGCCCATGAGTTGGGGCGGCGGGAGAGGTTGGAGGCGGTGGGCGGGGCTGCCTACCTGAGCCATCTCGTCTCCAATGTAGCCACCTCGGTGCATATTGAGCACTACGCCCAGATAGTGCACCGCATGTCTGCAATGCGTCACATGATCATTGCCGCAGGTCAGATTGAAGAAATCGGCTATGAGGCGGGGCCGGATGTCGATGCCGCCCTCGGTAAAGCAGAGGACATATTGTTCCGCTTACGCCGTGGTCAGCGTCCCTGGGATTTCGTCTCGATTCGTGAGCTCCTCGACCGATACTTCGAGGAAAGCGAGATTCGTCCCTTCGAAGGGGAGGTGGTAAATACTGGCTATCATGCCCTGGATGATATCCTGGGCGGACTCCGCCGCTCCGACATGATCGTGCTCGCTGCCAGGCCGAGCGCGGGCAAGACCAGCCTCGCCCTGGGCATTGCCAGGAACGCTGCGGTGCAGCAAAAGGCCCGTGTAGCCATCTTCAGCGTGGAGATGGCGCGGGAGCAACTGGTGCAGCGACTCCTCGCCAGCGAGGCTGGTGTCGATTCCCAACAGTTACGTCTTGGTCAGCGGACGGAGGCTGAGGAGCGAAGGATCATGGAGGCTACAGGCGTGCTATCCGAAGCGCCGATCTTTATCGATGACTCGCCCATCTTGAGGATGGTGGAGATGAAATCGAAGGCGCGGCGGCTTCACTATGAGCGGGGCATTGACCTCATTATCGTCGATTACCTGCAACTGGTGCGGGGTGATGGTAGGGAGGGGCGGGTTCAGGAGGTTACTGAGATCTCCCGCTCCCTTAAAGAGCTCGCTCGTGAGCTAAATGTGCCGTTGATAGCCGTCTCTCAGCTCTCCAGGGCTCCAGAGGGGCGAGCCTCGCACCGCCCACAGCTTTCCGACCTCAGGGAGAGCGGCGCCATCGAGCAGGACGCCGATGTGGTGGTGTTCATCTACCGCGATGACATGAATATATCCGAACAGGACTGGAAGAGACAGCATCCCAGTGAGCCTTACCCCTGGGGTGTTGCTGACATCATAGTTGCCAAGCACCGCAATGGACCTATGGGTGAGGGAAAATTGCGTTTTTTGAAGAGAACGGTGAAATTCGAGGATTATGAAGTGGAGCGGACGGGATGAAGCCCTTTCCTGGTTTCCCTCAAAGGATGCGCTTTTCCCCGCTGCCCAATCTTTTCTTTAGCCAGCTTCTCCCCCAGATCGATGACCTCGCTGAGCTGAAGGTCACGCTCCACCTCTTCTGGATCCTATACGGTAAACGGGGCTACCCGAAATTTGTCACCTGCGGAGAGCTTCTCGGCGACCGGCTGTTGATGATGGGTGTCGGCTCTGAGGCGGCGCTTCGCAGCGGCCTGGAGGGGGCTGTACGTCGAGGCACGATAATAGATTTGGCTTTGGAGCGGCACGGAAGGATTGAAGAGCTTTACTTCCTGAATACAGAGAGTGATCTTGAGGCACGTAACAGAATCGAGCGGGGGGAGATCGAACTAGGGGCTTTACCGCTAAAGGAGCCTTTTTCGGAAAGCCCTGAGACCGGAGAGCAGCTCAATATCATGACCCTTTATGAGGAGAACATCGGCATGCTCACCCCGATGATCGCTGAGGAGTTAAAGGATGCGGAGCGGATTTACCCCGCCTCCTGGATCAAGGATGCCTTTAGGGAAGCGGTGAGCAGAAATAAACGCAGTTGGAAATATATCGAGGCCATTTTAAAGCGCTGGGCTAGTGAGGGTAGGGAACATGGAGCGCCTGGGAGAGATTCTACAGAGGACCCAGACAAATATATCAAGGGAAGGTACGGTCACCTCGTCAAGCGGCGAATTGACTGAGGCGGATAAGCCAGACTGTCCCCTTTGTAAGGGGGCCGGCTTGGTTCATCCCGTACTTCCTTCGGGGCGACCCGATTTCACCAGGGTGGTACCTTGCCGCTGCAACCAGGGGGAGCCTGAAGAAGAGCGTTTGTTACGCCTGCGGCAAGATAGTGGAGATCTGGGGCTGAAGCTGCTGCGCAATATGGCATTCGAAAATTTTGACCCCAAGCGGGTTAATCTCCCCCTTGAACAGCAGCAGATTCTAGGGGATGCCTATAAGCTGGCAAGGCGCTTCGCCGAGGAGCCGGAAGGGTGGCTAGTGCTTCTGGGCCCCAACGGCTGCGGCAAGACCCATCTAGCCGCGGCCATTGGCAACTATCAGCTAAAAAAGGGTAAGCCGGTGCTTTTTGTATTTGTTCCCGACTTCCTCGATCACTTGCGATCCACCTTCAGCCCCGATAGCAAGGTGACCTATGATGATCTCTTTGAAAGGGTAAAAAAGGCGCCCCTCCTGATTCTCGATGACTTGGGGGAGCAGTCGAGCACCCCCTGGGCCCAGGAGAAGCTCTACCAGCTGATCAACTATCGTTATAATGCGCGGCTGCCCACGGTTGTCACCTCTTGCTTCTCTCTGGAGGAGATCGAGACCAGAATAGGCTCGCGACTTGGTGACCCTAGAGTGAGCAACCCATTTAATATCAATGTCCCTGATTATCGTTCTGAGCTTGCCCCCTCGGATAGGGGGAGGCGGAGGAGGGCGCGCTAGGCTATGGTGAATACCCCGGTTCTGGTGCTAAATCAGAACTACGAGCCGCTCAATGTCTCCAGGGTGCGGCGGGCGGTGGTTCTGGTCATGCGCGGCAAGGCGGAGACGCTGGAGAATAATGACTCAGGGGTGATCCACACCGCCAATAATGCTATTGCCATGCCTTCAGTGATCCGCCTGGTTTATCTAGTGAAGCGCCCTCGCCCGGAGAAGAAGTTAACCCGCCACGAGGTGTTCCAGCGAGATAACTATACCTGCCAGTATTGCGGCAGGAAGACCAGGGAACTTAGCTTGGATCATGTGATCCCGCGTCATAGGGGAGGGCGGCACATCTGGGAGAATGTAGTGAGCGCTTGCCTCAGGTGCAACAATCACAAGGCGGGACGCACCCCTAAAGAGGCGGAGATGAGGCTCATCCGCCAGCCCTTCGCCCCGCATGTTAGCGGCTATTATGTCCCCTACGAGTACATTCAACGGCATAACGGGTGGCAAAAGTTCCTTCCATTGCAGCAGAGAAGTAATGAGGATTAAGCGCCTTTCTTCTTGGAGGGCCTTTCCCCTTCCGGTTTCACCTCTTCAACCGGCAATTCCACGGTGGCCTCGCTCGTCAGCTTCACCAGCACTGTCTCTTTTAACGGGTTTACGCCCACCACAGTGGCGACCCCCATGTGGGTGATCACCCGCTGCCCAATGGGGGGCAGCTTTTCCTTCATGATGGAGTATTGCGAACTCTCGTGGCTCAGACAGCACAGTAGCCTTCCGCAGACCCCGGATATCTTCATCGGGTTAAGGGGCAGGTCTTGCTCTTTGGCCATTCTAATGGAGACGGGGTTGAACTCGGAGAGGTAAGTAGTGCAGCATAATGGGAGACCGCATCTGCCATAGCCTCCTAAAAGCTTTGCCTCATCGCGTGGCCCCACTTGGCGAAGCTCGATGCGGGTTTTGTAGGTAGCGGTGAGCTCCTTTAAGAGGTCGCGAAAGTCCACCCTGCCCTCGGCGGTGAAGAATATGGTGAGGCGGGAGCCATCGAGATTGTACTCTCCAGATATGAACTTCATGGGCAGGCCCAATCGAGAGCTTATCTCCTGGCACTTTTCCAACGCCTCCCGCTCCTTACCCCTGGATTCAACCCTTTTGCCAAGGTCCTCCTCCTCTGCTTTGCGCAGCACCGGCTTAAGGGGCTCGGTTATCTCGTTGGCAAGCACCTGCTTCGGCGAAATGACCACCCTGCCCAGCTCTGGGCCGCGCCCGGTCTCCACCACAACCCAGTCACCCGCGTTTACCTCAATGCCTGCAGGGTCGAAGTAATATACCCTCCCTGCTCGCTTGAATCGTACGCCAATTACCTCTGGCATGTCTTCGTGAGCTAACCCCCTTCCCTTTGTGGAATGTTAAGCATGAGTACCTCCAGCACTAGACGGGGATTAGCGTTTTGCCCTAATGCTTCTACAGCCTGCTGCATGCTTTTAATAAACCCTTTGATCCCCGTCAAGTGATAATTTTTCGCCTCGTTATAAAGCGTGACCTCTTGATCTATATTGGTAATGAAATCGCCGCATCCCCCCTTGATCAGCAGGAGGTCGCGCCACCAGCCAATCCATAGGGAGAGAACCTCACGGATCGCTCCTCGATTTTTACTGAACTGGCTTGCAATCTGAGCGGCATAGTCGAAGCGCTCCGCTCGCCCCACACCGGTGAGATGGAGCAGGGCGCTGAGCCGCGCCGCACGCTCGCCGGTTATACGATCATCATGTAACGCGCCCACTGCCCAGCCAAGGCAACCTGAGGAGAGCCGTGCCAGTACCATCGCCTGTTCCGGGGCTACCTCCCAATGCTCGATAAGCGCCCGTTCCACTACGGGAGTCGGCAGCGGTCTTAGCTCCAGTTTCTGACAGCGGGAGCGCACCGTGGGCAGGAGCAGCCGTTCATTTACGGCGAGCAGCATTAGCTGAACATTGGGCGGCGGCTCCTCCAGCGTTTTTAGCAGGCAGTTTGCCGCCTCGGTGGAGAGGTGCTCCGCTCCATCGATGATAAATACCCGATTCCCCCCCTCGAAGGGCTTCAGGGTGACGGAGCGCTCCATCTCCCTGATCTGGTCGATGCCGATCTCTGCCCTGCCATCGAGGCCGATTACCTGGATATCGGCATGTCTCAGTCCGGCGATCCGTTGGCATGATGTGCAGGTGCCGCAGGGCTTTTGGTCCCCCTGGCAGTTTAAGGCTTGAGCCAGATTCAGGGCGAGGGTCATCTTCCCCACGTGAGGCGGACCGACTAGGAGATAGGCATGAGATAGATTGCCACCCTTCAGACTGTTGTCCAAAAGGGCGACCAGTGTTTCATGTCCCATTACCTGCCACATTTTGCTTTTCGTCCTTTACGGTTGCGATATTAAAAGTCTGATGTTTTCACTTCCACATCATATTGTTAGAAACGTTCGAAATGTTCGAAAATTTTTACTCGATTCACTCATCTAACCTTGAACAAAATAGGATTGGTTACGGTAATTTGGCCCTTTTCATTGGGCGGTCTTAAATAATATCGCAGTTCATTAGATCCTCATAGCTCTCGCGGCGGCGGATGAGGCGCGCCTTTCCATCCTTGACCAGAACGATGGGTGGCTTCAGCGAGGCATTATAATTTGAGGCCATGGATAGGCAGTAGGCACCACAGCAGGGCACGGCAATGATGTCTCCAGGCTCGAGTTTTGGAAGGTCGATGTCCTGAATCAGGATATCCCCCGATTGGCAGAATTTGCCTGCCACTGTAACCTGCTCCAAATTTTCATCCGCCACTTTATTTGCCACTATCGCCTCGTATTTGGCTCCATATAGGGCGGGGCGGATGTTATCGGCGATGCCCCCATCTACGGAGACATATTTGCGCACCCCAGCGATCTCCTTTATAGCTCCTACAGTATAGAGGGCGACCCCCGCCCCTCCCACGATGGACCTCCCCGGCTCCATGACAAGTCGCGGCGGCTCAAGGCCCAGCGCCTCGCACTTTTTAAGAAGCGTGGCGGTGATCGCCTCGGCAAATTCGCCGATGGTGGGGGCCGGGGTGTCCTCTGTATAGGTGATAGCCAATCCTCCCCCAGTGCTTAGCTCTTTGAGCTTGAAGCCATGCTTACTTCCCATCTTGGCGGCAAAGTCCAGTACAATCTCTATCGCCTGCTTATAGGGCGATAGATCGAAGATCTGGGAGCCAATGTGAAAGTGGACCCCGATAAGTTCGAAAGAAGAGGACGACATCAACGCGGTGAGCGCCTCCTCTGCCTGAGCCATAGGGAAGCCAAACTTGCTGTCGGTAGCCCCGGTGGTTAAATGGGCATGGGTGTGAGGGTCAACACCAGGGGAGAGGCGAAGGAGGACCCCTTGTCTCACCCCGGCCTCTTTAGCTACCTCATCAAGCAGGGAAAGCTCATAGGAGTTGTCTACCACAATGCGTCTCACCCCCCAACCTATCGCCAGCTCCAGCTCTGGACGCGACTTGTTATTGCCGTTAAAGTGGACCTGCGCCATGGGGAAGTCCACCGATTTGGCGATGGCAAGCTCCCCAGCGGAGACCACATCGAGACCCAACCCCTCTTCCTTGAAGAGCTGCGCCAGCGCCGGGTTGATGAAGGCTTTACAGGCGTATATCACCAGGCTATTAGGGTAACGCTGCGCAAACCCCTTTCGATACTCGGCACACTTACCCCTCAGCGTCGCTTCATCAAAGATATAGAGCGGCGTGCCAAATTCACTGGCTAGTTCCCCGGCGTCGCATCCGCCGATGACGAGATGGTTTTTTTCGACCTGAGTGGTTTGTGGAAATAGCCTAAGCATATCTCCCTCTTTGGAGGGCTAGTTTATAGCGGGCATCCTCGCCACTTCCCTGCGAGGATGCCTTCCCATCCCTCTCCAGCTTTATCAGATGGGCGTATACCTGTCCTTTGGCTAATTCATAGACGAAGCCAGCTAGCTCGGGATAGATCTCGGCCGCCAACTCCTTTACCGTAGCCTTCCCATGGCGTAACCCGGCGATTACCTGCTCCTCGCGCTCCAGGCGGTGCTGGATCAGCTCCTCCACCCTTCGTCGCGGCTCCCTTAGCGGGGGGCCATGTCCGGGGAGGATCAGATCAATATCGTAACCGAGGAGCTTCCTCAAGGAATGGATATACTGTACCATATCTCCCTTAGGCGGCTGTATCACCGTCGTACTCTGGCCCAGAACGTGGTCGCCGGAGAACATGATCCTCTCTTTTCTCATGTAAAGGCAGATGTGCCCCGGGTTGTGCCCAGGGGTATGGACGACCTCAAGGTCGATGCCATTAAGGGAGATAATATCGCCCTCCGCCACCACTTTATCCACCGCGATATCGGTTTGCTCCACGGAGTGAAGGACAATCCTGGCCCCCGTTTTTTCTCGGAGCCTCACCGCCCCACTGATATGGTCGGGATGGGCATGAGTGATCACGATATAGGCGAGCCTCAATCCGGCGAAGGCATTTACATAATCTACCCGGGAACTGACCGACCTCTCATCGCCGTATCCTGAGTCGATGAGGGCCCCCTCACCACCGACTACAAGATAGACCTGGGGCGCATAAGATCCCAAAAGGTGATCTATCTCCGCCGGGATGGCGTGAATGCCCTGGGCAATATCCATTCTTCGCTTTTTGTCCTTTGCGGTTGTGATTTGAAAAGACTGCTGCTTCTGCTTTCATATCCTATGCTCAAAATATCTATTGTGCGAAAAATTCGCCTTTTTGCTCTCCCTACACTCCCCACCCTCGCCCTTCAGGCTGTGGTTTCATATTAGCAATTGGGCAGTTCAAAGTCAACCGATTGCACTCGTCCGGGTGATTTGAGGCACATTGCTTCTCCCTATTTTTTTGTCGTTGCGACCTCGATATATCGGGGGAAGCAATCTCGGGGGAAGATGGGAGGTGATGAGATTCTTCGTATTCGCCAGCTATGACGAGTGAAAGAGGCTATTGCCGGGAGGGAAAGTGTCACCATTCTATCTGAACGAGATAACCGATACAAGTTGACAGGGGTAGTTGAGGGGACTAGAATTTGCCTGAGGTTTGCGGTGTATCAGAAGAGTGTTCTGGATAATGGGCTACGTGTGATCACCGGTGCCATGCCCCATACCCGCGCGGTGTGTATCAATATCTTCATCGGCGCTGGCTCGCGCTACGAAAGGGAGGAGGAGGCGGGAACCTCCCACTTCATTGAGCACCTTTGCTTTAAGGGGACTCAGCGCCGCGCTACCGCAAAGGAGATTGCCGAGGATATCGAGGGGGTGGGTGGCCTGCTCAATGGGGGCACCGATAAGGAGTTCACCGTCTACTGGTGCAAGGTGGCTCGTACCCACTTTCCTCTCGCGTTAGACCTGACGATCGATATACTCCGCAATTCCAGGTTTGATGCTCAGGATATAGAGCGGGAGCGCGGTGTCATTATCGAGGAGATTCATGAGAGCATGGATTCACCCCAGCATCGGGTGAATCTGCTTATCGATGAAGTTGTCTGGCCGGCTCAGCCACTGGGGCGTGATATTGCCGGGAGCAAGGAAACGGTAAGTGCCCTGAGTCGAGAGATGCTTCTGGGCTACATGAGTCGCCAGTATGTGCCCAATAATGCGGTGATCAGCATTGCCGGTGACATTAGCCATGAGGAGGTCTTGTCGCGTATGAGCGAGGTCTTGGACCAGTGGGCGATGGCTACCCTGCATCCCCCCTCCCCCGCGGAGGATCGCCAGGAGGAACCCCGCCTCCGTATTGAGCGAAGGGACACCGAGCAAGCTCACCTCTGCCTGGCGGTGCGGGGCCTCTCTATCGCTCACCCCGATCGGTTCAATCTGGACATTTTGAACGTGATATTGGGCGAGGGGATGAGCAGCCGCCTATATCTGGAGATTCGCGAGCGGCGAGGGCTGGCCTACGATATCCATAGCTATGTGGACCACTTCCTTGACTCGGGGGCGATCACCATCTATGCCGGGGTAAACCCAAAGCGGGTTGCTGACACTGTCGCGGTCATACTTGAGGAGCTTGCCCGCCTCAAAGATGAGGTCCCAGCCCTTGAGCTTACCAAGGCTAAGGAGTTGACCAAGGGACGCCTGCTGCTTCGTATGGAGGATACCAGGAGTGTTGCTGGCTGGATGGGAGGTCAGGAGCTGCTTACCGGGCAGATCCGCACGGTGGATGAGATAGCCTCGATAATCGATGCCATTACCCCTCAAGATCTAAAGCGGGTGGCCGCTCAGTTGCTCCTAACCGAGAAGCTTAACCTGGCCATCGTTGGTCCGGTCAATGGTGAGGATCGCCTTTTTCGCTCTTTACGGTTGTGATTTTTCGTCCTCTACACTGTGTGTAAGAAAGGAAAATCCACATTTCGGAAAACAAGGTGGTTTATTTTAACTCAACCCTTTGATATGTTGCCTAGGAGCAGAATGGCGAAAAAGCTTCTCAAGCTTTAAACTGATACGCAGGTTTTGCTCATCCAGCTTTGACCCCCGCGTAAGTTACCCATAAAAATCGTAGCTACGGTCTTTGGGCCGTAGCTACGATTTGCTAACCAGCTTGTTTTAATATTCGGGCATCGCAGGCGGCATGGCTTTCTCTTTCTCCTTGATGTCAGTGATCAGGGACTCTGTGGTGAGCACCATGGCGGCGATGCTGGCTGCATTTTCCAGCTCCGCCCTGACCACCTTTGCCGGGTCGATGATCCCGCGCTGCTTCATGTTGGCGTAATCGTCGCGCAGGGCGTCATAACCGATGCCCGTCTTGCTCTCCTTAACGGTATTTACCACCACCGAGCCCTCTCTGCCGGCGTTCTGGGCGATCATCCGCAGAGGCTCCTCCAGAGAGCGGCGTACAATAGCGACGCCGGTGCTCTCGTCGCCCTCTACCTTTAACTTATCGAGGGTGGTGATGGAGTTAATGAAGGCAACCCCGCCCCCGGGGACAATGCCCTCCTCCACCGCGGCCCTGGTTGCGGACAGGGCATCCTCGACGCGGTGTTTCTTCTCCTTGAGCTCCACCTCGGTGGCTGCCCCCACCTTGATCACGGCAACACCCCCGGCGAGCTTGGCCAGGCGTTCCTGGAGTTTCTCCTTATCGAAATCGGAGGTGGTATCCTCTATCAGGGTCTTGATTTGCTTGATCCGCGCCTCAATTGCCTCATCCGAGCCCTTGCCTTCGATAATGGTGGTTTCCTCTTTAGTGGAAACTACCTTTCTGGCCCGGCCCAGGTCATCAATAGTGACAGAATCGAGCTTTCGGCCCAGCTCCTCGGTGACCACCGCGCCCCCGGTGAGGATGGCCAAATCCTCCAGCATCGCCTTGCGGCGATCGCCGAAGCCCGGCGCCTTGACCGTCAGGCAATTAATGGTGCCCCTTAGCTTATTGACCACCAGGGTGGCAAGTGCCTCACCGTCTACATCCTCAGCGATAACAACCAGGTTCTTGGTCACCTGAAGTACCTTCTCCAGGGCGGGCAGCATGTCGGCGACTGCGGAGATCTTCTTATCGGTGATCAGGATATAGGGGTCCTCGATCTCTGCCTCCATCCTCTCCGGGCTGGTGACGAAATAGGGGGAGATGTAGCCGCGGTCGATCTGCATCCCCTCAACATACTCCGTCTCGAACTTTATCCCCTTCCCTTCCTCAACGGTGATCACCCCATCCTTGCCTACCTTCTCCATGACCTCAGCGATGAGATCTCCGATCTCTTCATCGGCTGCGGAGATGGATGCCACCTGTGACACATGCGCCTTGGTGGTCACCGGGGTACTCATCTTCTTGAGCGCGTCGAGGATGACCGTCGTAGCCTTCTCAATGCCCTTCTTTATAGCCATGGGGTTAGCCCCGGCAGCCACATTCTTCATCCCCTCATGAAGCATCGCCTGGGCAAGCACGGTAGCGGTGGTAGTGCCATCGCCGGCGACATCATTGGTCTTGGTGGCCACCTCCTTGATCAATTGCGCCCCGATGTTCTCGAAGGGCTCCTCCAGTTCGATCTCCTTGGCTATGGTGACGCCATCGTTGGTGATGGTAGGCGGTCCGAACCTTTTATCCAGCACTACATTGCGCCCCTTGGGGCCAAGGGTGATCTTCACCGCATCGGCAAGGGCATCCATACCAATCTTGAGATGTCGCCTTGCATCCTCATTGTACGCTATCTGTTTTGCCATTTCCCCTCCTTATTAGCTGAACTTAGCCAGGATATCACTCTCCCGCAGGATTAAAACCTCTTCATCGTTCTGCTTGATCTCACTGCCGGCATACTTGGAGTAGATCACCTTGTCGCCCTTCTTCACCTCCATGGGGACCCGCTTGCCCTCCTCATCTAACCTCCCTGGGCCCACTGCGATGATCACGCCACGCTGCGGCTTCTCTTTTGCGGTATCGGGCAGTATAATGCCCCCTTTGGTTACGTCTTCCTCGCTTGAAGGCCGCACCACCACCCGGTCTCCTAACGGCTGTAACTTTATTGCCACGCTTAACCTCCTATTAGCAGTCTCGTCATGAGAGTGCTAAGTTATAGTAGCCTAGATTGCTTGATGCCGCAAGTGAGTAGACGGCCTTTTATAGCAAATGTCGGGCATTGAAACATGATTATATGCCTTTTTACTCCCCATAACTTCTTTGAAGAACGCTTTATCTCACTAGGACACTTTTTATCATTGTAGGCTTTATCCCAGCCTGAGGTTGGGCGCGATATCGAGATCCCAGCCTGAGCGTTTACCCGCAGTGAGGCGGAAGTAGCCACAGGAGGCGATCATGGCGGCGTTATCGGTGCACAGGATGGGGCTGGGGATTAGTATGGGGATGGGGGAGCGCTCGGTCATCGTGCGGCGTAGGAGGCGATTTGCGGCGACGCCGCCACCGAGGAGGATCTGATGGGCGCCCAGCCGCCTGGCTGCGGCTACCGTTTTAGTGACCAGAACATCGACCACCGCCTGCTGAAAGCTGGCGGCGATATCGGCTTTTTCAACCTTTTCGAGACGTATCTCAATTTCTGATCGTGTGTCTTCTACCGCCTCTCCGCTCTCCTCACACTTCGCGCTCTTTTGTGCTGCGAGGCGGAGCACCGCGGTCTTCAGTCCGCTGAAGCTGAAGTCGTCGCTGTCTTTAAGCCAAGCGCGGGGCAGGCGGTAGCGCGCGCCATTGCCTTCGCCGGCGGCCTGCTCTATGGCGGGACCACCGGGGTAGCCCAGCTGCAGGATCCGGGCCACCTTATCGAATGCTTCGCCAGCGGCATCATCTCTGGTTCTCCCTAGGGGTTGATAGTCGCCATGCCCCCTCATCAGGAGTAGGTCGCTGTGTCCCCCGGAGACTGTGAGGCAGATGGCGGGGAGATCAGGGGTGCTTCCCTCAAGCCAGTTAGCATAGATGTGGCCCTCCAGGTGGTTGATGCCAACTAGGGGGAGACCCTGGGCCAGGGCGATGGCCTTGGCGATGTTCACCCCGACAAGGAGGGAGCCGGCGAGTCCCGGCCCGATGGTCACCGCGATAGCATCCAGGTCGCTCCAATGGGTTTGGGCCTGAGCCATTGCCTCTGAGATGATGGGGATGGCAGTGAGCAGGTGCTGGCGGGAGGCCACCTCTGGCACGATGCCTCCATAGCGGGAGTGGAGGTCTACCTGGGAGGCGATCAGGTTGGAGAGGATCTCCCTGCCATCCCGGACCACGGCGGCGGCTGTTTCATCGCAGGAGGTTTCGATGCCAAGGATTTTCATTTTTTCGCCCCGTTCGCCCTTTTTTGCCCCATGGCAATATAGCAAATGTTCTGCTCAATGTAAATCGCCTTTTAGGGAACTGTGGGTTTCCTTTTATACCACAGCGTAAGGGTAGAAAAAAGTTATCGCTGAGAAGATATATCGGTGATAGCCTATCGTCATTATAAGGCGCTCTTTCACTTGGCATTGAAAGACTCATCACGAGTGAACCGGTTTCACTGTCATTGTGAGCGGAGCGAAGCAATCTCACCATCGCATGCCTGCCCAACCACCACCTCTGAGATTGCCTCCCTAGATACCTAGGCCGAGGCCGTCAGGTCGGCCGACGCTTCGGCCTAAAGCGTCCGATAAGTCGGACTCTCGCAAAGCGGAGGGGTGGTAATGACAGCGACAATGGGCTAGCAGTGATTTGTAGCTAATGTCCTGGACACCGCACAACGAAACTTTGACAGCTAAAGAAGGCGATGATATGATTGAACTGAGTAGTTGCCAGAGTTGGCTATAGAGCGAAATAGCGAAGTAGCGAAATAATGGGGGAGGGGTCCTGCAGTGTTAAG
>Ga0209991_10000823_pt1 | contig 13882 bp, 17 predicted proteins | sample ChitaG_FD_183167 | JGI IMG/M metagenome (GOLD analysis project Ga0209991, IMG submission 183167) | Deep subsurface microbial communities from South Pacific Ocean to uncover new lineages of life (NeLLi) - Chile_00310 metaG (SPAdes)... | ecosystem: Environmental > Aquatic > Marine > Oceanic >...
CGGCAATTGTAGAAAACATAAATGGATTGTCGGCGGCACGACCGATGCGCCAGGCGAGAGAAACTATAATTACCGCCAGAGGGAGTTCGTAGCTCATCATGATGACCATCTCACGCTGCGCCCCCACAGTGGCATATGGTGAGCTCGAAGCAAAACCTCCTAAGACAAAAGCAAGAGGTGGTAATAGCAACAGGTATATTACTAATATCGCATCACCGAATCCCCCTAAAAGTGCTTCCTGCCCAAACAAGGGTATATAAAGCAATAGTAAAGCCGAAGTTATCAGACAAACAAATGGGGCTGCCGTGAACAGCCAGGAGATAGCACCATCAGGAATAATGTTCTCTTTCATAAGCAGCTTTCGCACGTCGCGAAAAGGTTGGATTACGGGAGGGCCTACTCTCCCTTGCATGTGAGCCACCAGCTTACGGTCTACGCCTCGGTATAACAAACTAAATATAGCGCTGAGACTCACAACGCAGATAAAAGTAGCTATGATTACAATTACATTCACAATTTCATCTCCGCAATTTTTCGGTCTTTTGAAGGGAAAGGTGATGCATCTCCGCGTAGCTCATTATCGACTTTTTCCTCAGGGCCCGGTCCGTAATAATCATCCGATTAGTACAGGACATACAAGGGTCAATAGAGGCAAAGGTGATAGGCACATCGGCAATCTGCATGCCTTTGAGTATAGTGGGAACCGCCATCAGGTTAACATAGGTAGGTGCCCTCACCTTCCAGGTGGCTAGGGTGCTCTGTCCAGCCTCCAGACGAACATAATGTATGACTTCACCCCTGGGTGCTTCGGCTCGCCCGATACCTTCACCTTCTGCTTGGGTCAGCGTCTTCAGCAGCACTGCTATCTTTGGTTGTGCCAGTATCGGACCAGGCGGCATTTCCTCCAAACACTGCTCAATGATTTCAATCGCCTGCTTAACCTCCAGTAATCGAACGATAATCCGGTCATACACATCGCCGACTACAGCCCCGCTGACCATGTCTGGAGTCATGGCTTTGATATCCAAATCGGCATAGGCAGCGTAAGGCTGGTCCTGCCTCACATCTTTGGGGACGCCGCTTGCCCTGGCTGTTGGTCCAACCGTGAGCAATTTCAACGCATCTTCCCTCTTCAGGACGCCTACATTCTTTGTCCGCATCCGTATCGTCCTATCGTCTAAGAATACCCTTTTTAGCTGGCCAAATAGGCTCTTATAGTAATCCAAGGATTGTCTAATCCTGGGGAATTGCTCTTCAGTAATGTCTCTCCGCACCCCACCAATTTGAAACATAGCCTTGGTAATCCGGTTTCCGGTCACGTATTCAATTAAATCCATTATTTCTTCCCTAACCCGCCAGGCAAGATAAAAAATGGTGTCAAAGCCAATCTCGTGAGCGGCAATCCCAGCCCACAGTAGATGGGAATGTATGCGCTCCATTTCAGCGATAATCGTCCTTATATATTCAGCACGCACCGGTGGAGTGATTCCAGCAGCGTGCTCAACAGCCATAACAAATGCGAACGGATGACATATATTGCAGATACCACATATCCGTTCTGATAGGTATATAGTCTGGATAGGATTATTTCTATTCATACCAAGCCACTCGATACCGCGGTGAACCTGTCCCGCAAAGATATCCACATCCACAATCTCTTCACCATCAACGCTAAGAGCAAGCCGAATCGGTTCCTTCAGCGCCGGATGAATTGGACCTACAGGGATATTATAAGTTGCCTTTTTCGTCTCTTCCGGTGTCATTTTGGCTCCCTTCCCGGCAGAACCCTGAGCATGTCATTCGGTGGGCCCTTCTCATCTTTTCTCCAGGGATAAGCACCTTCGGGAAAATCCTCAGGCAGGAATAATCGTCTTTTATCCGGGATACCGACCACTTCTACTCCCATCATTTCCTGGGTTTCACGCTCGGTAAATAGTGCCCCGGGAATGAGGTCGGTAATCGTTGGTATCTTCAGGTCACTCTTGGGCAGCTTTACCCGCAACCCCAGGCTCAACTCCTCCAGGTGATGGCCATAGTAAATGGTGAAGTGGTAGATGAGCTCTACCTCAGCGCCCAGGTCGCTCGAGGAGATAATGGCTAGGTGGGGGTATTCCTGGAGGTGGCAGATATGGTCAATAGCGTCGCGGAAGGCGCTCTTTTTCACTTCGACCCGGAGGCTGCGGAACTTATTCTTCTTGACGGCAACCTCGCACTCGTAGACCGAGCCGCCAACAAAGCCATCGCCCAGGTCTTTGCCGAAACTATCGATGATGGCCTGCGGGGTAAGCCTCTCCACTAAGCCACCTCCTGCTTGGCCAGTTTTTCCAGCTTCACCCAGGCCATGACCACACCGTGAATAATGGCCTCCGGCCGCGGCGGACATCCCGGGACATACACATCCACCGGTATAATCTGGTCTACGGGCCCCGCCAGACTATACGATTCGTAGAATACGCCCCCTTCTATGCCGCAGTTACCAACTACTATGACCAGCTTGGGGTCAGGTGTTTGTTCGTATATGCGCTTGACTCGCGGCATCATCTGCTTAACTACCGGACCCGTCACCAGTAATACATCGGCATGGCGGGGTGATCCCACCAGCTTGATGCCAAAGCGCTCAACATCATATCTAGGGGTAAGCACAGCTAGAATCTCAATATCGCATCCATTGCACGAACCAGTGTTTAGATGGTAAACCCACAGTGCTCTTTTAAATGCCTTTAAGCTCAAATTTCTCTCCCATATTGATTCAGATTATCCAACTAGCTCGACAACAAACAGTATTATGGCACTTATAGCCACAACAGCTATGAACCAGACTACATAGTCATTTACTATGCCAGTATGCGGTCTTACGATCACATCATAATATTCCTTAAGGGTTTCAAAGAATCCCCAGTATGCATTGCCTCCTCTCACCTGGCGCTGCTCTGCGCCGGGGACCTCTTCCCCACATAGGAAAATCTGTGCCTGATCTTCACCCTTCTTATATTTTTCCTCTCCTCGACTTCTGAAGAAGTAGACTATGACCATGACTACAGCAAAGGCAATGAGCCAGATGATAGGATTCCAAAACTCATAGCCAGATTCTACAATTAACGTCATGGTATAACTCCCACGATTGCGTTGATGTATGATGTCTGGCCCACTAAAGCATCGGTAGCCGGGCGCACTATCCAATCAACGACTAGACCTGGGAACAGACCAAAAATAATGATGATTACAGCGAGAATGGTCATGGCAGCTATCATCGTTTTTGGTACTTCTTTTATGTCTTCATATTTGGGCAACAATGCTCCGGTGAATGCCGAGAAAAAAGCTTTGACGAAAACAGCCAGAGTTATAATTGAGACCAATATGCCAATTATGGTTAGAATTGGGTTAAATTGATATACAGACTCATAAATCAATATCTTTGAAGCAAAGCCATTGAAGGGAGGGATACCAGAACTGGCCAGAGCTCCAAGCAGGAAAAACATTGCTGTGAACTTCATGGTATGACCGAGGCCCCCCATCTTGTTGAGGTCTCTAGTGCCGATGCGATAAAATATCGCCCCCGCGACCAAGAAGAGGAGTCCCTCAAATAGGGCATGATTTATCATATGAAAAATAGCACCACTGATAGCCGTCGTTCCGTAAGTTCTTAAAGCTGTCACATCGCCCAAAACGGCAAGTCCAACCCCGAGTCCAACCAACATAAACCCAGCCTCGCACACGCAATTATAGGCAATCAAGCGCGTGATATCCGTTTGCCGAACAGCCATAGTGACCCCAGTGAACATGCTCAATATTCCGATGGCTATGATTATCCACCCTACCACAGCCAGGTCGAGAGTAACCCCATAGAGGGTAAAGCATATTCTCATAAGGGCATACATGCTCGCTTGACTGGCCGCTATAAGCAAAACAGTTATGCTTACCGGCGCAACTGAATAGGTATCCGAGAGCCACATGTGCATGGGAACACCACCCAGCTTCATAACAAAGGCAGATATTAATATGACCAGAGCTATTCTATCCAGCATCGTATATTGTATTGCTGCGGCAAGAGCCCCTATGTTGAGCAAGTTATACTGGGCATATAGCAGGCCAATAGCAAATAGGATCATCAGGGACGCAATGGCAGATACAACTATGTATTTGAATCCGCCTTCTTGACTGTCGGCAAACCTGGTTCTGGAAGCTATCAGCGCTGCCCCCGAAATAGAAGCTATTTCTAAAAAGACGAACAGGTTAAACAGGTCTCCGGTAAACACCATCCCGAACGTGCTCCCTACCATAAGCAGCAACAGGGTATAGAAACTGTTCTGCCCCGTCTCCCCTTTCATAGCAGACAGGGAATATATAACTGCCACCAGAGAAACAATTGCAACTATTATGCCCATAAATACAGATACACCGTCCACTTCCAGAATTATTCGCACCGGCACCATAGTGCCCTCGGGAATAGTAAGGCCAGGGAATGTGGCACCAAGGGTATAAATGTGGATACCATTGAGGATGACGTCTCTTGCCAGGGCAAAAACAAGAAACGCGACAAATGCCAGGCCAACTATTACAACTGCATTTCTGGCTTTCTTACTTGCCATGCCGATTAGCGGCGTTAGAAATGCTATCAACAAAGGTACGGCTATAATCAAGATAGAAGAGTGCCCTATCAGGGTAGCCAAATTACTATCCTTTCATCCTTCTAGATTTTTTTGAATCCAGGCTTCCAGTATGACGGTAAATGCGTATTACCAGGGAAAGTATTAGAGCCGAGGTCGCCACAGCAATAACAATGTTGGTCAAGGTCAAGGCCTGTACTACGGGAAGTACCATCGGCCCTTCTGGTGCATCTGTATAAATAGGAGCAATACCGCCTGCCCGATAACCCAGAGTCACCAAAAAGAGGTTAACAGAAGACGACAAGATGGTAATGCCCATTACAATTTTTATCAGGTTTCTTCTGAAAATAAGAATATAAAGCGCTATTCCCATAAGCACCACTGCAGCAACGAAGGGGAAGTTCCCGATAAGGGTCTCGGTCATTCTTCCATTTCCTCCCCACTGGAGAAGAGTGCCAGGGCAAGGACGGCTGCCGAAAGCCCAGCTGTAACTTTCAAGCCAACAGCCAGGTTCATCAGTGGAATAACGCCCCCCGTCCAGACATCACCAGGATTGGAACCAGTCGGCGGGATGCCTCCAAATATCCGTGAGCCAACCAGAAAGTTATAAAAGAAGACAGTACCTATGCCAGCAAAAGCTACCAATATAAATAACAGGGCACCGCTGCTTTCAACCATAGAAAGGCGTCGCTCCCGGAGAAACTTTTTAATCTGCCCCGATCCAAAAGCCACAATCAACATGACTACACCGGAAGCGATGATGGCACCGCCCTGAAAGCCGCCACCGGGCGTAACATGCCCGTGCATGATGACATAAAGACCAAAAACCAACACGAATGCCATCAACTGGATGGCAACGGTACGCACAATCTTAGACATATTTACGTCTCTTCCTTCTTCTCACTAGCTCGCAGAACAAACAGCACCCCCATAACCGCCGCAAAGAGCACAGTAGCTTCTCCCAGCGTATCGAATCCTCGGTAGTCAAACACAACTGCTCCCACCACGTTATTGCTCCCCGCTTCCTCCTGGGCGTTGTCGATAATATACTGGTCCATCGTGGAAGGTGGTTCTCCGAACGGGTGCATCATCTCAAATCCCCCAATCACCAAAAACACCATCAGTACAATCAGGAAAAGCCAAGCAAAAAATTGCCTCATGGTTACTCCTTCCGCTCCGTTGCTCTGATAGAGATGATAAAGATAGCTGCGGTTACAGCCGCCCCGATTCCTGCCTCGGCAATTGCTACGTCAGGAGCCTTCAAAAGATAAAACTGAAAAGCCAACAGCAGACTCATTACAGCCAGCACCACCACCGCGTACAGCAGATCTCGGCATACAGCTACAAATACGGCACAGGCAATCATTGCCAGTGGCAGAATGATATACAAAGCCACGAATTCAATCATTTTCTTTCGCTTCCAGGTCATCCACCACCGCTCTAGCAGGCTTCTCCCCGCTGAGATGTGCCGCCCGGGCCATAGCGTGAGCACCAGTGGCATTGGTAACCAGCAGCGCCACCAGTGCCAGCACTGCATGTATGCACATTACAGACTGAGAAGAATAAGCTCCTTCCAGTACCCATGTTCCGGTGGCCTGCACGATTACTGCTGTTATAAGGAAAATAGAGCCAAAGGTGGTGCATTTGGTAGCGGCATGCAGCTTGGTGTATATATCAGGAAGGCGATGGAGGCCAATGACCCCGACCACATTGAAGAAAAGACCAATTCCTATGAATACGTAGCTTACTATATTCAGCGCATCCACTAAAACTTGCTCCCCCCAATGTATTTGGCCACATACAGCGTCATGGTGAACGAGATCAAGGCATACACGATGGCCACATCAACGAAAATCACTTGGTCGAACATCATCGCCACAATGACCAGACTGGCCACCACCAGAGTGTTGATGGTGTCAAAAGCCACCAGCCTCGTCGGCGCTCCGGGCCCGATAAAGACGCGCGCCATAGCGATGATAATACACACCACCATGACTATGATTATCGGCAGCCAGGTCATTCCGCGATTCTCCTCGCCCAGTCAGGAAAGCTGTCGCATATCGGATGGTAATCTCTGGGCATATGCTTTAGCACCGCAGGGTCAATATTTATCCAGTGTACATACAGTTCGTTGGTTTTCTCGTCAACATCCACGCTCAGTGTTCCAGGCGTCAGAGTGATGGAATTAGCCAGGATAGTAAGTGACAGGTCATTCTTCAGGTTGGGATTTATCTTAACGATGGCCGGATTAATCCGTCCGGTGATGACGCGGTAGGCCACGTCAATGTTGGCCTTGGCCATGGCAAAGAAAAGGGGAAACAGATAAACAAGGAAGGTAAACCATCGCACCGGGTTCAGCATCCGCAGGTCTTTGCCGATGAACCGGTTCTTGAGTAGAGCACCGACCACCACAGCGCACACCGCCCCGATGACGAGTTCGGCATTACTCCATAAAAAAACGGTGCCGCTACCAATAGTGAGAAGGAGATAAGCCAGATAAGCGACAACCGTTGTAATTAGAAACTTCATGCTTTACCGCGTAAACAGCTTCTCTGCCGAGAAGGATTCTATTTCAGAGTTGGCTACCTTAGCTGCAATAGCCTGGTTCCCTCAAAATCTTTGCACGGATTATATATTGTCCGCCAAAAATTATCAAGCCCCCTATTTCTCATCTTTGCACGGAGGCAGAATATCGGTTAATTGCCCTGGCATCGACCTTCTCAAGGTGATAAGGTTTACCAGGCATGTGAAACTTCTACCGCTTTGCGGCATTGGTTTCTGCTTGTTCCAATACCCAGGAGCACCACCTTTCTATCCCCTCGCTGGTCTTGCAGGAGAGTTGGAAAACCTCGGATTTAGGGTTTAGTCCTTCGACGGAATGGCGAAAGGTGGCAATATCGAAATCAACATAAGGAAGAAGGTCCATCTTATTTATTATCACAGCATCTGCATCGATAAAGATCAGGGGATATTTAATGGGTTTATCATCCCCTTCAGGCAGGCTGGAAATCACCACTCTTTTGTGTTCTCCCAGGGTAAATTCCGAGGGGCAAATGAGATTGCCCACATTTTCGATTAAGAGCAGGTCTATGTTATCCAGGGGCATATCCTTTAGAGCCGACTCAATCATGGCAGCCATTAAAGAACAACTTTCCGGCATATTTCGGGTGTTTATTTGAACTACTGCTGTTGCCTCGCTCTGCACTTTCTCAGCATCTACTGTGGAGGCAACATCGCCTTCGATAACAGCTACATTCAACCTGCCTTTCAGCCTCGTCAAAGTTTGTAGAATAAGGCTCGTCTTGCCAGCACCCGGGGCAGACATAATGTTGAGAGCGAAAACCCTGCGCTTATCCAGCAACTGCTGATTTCGCCTAGCTATAGTCTCATTAGCCTCCAGAACGTTCTGAATAACTTCTATTATTTTCATTCTACTCCCATGCTTTCGATATAGAGCTCTCGTCCTTTGGATATTTCTACGCTCTGGCCCTCGCATTTAGGGCAAGACCACAGGGTATCTTGGGGTTTGAAAATCGTGGAACAATTCCGACAACGCAATTGAGCTGGCACTAATTCAAAGTGGAGTACTGCTCCTTGAGCGATAGTATCTTTGCTTAGAGAATCGAAATAAAATTGAATGCAGTCAGGGGTAAATCCTGACATCTCGCCGATTACTAAGTTAATTTGGATGACCTTGCTAGCTTGCGCCTCATTAGTTTTGGCTAAAGCTATATTAACTATGTTTTCAGTTATTCCAAATTCGTGCATTTGGTGAATCAAAGCAAACTGCTATATTGTAAACTATTTTGTTCCTTAATTTCAATCCACCGAAGGGAGAACGTTTAATAACATCCACTTGCCATCCTCAGTCCTTCACCCGACGTCTTTGCCAGCGCAGCTAAGCACTCCCTGACGACTCGCATCTATATCGCGCCGGGGCTCCTCCGGCTGATTTCGTCAGCCCCGCAATAACAGAAGAGAGGTGCCATTCCACACCCTTCACCTTTTATCTTTGTGATTTTGACCCCGAGTCGAACAAGGAGAAAAGGAACGAGCACTAACTCCCCCACGAAAATCGTAAGCTTCGTAGGGCGAGGATTTACTACCCGCTAAAAAGAGGCGGCATATAAAATGCCGCCCTACGGAGATGTTTCCTCTTTTTCTTTTGGCTAACATCAGCCTCTCTGAATCTGCTTAATGGTGTCAAGTCCTTTTCAAGATTTTTCGGTATCGGCTAGGTGCTATAATTAATACTAAAGACTAGTATGGCCGTACCAATGACGATTGAAACGAGTACCATACTAGAGCTTGACAGAATAATTTAAGGTGATTCGTTAACCGCCTTGAAATCTCTTCCGGATTCTTGCATCAATCTGATTTTCACCTCACTGCCATATGCTGATAACCGGAGGAATACGTACAAAGGAGTCCCTATATTAAAGAATACGTCAATTGGTTTTTGCCAATATCTTCCGAACTGAAGCGAGTTCTTAAAGAATGGCGGCGCTTTTATTTTAAACATAAAAGAAAGAACGGAAGACGGCGAACGTCAGACTTACGTCCTTGAGTTAATCCTTGAAATGAGAAAACAAGGCTGGATTTGGACAAATATTGCTTGCCTGGACCTAAACAGACACTACATTGGAATAGAGTCAATGAACAGCTACTACAAACTAGCACATGAATCGATTGAAAAGTGGAAAGCTGCAAATAACGGCAATTCCGGGCAGATGACTCTATGGACGTAATTAGAACACAGGAAATCCGCCAATATGTAGAACATAACATCGGCAGCTTCCACACGGGTAGGCTAGATAGTCTAAGAAACCTTAAATTAACCAACATTCTATTAAGAAAGAATCCTTATCTTTTCAAGGCCCGAAACATTCTGCTTGCTCAAGACCTGGTGAGAATCTTACTTGATGCCTATTTATCCTCTCAAGAGGAAACTATATTTGGTAACTTCTTGGAAGGATTGGCTATCTTCGTTAACCAAAAAGTATATAACGGTTGGAAATCATCCACACAAGGTATAGACCTGGAGTTTAATAAGGACAATATATGCTTCATTGTCGCAATCAAGTCTGGCCCGAACTGGAGAAATAGCAGCCAAATTAGAAAGATGCAGGATGATTTCCGAAGGGCTAAACAGACTATCCGTACCAGCAATTCACAACTACATGTCGTTGCTGTCAACGGATGCTGTTATGGCCGAACTGTCAACCCAGATAAAGGTGATTATTTCAAATACTGCGGTCAGAAATTCTGGGAATTCATATCTGGAAATCCTGACTTGTATTTGAAGATAATTAAACCTCTTGGATATTCACCGAGAGAGCATCTGTCTTGAGGACGTACTTACTTTCTTGCGCTCCCGCTCTCGTAATCTCCATCGGGGGATGGTACTCATCATGGACCGGTGGAGTGTCCGTAGTGCAAAAACCCTGCGGAGATACTTGGAAGCTCACTCCCAGACTGTCCATGTTAAATGGTTGGTTGCCTGCACGGCTGACTTTAACCCGGCGTAGCGGGCTTGGAACCAGAGCAAGCATACTGATTTGGCTAACCAGGCACCCGAAGACATAGAAGAAATCGATTACCTTATTTCTATATCAGGATTTGCAATTCATCAGCCGTCTCTTGAAAGAGGTCCGAACATCAAAGCGAAGATATTAAGATGATGCTAGTCGCTTCTGCACCAGCCGGACCACCTCTGCCGGAAATTGCGCAACCTCCACTCCAGCCTCTTGAAGCGCAGAGACCTTGCTCTGAGCCGTACCTCTTCCATCCCCCTGGATAATAGCCCCGGCATGCCCCATTCGCTTTTCTTGAGGGGCATTCAGTCCAGCGATGTAAGCAACAACCGGTTTGGTCATTGATTTTTTAATGTATTCGGCTGCCTCTTCTTCCTGCATACCACCAACCTCACCTACGAGCACCACCAGGTCAGTATCAGGATCTTCCTCAAACAGGCGCAAAAGCTCAGGGACATTTGTGAACACTACAGGGTCAGCTCCAATTCCTACTGCAGTGCTCTGCCCAAAACCAGCGGTGGCAAGGTTAACACTGACCTCGTAAGAGAGAGTTCCGCTCCTGGAAATCAGTCCGATTCGGCCCGGTTTAAACATATTCCCTGGCATGATCCCCAGCTTAGCCTCGCCTACAGTGATAATGCCCGGACTTGTCGGGCCTACGATCTGCACATCGCTATCAGTGGCATACTCGCGAATCTCCATAACGTCATGCACGGGTACGTGCTCTGTAATCACAACGATAAGCTTGATTCCAACATCAATCGTCTGGATAGCTGTCTCCTTGACGCCCTGAGGAGGTACGAAGAACACCGATGCCTCAGCACCTTGTTCGGCCACCGCCTCGGCTACAGTGTCATAAACAGGAATGCCTTCTACCACCCAACCACCCTTTCCCGGGGTGACACCAGCAACGATGTTCGTTCCATACTCCAGCATCCACCGTGTCTGGCTTTGTCCTACCCTTCCGGTAATCCCCTGTATTAAGGCCTTCGTCTCTCGGTTCAGCAGAATACTCATGCCGTTCCCTCCAGAAGCCCTGCTAGATACTCTATGGCTTTCTCTGTGGAAATATCGGTGACAACATGCACTCCGTGTTCACGAAAGATCTCCCATGTCTCCTCTTGTCGGTTCCCCAGAGCCTTGGCCATCACAGGGATACTAACATTATGTTCCTTCATGTATTTCCCGACCCCTTTCGCACCTTCGTGAATTGGGTTAATCCCACCATAGATATTTATGAACACAGCCCTTAGCCCTTCTTTCTGCATCACAAGGTCCATCGCATTGTACAGAAGTTCTGCCGTGATACCTCCACCCGTTTCCAGGAAATTGGCTGGTCTCATCTTCTGTTTGATTATATCCATGCTGGCCATGCCTAACCCTGCTCCACTGGCAATAAGTCCTATATCACCGTCGAGTTCCACGTATGTAACCCCTATCTCACGCCCCTTTCGCTCCCGTGGATTATCAATCCGGCCTTCGACGTCCAGGTTAAGGTCGATATGCCGATACAAGCTTGAATCATCGATTTCCACCTTGGCGTCAAGTCCCAAATACTTACCCTGAGTAGTTCGAGCAAGGGGATTTATCTCAGCAACCAGACAATCGTAACTTTCAAATACCCGGTGAAGTGCTGTGAGCATGCTGGCTACCGGAGTCACTTCATATCCTTCCATGCCTACTTCACGGCACATCTCTCTTGCTTCCGCGAGATGAAGCCCTTTACTAATAGAGACGAGCCTCATCGCTACCGACTTTGGCTGCTCTATCACTAACTGATTCACGGATACGCCGCCCTCGGAACTGACGATCACCACCGGTGTGCCGCGGTACCCGTCTATGGTAACCCCCAGATAAAGCTCCTTGGCCACATCGACTTTCTGAGCCACCATTACCTGTTGTACAGGCAATCCTCTCACCGACGAGGCCAGCAGACTTTCGGTGCCTCTCTCTACCTGGTCGAGCGATTCAGCAGCTTGCACAGCACCAGCGAGTCCTCGACCTCCTGTCAGCACCTGAGCTTTCAACATTACTGGCAACCCGATCTCCTCAGCCTTCTCCCGAGCCTCTTGCGGAGAGGTCACCACCGCATTACGCGGCACCGGGATACCCTTACGGGCAAACAATCCGCTTGCTTCAAATTCATATAATCTCATAGGCCATCATCACCCGGCGTTCGTTAAAGAATATCGTATTGAGGCCGTGGGGTCAATTTTGTGAAAAGAACCCACGCTTCGATGCAAGTATCAGACAGGCACATTTTGTAAGGAGAAGAGGTAAGTGATAAACTGTAAGACGGTCTTCGAGGACCTGAGTGTGAGATAATATAAAGGCAAAAGGAGACACAAAGATGGCAGTCAAAACCGCTGAGCAGTACCGTGAGTCACTGAAAGACATTAAACCTACAGCATATATTCTGGGAGAAAAAGTGGATAAGGTTAATGAGCACCCACTGATTAAACACATGATAGCAGGGGTGGCAAAGACCTATGAGATGGAAAATGACCCGGAAGGTAGCCAATACCTGGTGACAAAGTCGGACTTGATCGACGAGGACGTGAGTCGCTTTGTCAAATTCTACAGGAGCCCCGAAGACCTTCTCGCTAAAGTGAGAATGCTCAGATTCCTCTCCCACCAAATCGGTACCTGTTATATGCGATGCACGGGCATGGATGCGATGAATTCAATCGGTATAGAAGCATACAACTGCGACCAGAAATACGGCACCAGTTACTGGGAAAGATTACAGGAGTTCGTTGAATACGTTCAGAGGAACGACCTTGTCGTATTCAGCGGTGTAACGGATGTGAAGGGTGATAGAATGCTTCGCCCATCTGAGCAGAAAGACCCTGATATGTATCTGCACGTAGTGGACAGGAATAATGACGGCATCGTGGTCAGGGGAGCAAAGATTCACCAGACCGGTTCAATTTGTGCCCACTGGGGACTGGTTGTACCCACCAGAGAGATGCGCGAAAGTGACAAAGACTATGCCGTCTCATTCGCTTTCCCCACGGATGCTGAGGGAGTTATCCACGTTTACGGCAGGGGGACACTGGAGATGAGACCAACGGAGGGTTACGACCTGGGCAATGTCGAATTCAGCAAGTTTGCTCCTCTGGTCATCTTCAAAGACGTATTCGTGCCCTGGAAGTATGTATTCCTGTGTGGCGAATATGAATACGCCGGCGATATGGTGAGGAACTTCGGTAACTATCACCGGCATTCACACGGCGGTTGCAAGTGTGGCGTTGGTGATGTTCTCATCGGCGCTGCTGCCACAGCCTGTGACTACAATGGCATGGCGAAGAGACCTTCACATATCAACCACAAGCTTGCCGAGATGCTCAAGGTCACCGAGGCCATCTACGGATGCTCCATCGCTGCCTCTGTTGAGTCCAAGCCAACTCCGTCAGGGATTTACGCCGTCGATCCTGTGCAGTCGAACATCTCCAAGCTTTACGAGGGCAAGGAGCTAGCAGAGGTAATCCGTATGATGATCGAGATAGCTGGAGGCATGGTGGCTGATGTTCCGTCAGATAAGGACTTCGAGAACTCGGAGATCGGCCCGCTTCTCCAAAAATACCTCAAAGGTGCGGAGAACGTATCCACAGAGAACAGAATACGAATGTTCAGGTTGATCGAGAAACTTGCCTTTGAAAGCAGGGACATCGTCTCCAATATCCATGGAGCAGGCTCGCCCGAGACACACCGAATGACAGTATTGCGGCACTCAAATAT
>Ga0209991_10000824_pt1 | contig 13877 bp, 12 predicted proteins | sample ChitaG_FD_183167 | JGI IMG/M metagenome (GOLD analysis project Ga0209991, IMG submission 183167) | Deep subsurface microbial communities from South Pacific Ocean to uncover new lineages of life (NeLLi) - Chile_00310 metaG (SPAdes)... | ecosystem: Environmental > Aquatic > Marine > Oceanic >...
CTTATAAAAACAATAGCTCGAATCGATAAAATAAATCCATACAAACAGAATCATTGCCAGGCTACATACGCCCCTAAGCTGAGCAAAGAAGATGGGAGAATCAACTGGGCAAAAAATGCACTTGACATAGAAAAACAAGTAAAGGCGTTTACTCCCTGGCCTTCAGGCTTTAGCTTTCTCAATGAAAAAAGGATAAAAATTCATAAAGGCAGAAAAAAAGAAACCAAAGCCATACCAAATTCTTCTCCAGGAGAGATTTTAGGAATAAATAAAAAAGGTATCGAGGTATGCTGCGGGGATGGGAGTGTTTATCTTATAGAAAGTCTTCAGGCTGAAAATAGAAAAAGAATGGAAGCTTATGTCTTTTCCCTTGGAGCAAAAATAAAACCTGGGGATGTGTTTGCTTAGATTTAAGGAATTCTTATTCTTCCAGTATATAATAATAGGGGTTAACAGCCTTTCCATTAACACGGACCTCATAGTGAACATGAGGGCCTATAGCTTTTCCTGTTTGCCCTACATACCCGATAATATCGTTCCTTTTAACCTTTTGACCGGGCTTAGCATTAAATCTGCTCAAATGACAGTAAACGGTCGTAAACCCTCCACCGTGGCTAATGATAATAGTATTTCCTCCGATTATCTCTTTTTTAATCTTGGCAACTATCCCATCTGCAGTAGCTACTATAGGATTTCCATAACTCGCAGCGATATCCCAACCATAATGGAAAGTATCTTTTCCCGTAAAAGGATCTTTTCTCATGCCAAAATCGGAAGTTCGCCACCCGGTCGTTGGCCAGATAGTGGGAGTATGGGCAAGCTTTGCAGACTTTTGCTCAAAAAATCTCACCAATGTATTTAAACTTTTGTCAATGTTATCGGCCTTCTGGCTGACACTTTTTACATGACTTAAACTAATATCTTGAGAATAAATTTGGGAACTTATTGCTTGGCCAGCATTTCTCCCCCCTCCACCTACACCAAGTTCTCTCAAAACTTCAGGTGATTTGAGGCCCGCCATAACATTGATCTTCTGGGCGTAGTTTTCAAAATCCTGGATAGTCGCCTTGAGCTTGTTAAGAGATACTTTATACTTAGTGAGGGTCTGTCTTTGGATGGTATTCTCTTCAGAAAGTTCCCTATATTTCTTCCTTGTGACATTCATCGTAAAATAATCGATAAGGAAAGCAACAAGAACAAGAAAAAGAAACATGAAAATTCCCGCCAAAATTTTTACTTTTTTTTCTGTAAGAGTTATCGTTTTGTGTTTTCCCTTTTGATGGGGAACAACAATCAAAGAAAAAAGTCTTTTCGCCATTTGTGCTTTTCCTTTATTATCATAAATATAAATTCAAAGTCAAGAGGTTTATTTGACTTTTATTTAGAGTTATTTTCCCTCACATTCTCTTTAATCCACTCAACAATCTCCTGGGTAGATGATCCAGGTAAAAAAATCTGGGATATTCCGATCTTCTCTAAAGGAGAAATATCTTTGTCAGGAATAATTCCACCGGCGATAACAGTGATATCATCTGCTCCCTTACTTTTAAGGAGCTCCATGATTTTTGGAAAGAGCACATTGTGGGCACCGGAAAGAATGCTCAATCCTATAACATCAACATCCTCCTGGATGGCTGAATTTACAATTTCCTCCGGTGTCCGCCTTAAGCCTGTATAGATCACTTCAAATCCAGCATCCCTTAAAGATCGACATATTATCTTCGCTCCCCGATCATGGCCATCCAGACCAGGTTTTGCAATCAAAACTCTAAGTTTCTTCTCTGTCATAAATTCCTCCAAAGAATCAAAGAGAAAAATCCAAGCTATTTTTAACCTTTTCTAGTATTATGAGCTTTTCTCCCTTTAATATGTTACAGGCTCTTTGTATTCCCCAAAAACCTCCTTCAAAGAATCCATAATCTCTCCTAAGGTTGCATAGGCCTTGACACAGCTCAAAATATAAGGCATCAAATTCTGCTCGTCCTCAGCTGCTTTTTTCAAATCTCGCAATTTTTCCCTGACCTGTGAATTATCCCGTGTCTTCTTGACTTCTTTCAATCGAGCCAACTGCTGCTTTGTTACATCTTCATCGATGTTTAAAATGGGAATGGGCTCGTGTTTCATCTTAAAGGCATTAACTCCTACAATTATTTTTTCTTTTTTTTCCACAGCTTTTTGATACCAATACGCACTATCAGCAATTTCTTTTTGAGGAAACCCGAGCTCTATCGCTTTGACCATTCCTCCCATATCATCAATTTTTCTGATATAATCCTTGACTTCTCTATCCATATCAGATGTCAGCTTTTCCACGAAATAAGATCCTCCTAAGGGATCAATACAATTTACAACTCCACTCTCATGAGCAATGACCTGCTGAGTTCTCAGGGCAATTGTGACAGCCTCTTCAGAAGGCAAGGCAAAGGTTTCATCAAGAGAATTAGTGTGAAGAGACTGGGTTCCACCCAAAACTCCAGCCAGGGCTTGGATTGCAACTCTAATAACATTGTTATAGGGTTGTTGCGCCATCAAGGAAACTCCCGAAGTCTGGGTGTGAAACCTCAGCCACATGCTCCGCGGATTTTTCGCTCCAAACCTCTCGCTCATTACATCTGCCCATATCTTTCTGGCAGCTCTGAATTTGGCAATTTCCTCAAAAAAATCATTGTGAGCATTAAAGAAGAAAGAAAGTCTAGGCACAAACTCATCGATATCAAGCCCTCTCTCCAGCGCCCACTCCACATACTCAATCCCATCCCTGAGAGTAAAAGCTAATTCCTGGGCAGCCGTTGAACCCGCTTCTCTTATGTGATACCCGGAAATGGAAATTGTGTTCCACCTGGGAACTTCCATGGCTCCGTATTCAAAGGTGTCAATAATCAACTTCATGGATGGTTTTGGAGGAAAAACGAATGTTTTTTGAGCAATATATTCCTTTAGTATATCATTTTGAATTGTTCCTGAAATAACACCTGGGGAAACGCCCTGTTTCTCAGCGACAGCAATATACATAGCCCATAAAACAGCGGCAGGTGGGTTTATCGTCATAGATGTTGATATTTTATCTAAAGGAATCCCGCTAAAAAGAATTTCCATATCCGCCAGAGAATCCACTGCAACCCCGCATTTTCCTATTTCTCCTTGAGCAAGAAGGTGGTCAGAGTCAATGCCCATTAAAGTAGGGAGATGAAAAGCGACGCTCAATCCCGTCTGTCCATGAGAGAGAAGATATTTATACCTTTTATTTGTGTCTTCTGCTGCTCCGAAACCAGAAAACTGCCGCATTGTCCACAGGCGGCCGCGATACATGGTCGGATGGATTCCCCTGGTATACGGAAAATCACCGGGAAAACCTGATTGCTTCAAATAATCAAAGCCATCAAGATCAAGAGGTGTATAAATCGCTTTAACTTTTCTCCCGGAAACCGTAGAATATTCTCTCTGCTTTGGAGATGCATTCTCCAATGCCTTATCATACATTTCTTTTTTCCAGTGATTTAAGGATTTTTTTAAGTCCATCTTGGATAGATTATTATTTTTCAAGCGAGTCTCACCTCTTTTTTTTTGATACCCCATAAATGTATCTTTTTTTCTATTTTATATTGGCAGAGTGTTCTGTTATAGTCAACCGCTCTAGAAGGTGATTCTAAGGGTGATTTTTCCCCTTTAATTCTAACCCCTACAGGGGATGCTTTATCACCTGCATAGGTCATCCTATTTTCATTAAATATTTAGAAAATATCAGGGTAATACTTAGAAAAAAAGAATTTTACCTTTAATCAATCGCTAAGTTTTCAATCCTCTGTAACTTTAAAAACTATGTCGTTTTCTCTGACAGGGTTTTCAACTTTCATTCCTACAGGCTCACCTGGTTTGACTGAATCTACAGGAGTATGCTCCACCTGCATGGATTCTACTTTCTGAAAAAAATCAGTAGTATGTCCTTTGATATGTATTGTATCGCCAACCTTGAGTGTTCCTTTAGACAGATCTAAAATACCGACATTTACTTTTGAGAAATAATGAGTGATTTTTCCGATCTCTTCCTCCATCGAGGCCTCCTTTTTGAATGCTTATTTAAAAATTATCAAAATCAGGAAAATTTCGCAAGCTATTTCAAGCACAAAGGACAGAACCACCATTCACATTCAAAACTTCCCCTGTAATGTGCTGAGCCAGGTCTGAAGCTAGAAATAAAATCGGCCCTGCAATATCCTCCGGAGGGGGGATTCTTCTTAAAGGAATAGATTCCTGAACTTTTCTCCGAAAATCTGGATCACTGAAGACCTCAGAGCACATATCTGTATCCACCCAGCCAGGAGCGACACAGTTGACACGGATATTATAAGGGGCTAATTCTGTTGCAAGGGACTTCGTTAAGGAGATAATGGCCCCTTTACTAGCTGCATAATGCGAGTGAAAAGCTTCGCCCCTTAACGCAGCCGTGGAAGAAACATTGATAATCCAACCTCTTTTTTTCTCTTTCATGAAAGGAACGACCGTGTTACAGACATGAAAAACACTATCCAGATTAATCCTCATCGTTTCAGCCCAGATTTTTTCCGACATACTGCCCATCTCTCCGTACGTCCAGATCCCCGCATTGTTTACCAGGATATCTATTCGAGCCCACTTCTTGATCAGTCCTTCTATCATTAAGTGAACATCCCTCTTCTGAGAGATATCTGCCTGAAAAACCAAACACTCTCTTCCGATTTTGCTGATTTCTTCTCTAACCTCTTCGGCTGCTTCTTTCTGTTTTTGAAAATTTATGGCCACATCACTTCCTGCTCTGGCAAACAAGAGAGCAGTAGCCCGTCCAATTCCTCTTGAACTTCCTGTTATCAGAGCCTTCCTCCCTTCTAAACGAATCATCATACATCCTCCATAATCTGGGGATAATCTGAGGACAATTCTATTTTTTTTATTTAAGAGAAAAAAATAGAACCGTCCCCTATTTTAGAACCGTCCCCTATTTTATTCCAGGGATAGGTTTTCCATTTCATCGAATTGAAGATATCTGTAGATTTCATCTTTGTCTGGAATAATCTTTTCTCTCAGGATCGCGAAGTATTCCTCAAGCGTTGGGAGCTTAGCCGAAAGAGCTGCAATTGCAGCAAGTTCTGCCGATCCCAAGTAAACACGAGCATCATCTCCCATTCGGTTATCAAAATTGCGGGTGGAGGTCGAGATAATCGTAGCTCCAGGGCTAACCCTGGCCTGATTTCCCATGCACAGGGAACAGCCAGGGATTTCTGTTCGGGCTCCAATACTGGAATAAATGGAATAATAGCCTTCCCTCATCAATTGAGCTCTATCCATCTTTGTTGGAGGAGTTAACCATACACGGGTGCTCAGGTAACCTGCCCCTTCAAATATTTTACCGACTGCCCGAAAATGTCCGATGTTTGTCATGCAGGAGCCGACGAATATCTCGTCGATCTTGTCACCTGCAACATCAGAAAGAAGTTTCACATCATCTGGGTCGTTAGGGCATGCAACAATCGGCTCTTTTATATCTCCAAGGTCAATCTCGAGAACTTCTGTGTACTCTGCATTTTCATCCCTTATGAGAAGCACTGGGTTTTCAAGCCACTCCTGACAAGCTTCAACCCTTCTCCTCAGAGCATCTGAATCCCTGTACCCATCTTCTATTAGTTTCTTCATCAAAACAATATTGCTACGGAGATAACTGGCTACACTCTCCTTACTCAGAGCGATAGTCCCACCTGCAGCAGAACGCTCAGCTGTGGCGTCTGTTAGCTCGAAAGCTTGCTCCACAGTAAGATGGGGCAGCCCTTCCATCTCAAGAATTCGACCGTTGAATATATTCTTTTTTCCCTCTTTCGTGACTGTCAGGAGTCCTTCTTGAATTGCAAAATAGGGAATAGAATTTACGGTATCTCTCAGGGTGATCCCTGGGTTCAGGCTGCCCTTGAATTTCACCAGGACTGATTCTGGCATATCCAGTGGCATGAACCCCAATGTGCCTGCAAAAGCAACAAGGCCGGATCCTGCCGGAAAGCTGAGCCCGATAGGGAAACGGGTGTGAGAATCACCAGCAGTACCCATAGTATCAGGGATCAGGAGGCGGTTCAACCAAGAATGGATAACACCATCACCTGGTTTAAGAGCCACGCCTTTCCTCTCTATGATAAACTGGGCAAGGGATTTATGCATTTTAACATCTTCAAGCTTCGGGTAAGCAGCAGTATGACAGAAAGACTGCATGAACAGATCAGATTGAAATTCCATGCAGGCAAGTTCTTTCAATTCGTCAGCTGTCATCGGGCCCGTGGTATCCTGGGAGCCTACGGTTGTCATTTTTGGCTCGCATGCTGAGCCAGGAAGCATTCCTATGACAGCGCAGGCCTTGCCAACGATTTTCTGTGCCAGGGAATATCCCTGCCCCTCTTTTGCGGAAGGATTATCAAGAATGGTGAAAAAATCCGCCTCGGCCAGGCCAAGCACTTTGCGGGCCTTTGCTGTCAACGACCGTCCGATGATCAGGTTGAGGCGCCCTCCAGCACGGTGCTCATCTTTAATCGATGCAGGTTGAAATTCGAACGACGCTATCGTGTCTCCTGCCTCGTTCGTAATGGTTCCTGATTCAGTGTCAATGGTGATGACATCACCTGTTTTCATCTTCGTCACATCGCACATAATTGGCAGGCCCCCTGAATCTTCCACTGTATTGAAGAAAATCGGAGCAATCAAACTTCCAATGACAACTCCTTCCTTCCGCTTATTCGGCACAAAAAGTATATCTTCACCGATGTGCCACAGTAAGGAATTCGTGGCGGACTTCCTAGAAGAGCCAGTCCCGACTACATCCGCAACAAAGGCTACACGTTGTCCTTCGTTACGGAACTCTCTGATTGTTTCGATACCGCCGGGAAATCTTGTCTCTCCCATGGAAAGTGCATGAAGAGGGATGTCTGGCCTGCTCCAGGCATACTTTGCCGGGGATAAATCATCCGTGTTAACCTCCCCATCAACCTTTAATACCTTGGCTGAAATCTTTCCTGGCACCGGAGGCTTGGAAAGGAACCAATCTCCATCCGCCCAGGATACAAGTATCTCTTTCGCATTGGGGAAACTTTTCGAAAGTTCAACAACCCTATCAAAGGAACTGTAGACGAGGATGGTCTGTTTCAATGCCTTCACAGCCCCGCCCGCAAGTTCTTTATCCTCCAAAAACCCCAGCAAATAATCCACATTATACCCTCCGAGCATCGTGCCGAGGATAAACACAGCCTGAGTCTTGGATAACAGTGGAGAAGAAATCTCGCCTTTTGCAACATCTGCCAGCCAGGCTGCTTTGACCTTTGCAGCCGGGTCAACCCCTGGTGTTATCCGATTTTTCAACAGGTTTAACAGCAGCTCTCCCCTGCCCTCAGGCGGATTCTCCAGGAGTTTACAAACCTTCTCTGTTTCCTCAGGGTCTAAAGGCAAGGAGGGAATCCCCTGCTGCAACCGATCTGCTTCATGCTTAAAATAGGATTCCAGCATTTTTAATTCTCCCTACTTATTTTATCTTACTCAGTATACTGTATAGAATGTTTAAAATTATTTGTCAAAAATATTTTTTATCAATTTTATTGAAGATTGTGTTGATTTTCGTCATAAAAAGTTATAATATTTTTATCCGTTTTATTCATCTACTTCATTAATTTATATTGTGAACGGGAGGATTAATTATGGATAATTCTGCCATTGAGAAAGCCAGGGAATACTTTGGCCAGATAGTCGAAGAACAACTAAAACGCGTAGAGGAATTAAAAAAGGCTCAGGATTGGATCGATTACTCACAGGTCAAACCGATTATCACCGGTATCATCGGCGGAGATGGAATCGGGCCTCATATCGCCAAAGAATCCCAGCGTGTTTTAGAGTTTATGCTACAGGAAGAATTAAAAGAGGGCAAAGTTGAGTTACGCAACATCGAAGGGTTAACCATTGAAAATCGTTCCAAACTCAATAAATCAATCCCCGATGATGTCCTGGAAGAGATAAAAAAATGCCATGTCATCCTTAAGGGCCCGACAACGACACCCAGAAAAGGAGATCCATGGCCGAATATTGAAAGCTGTAACGTTGCCATGCGGCGCTACCTGGACCTTTTTGCCAATGTCAGGCCCGTAAAAGTCCCCAGCCAAGGATTGGACTGGATGTTTTTTCGGGAGAACACCGAGGGTGCCTATATTATGGGGAGCAAGGGAATAAATGTTACCGATGATTTAGCTATTGATTTTAAAGTCATAACATCCCAGGGCGCAGAAAGGATCATCCGCCTGGCTTTTGATTATGCTAAAAAAAACAATATTAACCGGGTCACAATAGTAACAAAAGCCAATGTGGTCAAAACCTCAGACGGAAAATTCCTGGACATTGGATATAGAATTGCAAAAGAATATCCTGAGATCGAATGCGATGATTGGTATATCGATATCATGACTGCTAAACTTATAGACCCAAAACGCAGAACACAGTTCAAAGTCATAGTCCTTCCTAACCTTTATGGTGATATCCTTACTGACGAAGCTGCAGAATTCCAGGGTGGCGTAGGGACTGCAGGGAGTGCAAATATCGGAAAACAGTATGCCATGTTTGAAGCTATTCACGGCTCTGCTCCTCGGATGGTTAGAGAAGGCCGAGCGAAGTTTGCCGATCCCTGCAGCATGATCCGGGCTACAGCCATGTTAATCAGCCACATCGGTTATTCCGAAAGAGCCAAAAACCTTGAAATGGCTTTGGACATCTGCGGTCAATACGAAAAAAAGTTGGTTATTACCGGCCGGGATACCGGCTCGACTGGTGCAGAATATGCTGATTACCTCATGAAAACTCTTCAAGATCCAAAATTAAAAGAAAATTGGGATAGCTACACCAAGCAAGCTTGAGTCAAAAAAAAGTGGATTATATTCAGATTTCTAATAATGACAGTTTCCTTTTGAACAATCCAAAGTTTCCCGCATCATGAACAAAACGATTTACAGCGGGAACGACACGAGGAATAACAAAAGGAATCACAGGGTAGGGTGATATAATTTCATTTTTAAAATAAATAAATATTACAGGAGGTTTAATAATGAGAAAAAAAATAACAGTGGTCGGAGCTGGCCATGTTGGAGAAGTCACCGCATTTAAGCTTGCTGAAAAAGAATTGGGAGACGTGGTACTGCTGGATAAAATCGAAGATATGCCCATCGGAAAGGGGCTGGATATGCGCGAAGGAGGGCCTGTCGGCCAATATGACTCCGCTATTATCGGCACCAACTCCTATGGAGACACAGCCAATTCCGATATCGTGGTCATCACTTCAGGAAAGCCCAGAAAGCCTGGAATGAGCAGGGATGAGCTAGTCGATTCAAATTTCAATATTGTTAAGCCAGTAACCGAAGAAGTCGTCAAGTACTCTCCCAATGCCATGCTGCTTGTTGTCACCAATCCCCTCGATGCCATGGCTTACACAGCTTTCAAAGTCAGCGGATTCCCCAAAAACAGAGTCTTCGGGATGGCAGGAATCCTGGACACAACTCGCTTCAGGGCTTTTATTTCTATGGAGCTCAATGTCTCTGTTGAAAACATCCAGGCTCTGGTTCTTGGAGGACACGGGGATACCATGGTTCCTATTGCCAGATACACCACTGTTTCTGGAATTCCTCTCACTCACTTTCTCCCTCAAGATAGGATTGATGCTATTATCGAAAGGACAAGAAAGGGCGGCGGTGAAATCGTCAAATACCTGAAAACAGGGAGTGCTTACTATGCGCCTTCTCTTGCTGTAGCAGAAATGGTTGAGTCCATCGTCAAAGACAAGAAAAAAATACTCCCCTGTGCGGCATATCTTGAAGGAGAGTACGGAATTAATGACCTTTATTTTGGAGTTCCCATCAAACTAGGTGCCAACGGAGTTGAAGAAATCATAGAGATAGATCTGACCGATGAAGAGAAAGAAGCTATCAAGAACTCAGAAGCTGCTGTTCGCAGTGTTGTAAACCTGCTTAAATTCTGAGGAGAATGGCTGAACATAGGATCGAAACCCCAGTTTCAGAGGAACTCATAGCCAAGCTTAGAGCTGGAGACAAAGTCTTCATCACGGGCTATCTTTATACAGGAAGAGATTCCGCTCACAAAAAACTGATTGAACTTGTCAATGAAGGCAAAGACTTGCCAATAGACGTAAAAGGTCAATTCATCTATTATGTGGGTCCGACCCCAGCGCGCCCCGGAAAACCCATCGGATCTGCAGGCCCCACCACAAGCTACAGAATGGACTCCTATGCTCCAACCCTCCATTCCCTCGGCCTCAAAGGCACAATCGGAAAAGGGTCCAGAAGTGAAGAAGTTAAAGAATCCCTGAAGAAATACAAGGCTGTCTATCTCGCTGCTGTCGGCGGAGCCGGAGCTCTCATTTCTAAAAGTATCGAGGCTGCCGAGGTCATTGCTTATCCAGAATTAGGACCTGAAGCCATAAGAAAAGTTAAAGTCAAAGATTTTCCCTGCATTGTTATAAACGACATGTATGGCAGCGATCTTTACCAAGAAGGCAAAAAGCAGTATCAGAAAGATTAACCTCAAGGCTGAAGAACAAGCAGATAATTTCTTTCTGTCCTTTTTCTCGCTAAGGAAAAATACTGGGATTAAAGAAAACATCACCAGTACAGCCAAAAGTTAATTTACAAAAAACAGCAAGCAGAATGATTATATAAAAGGATAAATTCAATGAAAATTCATGAGTATCAAGCCAAACAAATTCTTAATCAGTATGGGGTTCAAATCCCTCAAGGAGAAGTGGCTGACACTGTCTCCAAAGCTCGCGAAATTGCAGAGAAAATCGGCCCTAAAGTTGTACTTAAAGCCCAGGTGCATGCGGGGGGAAGAGGAAAAGGAGGTGGTATCAAGCTTGCAGGAACTCCACAGGAAGCAGAAAAAATTGCAAAGGAAATGATCGGAATGACTCTGGTCACTCCTCAAACCGGACCGGAAGGAAAACTTGTAAGAAGAATTCTTGTAGAAGAAGCCCTTGATATAACACGGGAGCTTTACATAGGAATTGTCATTGACAGGGCAAAAGAGGCACCTGTAGTCATGGCCTCTCCTGAAGGCGGAGTTGAAATTGAAAAAGTCGCTGTTGAAACCCCAGAGCTTATCTTCAAAGAATATGTCAATCCAGCCACCGGATTTCTCTCTTTTCAGGCCCGTAACTTAGCTTTTAAGCTGGGTCTCGCAGGAGATACATTTAAACAGAGTGTTAAATTCATCATGAGGCTTTATAAAGCATTGGAAGCCACGGATGCATCCCTGGTAGAAATAAATCCCTTGCTCGTCACTAAACAGGGAAATGTTCTTGCTCTGGATGCAAAAATGAATTTCGATGACAATGCCCTCGCCCGACATCCGGACATCAAAGAAATGAGAGATCTGGACGAGGAAGATCCCTTAGAAGTTGAAGCTTCCAGTTTCAACTTGAATTATATCAAGCTGGACGGGAATGTAGGCTGCATGGTTAACGGAGCAGGGTTAGCCATGGCTACTATGGACATCATCATGCACTCTGGAGGAATGCCGGCAAACTTCCTCGATGTAGGAGGCGGAGTCTCAGAAGAAGCGGTCAAGAATGCTTTTAAAATTCTTGTCTCGGATAAAGATGTTAAGGCGGCCCTGATCAATATCTTTGGAGGTATTGTTCGCTGCGATTTGGTGGCAAATGGCATAGTTAAAGCAGCTAAAGAATTGAGCCTCAATGTCCCCATGGTGGTCCGACTCGAAGGAACAAACGCGGAGCTCGGGAAAAAAACGCTGGAAGAATCAGGACTCTCTTTTTACCCCGCAGAGACGATGAAGGAAGCGGCTGAAAAAGTTGTTCCTCTTGCCAAATAACAAGATATGAAAGGAGTGGAGCATGAGTATAATCATTGACGAAAAAACACGTGTTGTGGTTCAGGGAATCACAGGAGGAGAAGGAACATTCCATACCAAGAAGATGCAGGAGTATGGAACGGCTGTAGTCGCTGGAGTCACTCCCGGGAAGGGAGGCACAGCGCATCTTGGTGTCCCAGTCTATAACTCAGTCGCTGAAGCTGTCGAGAAGGAAGGAGCCAATGCCTCTGTAATATTTGTCCCTGCCTTTTTTGCCGCTGACGCTATCATGGAAGCAGCAGATGCAGGAATTAAATGCACCGTCTGTATTACAGAAGGGATTCCGACTTTTGATATGATTAAGGTTAAATCCTTCCTCAAAGAAAAAGACTGTTTTCTTATTGGCCCGAACACTCCAGGTATTATATCTCCAGGAAAATGCAAAATTGGGATCATGCCTGGTCACATCCATAGGCCTGGAACAATCGGTATTATCTCCCGCTCTGGCACATTGACCTACGAAGCTGTAGACCAGGTTTCAAAGTTAGAATATGGGCAATCGACAGCGGTCGGCATTGGAGGCGATCCTATCCTAGGTCTCAAATTTATAGACCTTTTAAAACTTTTCAAAGAAGATAAAGAGACAGAGGCTGTTATCCTTATCGGCGAGATCGGCGGAACGGCCGAGGAAGAAGCCGCTGCATACATCAAGAAAGAATTTCCAAAGCCGGTGGTCAGCTTTATCGCTGGCCAGACTGCTCCTCCCGGAAGACGAATGGGCCACGCCGGCGCTATCATCGCGGGCGGAAAAGGCACAGCCAAGGAAAAAATGAACGCCTTAGAGAAAGCCGGTGTAAATGTTGCCAAAAGCCCGGCTGAGATCGGTCAAAAAGTCAAAGAAGCACTGAGCTAAAAGCGATTAAATCAAAATACAGAAAAAAGGCAAAAAAGGGGAAATTTCTTTTAAAAAACACATAATATTATGAATTTCTAGTGTGGACACTAATGAAAAATCATAAAATAATTCTTTTTGGATCTTTCTTCATGCTTCTGTTTATAAGCTTTGTATTTATATTAAAAAAGGGATATTCCGAAATTTCAATTTTGAACTCCATAGAGAAAAAAGAAGTTTTCTATAACCATGAATCCCTGGAAAGACCAATTGATATCCCGATTGATAAAAAACATCTCTTAGGAAAATTCAATCCTGCTGAGGATAGTACTTTTATAGAAGTTGACTTAAAGTATGCAAATAGAAAAGGTCTGTATTTGAGAAAAAAAACTTACGATGCTTTTATAAAAATGCATGAAGCAGCTCTTAAAGATGGTATAAAACTGACAATCATTTCAGCAACGCGGAATTTCAATTCACAAAAATATTTATGGGAAAGAAAATTGATTGGAGAAAAACTCGTTGAGGAAAAAAACCTTGCCAAAACTATAAGCAACCCTGTTGAAAGAGCCAAAATTATTTTAAAATTCAGCTCTATGCCAGGAACTTCCCGACATCATTGGGGAACAGATATTGATTTAAATAAAGATAAAAACGATTATTTTCTAACAGAAAAAGGGGGAAAAACATATAAATGGCTCAAAGAAAATGCTTCCTTCTATGGTTTCTGTCAGACTTATACTCCAAAAGATTCATCAAGACCATCAGGTTATGAAGAAGAAAAATGGCACTGGTCATATATCCCACTGGCAAAATCATTCTTGGCTCAGTATATTGATAAAGTAAACTACGATGATTTGAAAGGTTTTAAAGGTTGGGAAACAGCTAAAGAAATAAAAGTCATTGAAAATTATGTTCTGGCAATTAACAATTCTTGCAAGTGATCAACTTTAATTGTTAACTGCGGATTGATTCTTTTCTGTGTTTGAATTTTTCCTCATCGCTATATTTCAATATCTTTTATTTCATGATTTTTACCAACACAGCTATGGAAGAGAACCATTTTCTCCTCTTCTGGCTTTTTGAGCTTGTTATTATTGACATAATAATCAGGAGAAGA
>Ga0209991_10000825_pt1 | contig 13875 bp, 25 predicted proteins | sample ChitaG_FD_183167 | JGI IMG/M metagenome (GOLD analysis project Ga0209991, IMG submission 183167) | Deep subsurface microbial communities from South Pacific Ocean to uncover new lineages of life (NeLLi) - Chile_00310 metaG (SPAdes)... | ecosystem: Environmental > Aquatic > Marine > Oceanic >...
GAGTCTTGCGCCCCGGAGGGGGCACTCGACGGAGACGACTCCGGACCCGACGGTGAGGTCCCAGTATCAGACGGCGACGACGCGCCTGCTCCCGACGAAACACCATCTGATGCTGAACTCGACGAGCCTGTCGAACCAGCCGAGCCGGTGGTATCTGCGAACGCAACTGCCGGCATCGAAGCAACTGCCGCACCCACACCCAAGCCGACCGCGAGCGCGCCCACACGTCCCACGTAGCGGGAGTAACCTGACGCCGCCGGCTTGGGCGACGAACCGGCGTTGTACCTGACTCGAAGACCCCCGCCCCAACCAGTACCGGCCCTACGATGACGACCCTCGCCAGCAGAACGCCCATGTCCTGAATCGGTCTTCGAAACACGTAGTGCAGTCATGTCGCCTTCTATCCTGAGAATTCCCCTGGCCCGGTAGCGTCCAGTATGTGATCAGAAATCGGCCACAATCGCGTTTAGGCCAAATCTCCCGGGCTATGCCTCAAAGGGAAGCGGCACTCAGTCCCGCAACGAGAAGACGCTCAAGGACTCGCGCCGGATAACTCCCCGCATTTTCACAGACCCGACGTCGCGCGACCGTCATCTAGCTCAGAAAATCTCCGAGATCATGCAGCGCACGGAACCGCCGCCGTAGGCCTCGATAGTCTGTACATCGCCCACAAGGATCTCGCTAGACTTCTCGATCTTCTCTTTTTGACTGTCGGTCAGCACGTTGAAGGTCGAGTGAGTCATCACGGTGTAGCGCTTGTCGCCATCACCGAGTACCTCGATCTCGTTTCCGGCGAAATTGTCGATCTCTTGCTCGGAAACGGCAAGGATCTCCTTGCCACTCTCCGTCAATTCGTCGATGACCATTTTCCGCTCAGCCGGATCATCGATCGCTTCAAGGCAAACGACGGGCGTACTTCTCGCCGATCGCCATCATCACGTTGGTGTGGTAGATCGCGACACGTTGCCCGGGGTAGTTCTGAAATCCGTGAAACGGCACGGCTTTGAATCCAAATTCCTTGCAGAACTGGCGGAATAGCCCCTCGTCAGCACGTTTCGACAGGCAGCAATAGGCCTTGTTGTTGGCGCGATCGAGTACCATCGCCCCGGTCCCCTCAAGGAACCGACCGTCCTTTTCATGCTTGGTGTAGTCATAGATTTTCACATGGTCCCGGCCCATCACTTCGACCAGGGCACCGAGGAACTTGACCCGTTCGGTCCGGCGATCATCAGCGAACATCGGGCACAGAACGCGCTTGTTGTCATCAAGGGATACGAACCAGTTATTGGGGAAGATGCTGTCCGGTGTGTCATATACCGCGGCGTCGTCCTGAATGACGTGAACGTTGATCCCCTTGCTCCGCAGTTTGGCCACGAATCCGTCGAACTCGATCAAAGCCTTCGCCTCGACAATGTCGTGCTTCTCTCCCAGGTTCTTCTGGAAGGGGGTCACCCCTTAAAGACACACCATAGGAGACGTATCACCATGCTCTGGCCCTACCAAACCCACGAAATCAGCACCAGACTCGACAAAAAGCGAGGCATACAAGTCACAGGCATTCGACCACGGCGGCGGAAGCTAAGGCAGGCGGTGGCCAGCCCTATCCTCACGCTGGCCATCATGCTCTTACTCGCCGCCCTATTCGCTGCCACCACGCTCCTGCTAGCCACCGCCCCCACCGCAACCGCCAGTCCCCGCATGAAAGAAATTTGCACCGGAGGGGCCCGACCACCCATTCTTAGGGAGTAACGCGCGAATCTTGATGGGAAGCACCTCCATGACGGCACCGCCACCACCGACACCACCGACATCGCTGCCCGGCTGGTATCCGGCCCCTGATGGTGGCGGCGGTCAGAAGTATTGGGACGGCCGATCCTGGCTGACGGAACCACCAAGTAGCCAGTCGAAAAAATTCCGGGCCTGGACGATTCCGATTCCGCTAATCATGGGCGTGGCGTCCGGCATCGTCGCCGCTGGCATCACCACGGCCATGCTGCTCACCTGGGGTGACAATGAAACCGACACCGCATGGGTCAGCCTCCCCGGCGCATGTTTGAAAGGAACAAGCGGCGGATTCCAAGCGGCAGCTCCTCGGGCCCCGACTACTCCAACTGCTGTGACCGTTGAAGCGCACCACCTGGACCCATCGACCTACGAGCGCATTTCGCCACGCGACTTCGCTCTGGTGGTGAGGGATCCAGAAGCTCACGTAGGCCGGAAAATAATCATCGACGGGAGAGTCGCCCAGTTTGATTCAATAACCGGCTCCTCAGAATTTCTAGCCGAGACCAGCCCCGACCACCTCGCTGAGGGCGCTAACATCAGAGCACCCGATCAGGCCATCCTCGTCGATGTGGTCGAAGAAGACAGTGTGACGATGCACGTCGAGGTAGCGGGCGCACACAAATACACGACTACGAATGAAAAAATCAATATCGTTCCGGAGTTCTACGTCTACATCATTGATGTCACAAGTCCTGGCCAGTAGCGCCCGCCCCGGCGCCGCACTGACCCCCTCGGAGGTGGCCACCCGCGCGCGGCCAGGGTGACCACGCCGGCGTGGTCACGCATTCCCCCTGGTCACACCTCAGAAGGCCAAAAAACGAGGCTGAGTGGCCCTGTGCCGACCTAACGCGCGGGGGCTGGTGTGCCTGGACCCTGCGATCAACGCCTACGGGGAGCTGCAGCCGGCGAAGCCAAAACCGGCAGCAGCTCGACCCGTAGGCGCCTTGGCGGCCAGCGGCGCGCGCACCGTCGGTCTGGTCGCCGTCTCTGCCGTCGATCCGCCAGCTTGTTCCTTTGCAAACAGCGGGACGGCAGGCTTCTGGGCGCGGGTGCCGAGCACCAGCAGCCAGGCATCCCCGACAACCGCTCGTTCAACAAACCCGCAGCTCACAAGCAACAGGCTTCTCACAGGTTTGTTGCCTAGCGTCGTTGTATGAACATTTGGTCCAAGGGGCGTCGATACGCTGCCACAGCTCTCGTACTGTCAGGGCTCTTCGGAGCCGGATTGACCCTGTCACCGATGAGTCAAGCCGACCCCAACTCCTGCATGCCCGGCCAGATCGGCTGCGACGGAGGGGACTTCGGGGACTTCGGGGACAACTCAAACCAGGAATGGCCTGGTTACTGGTCAGGCCAAGTGACTCAAAATGAGTCAGCAATTGCGGACCTGCCCGTCGGCGTTACCTGACTGGAATCTCCACGCCCCGTGGAATTTGGTGTAAAAAATGCGGCTGCTATGCACCGAGAGGCGTCCGACACCCCCCCTATGGGGTTGACGGGGTGGGGGTCTGGCATGGCCGCTGATGAGAAACCTTTCATGGTGTTCTCCGGGTGGCCTCATGTGGGGTGGGCATTCTTGGTCATGTCAGGGAGAACAACAACTTTCAGGGAGTGACATGATGCGTACCTCGTTTATCAATACTTTGGCCGCGATGACGGTGTTGGCAGGGCCTTTGGCCGCGATGACGGTGTTGGCAGGGGTCGGTGTTGCCGGTGCACCCACCGCGGCCGCAGTAGCCCAGGGCGGCCCGAATGTTTCAAACCTCGGCCCCGACTTGACGATGACCCAGACCAACGGGAGCGCGAGCCTGCGCGCCCAACCGCAAGTACGCGCCCCAATGAACCAATGGCCCACGCGCAACCGCGGCGCCTACAACGTCGCCGCTGCCGCCGGCTGGCGGTGATCCAGTTCAACCGCTGAGCCAAACGGCGTAGCCGGCGGTGGCAGGACCATCCATACCTGCCACCGCGCCAGCCCCGGTGCGAGTCCCCGTTGTGGCGCGGCCGATTAGAGCTCGGGTGGGCGGCTAGACATCAACCTTCACGCCGTTGGAGAGCATTGAATCGTGAAGTATTCCAACACCTTTCAGGGATTGACATGGTGCGTACCTCGTTTATTAATACTTTGGCCGCGATGACGGTGTTGGCAGGGGGCGGTGTTGCTGCGGCACCCACCGCGCTCGCTGCAGCCCCGGCCTACCCGACCACCATCCCGGGCTGTGCCGAGCCGTCGATGGGCGGCGGGTACCAACCCACCTGCGGCAAGTGCAAGGTGATCAACCGGCATGGGCGGTTCATGGTGACTTCCTCCGATCCGCCCTATGCGCACGCCGGGCATCATCCGCATCCAGCCTCATCTGCTTCATAACCCTTGCAGCCTCCGGTTCACCCAACGAATAGCTGACCCCATCCGCAAGGCCAGGATGGTCACGCTCAACATCGACGGGCTCCTCAGCCTCGCCTTGGCCCGAGCATTGTGCCTCTCGTAAAACAATTCGCGATCAGCAGCCCGCTCAGCAGCGTCAGCATCGCGATCACTGTCCGGTTCAATCGAACACCACCACCACTCAGTCATCCGTGTCGCCTTCGAGTGCACGACCGCGTTCACACGAGCACCCGATGGCCGACGGTCGGAGACAGGATCAGCACGGACCGTCACCATCAGACCAACAGACAACCGAGTCATCGTAGGCTTCGGCCATCGCCGTCTGCCGCCGAGATATGGCCGGGTGATACTGTCCGGCAAGCCATCCCCGTTCGGGCCGCCAGGGGCGCCCACAGGGCCAGGAATGGGGGTCACCGGGGGCGGCGGTGCAGGCATAAAATCAGTGACCTTCGAGGGGTTAGCGATGGCACCGAAGCGACAGCCAAGTTGGTACAACTCAAACCAAGTAATCGTTGGTAGCGGTATCGGCGTTGAAGTAGAACGAACAGGGTCGAACCATGAAGATATTGCGCGTAATTTGACTAGACGCCATGGGAACCTCCTCGAACCAACCTAGCAACGGGTTTCCTGCGGCCACGCGGGTTCGCGCGTCGCTCGCGGAGCTAAGGCACATCAGTCGGCGACTGGCTCCTGCGTCAGGAGCTCGACGCGGCCGAACCGGCTGGCCGCCTTGCCCACCAGCGCAACTCGTAGAACCAATTCACCGACCGGAAGGCGTGGGACCCGACACGCTGGAGATCCAGCTCGGCAAACCAGGACCCCATGGCGGGAACGGATGGCCAACGGGCCCTCCCCCGTTGTGAACACGGCCCCGGTGACCTCACCGTCTTCGAACACAAGGCGCTCCAATCCCAGTACCGGATCTATGTCAACACCGCGCAAATGCGCTTCGGCGTTGAGCCACTCGAGCGCCGATCCCACGATATCGTCAGGTCCTGTGTTCAGCGATCCGATTTCGGTGACGACGATAGCCTCGCCGTCTGCGGATTCCATTGTCGCGATGGTCCAATCGGTGACCCGGGTGTACAGGTAGCCCGACGGCGAGGGAATGCACCTAGCGGCCCAATCCCGCAATTGCGAGCCAACGAACGGAGGACTTCTCCGCCCCCCGGGGACAATGGTTTGCGGGGCCGATCGGATCGGCAGATCGTCGTCGAGCTGAGGGAGCGCCGCCACGTCGAGGTCGCCCGCAAGTTCAGCAAGGTATGCAGCTGTCTCGCTGTCGACATTGTCGTGGGTGAACCACCCTGGGTGGCTGCCCTCAGCGACAGCAGCCCTTGCGGCCGGGGCACATGCAACGAGAACCTCCGCCCCTTCGTCGACAGCAGAGATCGCACCCGCCAACCCGGCGATACCGGCATCGGTGCACACCACGTCGACTTCGTGGTCCCAGCAAGGGTGCCCTGTCACGGTTAGTAACTCCAGATTCGCCAACGCCGATGAGCGGGTTGCCACCGCCTAAGGGGAGTCAGCTATCGATCAGTGAGAAGTCTGACAACGAGGGTCGCCACAGCCCAGCTTGGAATTCCAAGGGTTACGGCGTCACGGACAATGGCCAAGAAAGGAACGTACCACTGGGTTGAGCGGTGACCGCGCACCAATGCGCGTCGATGCCTCAATATCCGGCACTCCTGAGACGCCAGTCCCGAGGAGGCGCGATGCGCCCTGCTCAGCGGCAAGGCGAGCCTTTCTCCCGCCAGTTGGTAATGATAATCATTCCCATATACTGTTGAGTCGTCACGCCGTGGAAAAGGGAAGGCTGGGCCTGGCCAACTCATCAGTTTCAAAGGAGAGCAGTGAAGTCAGTGGGAAAGTCAGTAGCGGTCGCGGCGTTGGCAACCGCTATGAGCCTCATCTCAGCCCAGGGATGCTCATCCCCGTCGGAGCACTCATACAGCAGCGCCGATCCCGTCGCCGATGACCGTCCGGTGATCGTCACGAGCTTCTATCCCATCCAGTGGCTGGCATCCGAACTCGTCGCAGACGAGGCAGAGGTAATCTCTCTAACCCCGGCGGGAACCGAGCCGCACGACCTTGCGCTAGATGCAGGCGCGCAGAAGGATTTAGCCCGCGCCGACCTCGTGCTCTACATAGGCGCTGACTTCCAACCTGACGTGCAGCGGGCAATCGGCGAGCTCGGCCCCGCGGTCACCACTACAGACCTGCTCGCCGCACCAGGGGTGCAATTGCTGGACGCGGGCTATGCCGGCGAAGAGGCTCACAGCGCGGGCACGGATCCCCACGTCTGGCTCTCTCCGGTGGAGATGATCGCGATGACCAACGCTGCTGCCGCCGCAATCACCAGGGGCGCGCCTGAACTCGCCAGCCAGGTGGCCACGAGACTGCCCCAGGTTCGAACGCAGCTGCAAGCGCTTGACGCCGACTACCGCAGTGGCCTTACCAACTGCGCATCCAGGGTGCTGATCACCAGCCATGCCGCTTTCGGCTACCTGGCCGATGAGTACGAGTTGCGGCAGATACCAATCTCAGGTCTAGATCCCGAGCACGAGCCAGACCCCAAGACGCTACAGTCCATCGCGAAAGTCGCCAACGCAGAGAACGTTCAGACGGTGTTCTTCGAGGAGGCTCTACCGGCTGACTTATCGACGACCGTCGCTGACGAGATCGGTGCTCGGACAAGCCTACTAGCCACCCTCGAGTTCGACCCCCGCGATTCACTGGGCCCCAACGAGGACTACGTCTCGGTGATGTCGGGCAATCTTAGCCGCATTGAGGAGGGGCTGCGATGCGTGCGCTCGTAAACCCGGGAGGACGCATCAAGCTCCGCGCTGCCGGAAGTGCCGAGGCAGCAGGTGAGCGACCTCGAGGGCGCCCCAGGGCTGGCCAGAGCGCCCCATCGCCACTCGCCGAGTAGATCGCGACAAACGTGACGACACCGATGATAGAAACGCGGGGCCTTGCCGTCACCTATGGCGGCCGGTGCGCGCTGCAGCCGCTGGATCTCAGAATCCCCGCCGGAGAGTCCGTTGCAGTCGTCGGGCGCAACGGTAGCGGGAAGTCGTCGTTACTGAGGGCACTCAGCGGACTGGAACGAGCCGCGCGCGGTGAGGTGATCCTCCATGCGCGGAGCTGCGAGCATCATCGGAACAGCATCGAAATCGCCTACATACCACAACGTTCAGCAGCCAGGTGGGAGCTGCCCTTCGCCGTCGCCGACGTTGTCGCAGCCGGAGTGCGCCGCGCCTGGTGGCGTCGCCGAGGCCCCAGCGATCGCGCCGCCGTCGCCGCCGCGCTCAGCGCAGTGGGCCTCGACGGCATGGATACACGGCCGGTCACTGAGCTGTCGGGCGGTCAGGCACAGCGTGTGCTGATCGCGCGGGCGCTTGTGCAACAGCCGAATCTGGTCATCATGGACGAACCATTCGCCGGGCTGGACACGGCAACGGTCCAGGCCGTCACAGAATTGTTGGAATCATTTGTTGCCGATGGTAATTCGGTGTGCTGCGCCCTTCACGAGCTCGACATTGCACGATCGACCTTCAGCCGCACCGTTGCGCTGACCGACGGGTTGATTGTCGATGACGGACCGTCCAGCAAGGTTCTCGACGTCGCCGGCGTCGAACGCATCTTCACAACAAAGGCTTTGGCGTGAATTGGTGGGCCTGGGTGGTCGAACCCTTGCAGTACGACTTCATGAAACGGGCCGCGATCGCGACCGTCGCCGTATGCGTCGCCTCCCCGATGTGCGGCGTCTGGGCATTGTCGCGTCGGCTGGTCTACTTCACCGATGCCATGAGCCACGGCATCCTGGCGGGGATTGCCGGCGCGGCAATCGTCGGCGGCAGCCTGCTGTTGGGCGGCCTACTCGCCGCGGTGACCATGGCGCTGTTCGTGTCGTTTCTCATAGTCCGGGCGCGCGCGCCCGAGGATGGCGCGATCGGCGTAGTGGGACAGGGGCTTTTCGCCCTCGGGGTGATGGGGATATCGCTACAGCGCGAGCCACGTGCGCTGACCCACATTCTCTTCGGCAATCCGCTCACGGTCAGCGCCACCGATGTTGTGGTAAACACCACCTTGTCGGCGGTGGTCGTCGTGTCGATCCTCACGATGCAGCCTGTCCTGCTGGCAACGACCTTCGATCCTGCGCACGCCCGCACAGTAGGAATACGGGTCGGGCTGGTCGACGCAACACTGATGGTGACGCTGTCACTGACGGTGGTCGCCGCGCTGGCTACAGTGGGTGCGTTGATGGCGATCACACTCATCATCGCCCCGGCGGTCACTGCGCGCATGCTCGGCCGTTCGCTACATCACATGATAGCGATCTCCGTCGGCTGCGGGTTAGTCTCCGGAATCGCCGGTCTGCTCATCAGCTACCACGCCGGGCTACCCACCGGCCCGACTGTGGCCCTGGTAGCCGTGGCACAGGTTGGCCTGGCAGCGGCCTGGGTGCGCCCGGCGGGCGCCATGCGCCGGACGCTGGTGCACGACCGGAATGAACAGGCCCGGCTGTAGCCGATCCACGAATGTTAATTGGGCGCTGCGTTTTTCGAGGAACTGGCCCACGTGCATCGCGCGCGCAGCCGGTGCGCCGCCCCCTGTTTCGCCACTTTGCATACTTCGCCACTTCAGCAGCCGGGCCGCATTCCTGCTACGCCAACGGCGACCAAACCGGATCAGCCCTCGCAGCTGAACACGGATGGTTGACATGCGCCATTACGCATGATTTAGTCGATCTAACCGAGAATGATTGCCACCTATACCCACTGTCCGCATCGGCATACGGAGGATCGAATGTCCGTCGTTTCCCGAACGATAGATCCGCCAGTCGCCGATCCAGCCCATGCCGGATGTACGACCCCGCCGGCTCAGCTTCCTACCGAACACGTTCTGCAGACCGCCGGCGAACTGATGCGGGCCCTCGCGGCGCCGGTGCGCATCTCCTTGGTGTTGCAGCTCTGCGAGTCCCCGCGCTGCGTACACGAGCTCGTCGATGCGTTGGGCCTGGCTCAACCGTTGATCAGCCAGCACCTCCGGATACTGAAATCCGCCGGCGTGGTGGCCGGCGACCGGGCGGGCCGCGAAGTACGCTACCGCCTCGTCGACCAGCACCTGGCAGAGATCGTCGTGGCAGCCGTGTCCCACTCAGCGGAGCAACGGTGAGCAAGGTCGGAGAGGATGCCTTGGCTTCTGGCGACTCCGGGGTGCGAGCGACGCGGCAACGCGCGGCAGTGTGGTCACTGCTGGAGAACTTGAGTGAATTCCGCTCTGCGCAGGAATTACACGACGAACTACGACGCAGAGGCGAAGGGATTGGGCTCACAACAGTGTATCGAAGGCTGCAATCCATGGCGGCCTCTGGATTAGTCGACACGTTGCGGACCGAGACCGGCGAGGCCCTCTACCGCCGCTGCTCAGCCCAACATCATCACCACCTAGTGTGTCGACGCTGCGGTGCGACCGTCGAGGTGCAGGGTAAGCAGGTCGAAACCTGGGCGGCCAAGGTAGCTAACGAGCACAAGTTCTCCGAAGTCAGCCACACCATCGAGATCTTTGGCATCTGCCCGCAGTGTTCAGATCACCCAGGCGCATAGCTTATTTAGCACGTGTAGTCCTGGATATCAGCGACCGCCGCCCACGTCAGCAAACCCCCGGCGCCGTCGCCGTGGACAAGCGCTAGCGTGCCCCGTAGCGGCGGCGGAATTTTTCGACCTGCCCGGCCGAATCCAGTACACGTTGCTTTCCGGTCCAGAAAGGGTGCGAGCCTGAGGACACCTCCACCAGAATCAGCGGATACGTCCGTTTCCCACCAGGTGTCTCCCACTCGATGGTGCGGGAGCTGGTAAGCGTCGACCGAGTCAGGAATGCCTGCCCGGTGTTGGTGTCCTGAAAAACTACTGGGTGGTAGTCGGGATGAATGCCTGGTTTCATCCTTCGTCTCCTTTGTTGGTTGTTGGTGCGGCAATCTCGGTCGCGACACCGGGACTGTCTCCGCATGGATCGTTGTGCCAATCGCCGAAAGGGTCTACGTAGCTGGACCATTCGCCGGGGCGAGACATCTCTTCATCGTTCAGTAGTGCGCCCTGCAACGCCCCGGACACCTCAGCCGGGCGGGCGCCGCAGACCAGGATTGTCAACGACGTGTGCCGATCACCAAGTAGCTCGTCCCATTGGGTTGCAGCCAGCGCACAACGTTGCGGATCGGCGTAGGCAAACTCGCTGGAACTCATTGCAGCCAACCAGGTCCCGGCGTGTTCGACCAGCAGACCCCCACCGGCGGATTCGATCCACATGACATCGTCGAGCCGGTTGGCGACGAAGGCGCGCCCCCGAGCACGGACGACGCCCTCTAGCAGATTGTCGATGGCGACGTGCAATCGCTCCGGGTGAAATGGGCGTCGGGCGGCGAACTCCACCAGGGCTGTGGCGCCATCGGAATCCAGCGGCGGCTGACCGGCCAGCAGAGGATCGTGCGGGTCGCGCTCTCTGCCTCGCCGTGCGTTCGGCTCCAGATGCCGCAGCGCCTGCTCGACGCGCTCTACACCGACGGTGATACGTGCCAACGGCGCCAGTCGGCGCAGCACCGCCAACGTCGCGGCCTCGGGCTGGTTCAACACCAGGGCATCGGCGAACTCTGCCTGCCCGACCACGACTTGGGCTATCGTTCGGCCGTCGTCGAGCTCTCCGGATCCGAGCGCCTGAGCCAGCCATTCTTCGCAATCGACAGTGGTTACCACTGCGTCGATGACAACGTCGCGGGCAGCCGGGCCGTCAATGTATCCGGGACCAACATGCACCGAGACCTTGTTGATCGCGTAGCAGATCGGTTCGGGTTCCATCCAGGGAGCGAGGGATACCACGATGCGGTCCACATCATCACGACGATGCAGGCGGCGAAGCAGGATCAAGAGGTCATTGCGCATGGTGCATGCCACGCACCCATTGGACAGCTCCAAAGGCATTTCACTGGTAGAGACATCACCACGCCTTACAACGCTGACCCAGCGCCGTACCACCTGTCCGTCGCACTCATGCCCCATCACCAAGGTGCCTGGGGTCCCCAACAACTCGCCCGCAACGCGGTCGTTGCCTCCCTGCCCGGCGACCAGCACCACCGGAGTCCGCATTTACTCTCCTATCGAGAACAGTTGTCAATAAGTCGAGGCATACGCTACCGTCTCGGGCGAGCATTGTCGAAAACGATTGTCATTAAACGAAGGAGGCCGCGTGTCGGCACACTGCCAAGTCACGGGACGGTCCCCGGGCTTCGGGAACACGGTGTCACATTCGCACCGACGAAGTCGGCGGCGCTGGAACCCCAACATTCAGCGTAAGACCTACGTGCTGCCATCGGAAGATCGGCGCGTCACGCTGCAGGTCAGCGCTAAGGGAATCAAGGTCATTGACCGCGACGGGATCGAAGCCGTGGTAACGCGACTGCGCAAGCAGGGGCACAAGATCTGATGGCCAGCAACGAAATTCGACCGATCGTCAAGCTACGCTCCACCGCAGGGACCGGCTACACCTACGTGACTCGCAAGAACCGACGCAACGACCCCGACCGGCTGCTACTGAAGAAATACGACCCCATAGCACGACGCCACGTCGACTTTCGTGAGGAACGCTGAGATGGCCAAGAAATCCAAGATCGTCAAGAACGAGCAGCGCCGCGCCCTGGTGGCGCGCTACGCCGAGCGCCGCGCGGAACTCAAGGAGGTCATTCGGATGCCCTCGAGCAGCCCGCAAGCCAAGGCAGCTGCCCAAAGCGCATTGCAGCGACTTCCGCGCGATTCCAGTCCAGTCAGGTTGCGCAATCGCGACGCCGTCGACGGCCGCCCGCGTGGCCATCTGCGCAAATTCGGCCTCTCCCGGGTCCGAGTCAGAGAGATGGCGCACCGCGGCGAACTACCCGGCGTCTCGAAGTCAAGTTGGTGACCCCGTGAGACGCACGAAACCGCCACCCCGACGGACCGCCGCCGAGTCGCCGCGCAAGAAGCGCAATCCCCTTGACGCCCTGGGTATCACCACCGTGGACTATAAGGACACCGCTCTGTTGCGGACATTCATCTCCGAACGAGGGAAGATCCGGTCCCGCCGGGTCAGCGGGTTGACGGTTCAACAACAACGCCAAGTGGCCATCGCGATCAAGAACACCCGAGAAATGGCGCTGCTACCGTACGCCGGCACCTAGCGCCAATCACCGCGCAGGAAACCTAGGTCCTTCCTGGCGGCTCATCATAGCCGTGATCGCCAACAACTCCCGCTTGATCCGCTAGGCGCTCGGCTGCGGCCCGCCGCGCCGCCACGGTCGCCGGGCGCACCTGACGATGCAGGATCCACACAACCAACCATGTGGTGCACGCAATGGTGACGATGGCGAAGCTCGGCGGCAGGTTGAACACCGCCGACGTCGCCACGCCCACCCATACCGACACCACACTGATCGCAGTGGAGATGGCCATCGCCGCCGGCGGCCACGCGGTCAGCATGATCGCGGTCGCCGCCGGGGTGACGACGAGCGCAAATAGCAACAGCGTGCCAACCGCCTGTACGGCCATGGTGATTGCCAACCCAAGCAACGCCATGAAGATCATGGATAGCAGCCGCACGGGCAGCCCCTTGGCTTCGGCGACCTGTGCGTTGACCGAGGAGAACAACAGTGGCCGGTAGAGCACACCAACGCTTGCGGCCAGCACCACCAGCAGCACGGTGAACGTCATCAACTGCTCGCGCGAGATCGCGAGCAAGTTTCCGAACAGCACGTTGGTCATGGTGCTCGAGCTCTTGGTGGCCAATGAGTTGAAGAACAATCCGAAGCCAGTCGCCAGCGCCAGAACGGTGCCTGTGGCCACGTCACGATCCGAGGCGCGCTTGCCCAGTGCCCCGATCACCAGCGCCCCACCGATGCAGAAGACCCCGAGACCAAACGCGACGGGCAGACCCACCAGCACAGCGCCCGTCGCACCGGGAAAACCGATGTGTGCCAGCGCGTGAGCGGCGAAGGCCGTATTGCGCACGACGACGAAGTAGCCGATCAGCCCGGCGGCGAGCGCGACGATCGTGCCACCGGCTAGCGCATTGGTCATGAAGGGCGCGTTGAGGATCTGCCACCAATTGTCCTGATAGCCAACGGCAAGCACCTGCACCGACATCAGGAGCTCCTCATGTACAGCTCGCCCTGCGGTGTCCTGACGACCTGGATCGGGGTGCCGTACAGGTGGCTGAGCAACGTTTCGTCGACGACGTCGTCCAGGACGTCGAAGTGCGCGTGCCCGTCGAGCAGGTAGATCGCACTGCTCAGCACGCCGAGCAACGGATTCAGGTCATGGGCGACGACCAGAATGGTGACGCCCAACTCCTCGTTGAGACGCGCCAGCAGGCGCACGATCTCACGCTGATTGCGCAGATCCAATGATGCCAGCGGCTCGTCGAGGATCAGCATCTTTGGGCGAGCCACCAAAGCCTCAGCGATGGCGATGCGCTGCCGCTGTCCGCCCGAGAGCTCTGAGAGTCGTCTGCGCGCGAAAGCTGCCGCGCCTACAGCGTCCAGGATCTCCTCGACCCGCCGCCGATCCCGCTGTTTCGGCCGGCCAATCCCCCAGCGTGTTCCGTTGAGGCCCAACATGATCGCGTCGCAGGCGCGGATCGCGTCACCGGATGCCGAAGCGTAGTTCTGCGGAACG
>Ga0209991_10000826_pt1 | contig 13875 bp, 14 predicted proteins | sample ChitaG_FD_183167 | JGI IMG/M metagenome (GOLD analysis project Ga0209991, IMG submission 183167) | Deep subsurface microbial communities from South Pacific Ocean to uncover new lineages of life (NeLLi) - Chile_00310 metaG (SPAdes)... | ecosystem: Environmental > Aquatic > Marine > Oceanic >...
TGGGGGCGCCAGTAGTGGCTCCATTAAACACACCGGAAAGAATCTCAACCTTATCCTCCTCCGCTCTGGTGGTGGCTGCCATAGCTACCCCTGGTTTTCTTTTATCTACCTCTCTCTGAATATCGTCGGCAGTGATTGGTAGACCTGCCGGGCAGCCATCGATGATGGTTCCTACACATCTGCCGTGGCTTTCACCAAAGCTGGTTATCACAAAAAGCCTGCCCAAACTATTCCCCATTTACTTCCACCTCACTCCCTAGGTTTTTTAGTACATCCCAGAAGCCGGGAAATGTCTTTGAGACGCATTCAGCATTATTTATTATTGTTTCCCCGGTCAGCAAGCCGAGTATGCTGAACGCCATTGCAATCCTGTGGTCATCTCTAGGAACTATGACTGAACCTTTGGGTTTTGAGCCCTGGATAGTTAATCTATTTCTCTCTTCGCCAACCGTTATCCCCATCCTTTCCAGCCCTTGTCTTACCGCAGAAACCCTGTCTGATTCCTTTATCCGCGCCCGTTCAATTCCAACAAACTCACTCACTCCGTCTGCCACCGCCGCCAGAATTGCCACGGTTGGCAAAAGGTCTATGCAGTCGGACAAATCGGCTCGTATCGCATTCAACCTTGATTTCCTCACGGTTACTGAATCCCGGTCTATTTTAACTGAGGCGCCCATATCCCTCAAGAAGTTTAATATTACCTTATCGCCTTGCCAGCTTGCTGGATTTATATTTTCGACCTTTACCTCTCCAGCAACCGCCCCTAAAGCTAAGAGATAGGAAGCTGATGACCAATCCCCCTCTACCCAGTATTTAGCTGGCTTATATCTCTGTTTCACAACCGCAAATCCAGTAAGGTCTTCGGGGCATTCCACTCTTACCCCGAACCTTTCCTGACAGTCTAAGGTCATCAGTACGAATGGCTTTGATTCTAAGGGTGTGGTCAGCCGGATTTTAACACCCTCGTCAGCGAAGGGGGATATAAGCAGTATCGCCGATATGAACTGAGAGCTAATGTCTCCCGACAATTCGACCACTCCGCCTCTTAGCCCACCCCCGTGAACTTTTACCGGGGCTACATCGCCCTGACAGGAGCAATTCACCCCTAGTTGCCTGAGAGCTTGGACTAACGGTTTGACCGGTCGTTTAGAGAGAGAGGCACCAGCGGTTAGCCGACACTCTCCCGGGATTATGGAGCAGATGGCAGTCATAAGCCTCAAGGTAGCTGCCGATTCCCCACAGAACAGCTCCGCATTCGGCTTATGAAAATTGCCGCCGATAACCTGCCAGCGGTCTCCGTTCTGGTGGATACGGATTCCAACCTGGTGTAACACGTTTATAGCGGCCTGGGTATCGTCTGAAATCAATGGGTATATAATTTCGCTTTCGCCATTAGCCAGGGCGGCACACATAACCCCCCTGATAGTATAGCTTTTTGAAGGAGGGGCGCTGACCTTTCCCTTTACCTCGCTTCTATGAATTAAAACCTTCATCCCTTTTCATCTTTTCTATTAGTTTTTTTACCACCTCGTCAACATTCAGTTTTGAGGTGTCTATCTTAATATCGGCGGCTCGTTCATAAAATGGCTTGCGAAACCTTAAAAGCTCTCGGATGGTCAGGGTAGGGTTGTCTATTTCAAGTAGGGGTCTTTGCCCCTCCTCACTTGATACCCGCTTTAGGATTACCCTCGGAGATGCGGTTAGATAAACAATTATGCCTTCTTCTTTTAGCCGGTCGATGTTTATTTTGTTGAGGACTATTCCTCCGCCGCAAGCGATAACTAAATTTTTCTCCCTGGCAATCTCCTTGGTGACCTCAATCTCAAGCCCACGGAAGACTATCTCTCCATCTTGCTGAAATATCTCAGCTATAGGTTTACCCGCTTTCTGCTCAATTAGTGAATCCAGCTCAATGAATTCCCAGTTTAGTTTTCTAGCCAGAGCCTTACCGACAACCGTTTTCCCCACCCCCATGAAACCGATAAGAGCGACATTACTTTTCATGACCTTGTAAGTCCTTTGATTACCTCTGCCCGCATCACTTCAATGGGCGCTTTGACACCTGTCCACTTTTCAAAGGCTAAAGCTCCTTGCCAGAGCAACATATCAAGCCCAGTTATAGTTTTGGCACCAGCCTGTTCAGCCTCCCTCAGTAACCTCGTTTTGATTGGATTATACACTATATCAAAGACAGTCAGGTCAGGTTTAAGCAAATTGAATGGAACCGGAGTTTCATCAATGTTAGGAGTCATGCCGACACTGGTAGCATTAATCAAGATATCGGCTTTTTCCAGAACTTCTACCAGATTTTCCCTATTGAGTTCCAGAGCCCTGACTTCTCTTTGGGAAAACATACTGGCGCACTGCCTTGCTTTATCCGGTGTCCTGTTGAGTATCGTCAAATTGGCGCCCTGCTCGGCTAGAATGAAAGAAATTGCCCTTGAGGCACCGCCGGCTCCCAGGATGACCACCTTTTTCCCCATTGGTTCAATTCCTCTTTCCAGCAAGGCTTGCCGAAAGCCAGTGGCATCGGTATTGTAACCGGTTAACACTCCGTCATCATTGACTATGGTGTTAACCGCGCCTATCTTTCTTGCTAGACCATCTAACTCATCCAGAAATGGGATGACAGCAACCTTGTGGGGTATGGTCACATTTAGCCCTCTTATATTCAGAGCTCTCATACCTTCAATAGCTTTACCTAACTCCTCCCTCTTCACCCGGAAGGGAAGATACACATAATCCAAGCCCAATTTCTTAAATACAGCATTATGCATTGCCGGTGACGCAGTATGCTCTATCGGGTCGCCAATTACCCCGCAGTACCTTGTTTTTCCTGATATTGTTAGCATCCTGCCACCATTCCGTAGAGCTTCCTTAAGTCTCGTACTGTTATCTGTCCCGGGGCGGACTCTTTGCCTTTCTCAATTGATGCGTAGGTAAAATAGCCACCAACCAGTGGACAGAGAATCCTAGTTATCAACCCCAAATGCCCCATGGCAAACGAAACCACCTTTACCTTGGGGAACTCCGAGATTAGCTGGAGGATGGTAATGTTGTCATCAAAGCTCTGGGCGGTAGTAACTATTTTGCATATATCGGCACCAGCGGCTAATTGCCGTTGAACTATTTCTTTCAGACTATCAAGAGGCAGCGTCCTGGTCAGATCATGAAATGACAAAAGACACTCTGCCCGTTTCTTAATCACCGGTATGACTTCGGCTAGGTCTCTTGTCCCAAGTTCAATGTCAATTATGCCTGCCCCCAGCTCAATTGCTTTAATAAGCTCCTCTATTCTTCTGGTTTCACCTCTTTCCCATCGACCGCCCTCGACGGCACTTCTATTGCAGGCTATCCACGGCTTATTAAGCTGCTTAGCTAATTCCTGCCAGCTATCACCGACAAGGTCTATTCGAACCTCAAATAAATCAACAAATTCTTCGGCTTTCCTTACCGTGGTTAAATCACTATCTACTATGGCGGCGCAAATTCTAGGTCTCGTCATTCCCACCTACCAAAACCTGTTCAATTAGTGAAGGAGTTACTTCATCTGAGACGAACACATCTCCTATGGATTTGGGTAGGACAAATCTTATCCTGCCCTGTAAAATCTTCTTGTCATGTTTCATCGCCTGGATTATCCTGTCTACATTAAGGTCTGGAATTTCTGTCGGTAGACCGGCTCTTTGGATAATGCGCTTTAGCCTAACTTGCTCATCCTTATTAAGGATACCGAGCTTGCTGGAGATTCTTCCCGCAACTAGCATGCCGATGGCGACTGCCTGACCATGTCCCACCTTGAAGCCTGATGCCGCTTCAATGGCGTGCCCTACTGTATGACCGTAGTTCAAGATATTCCTCAAACCTAAATCCGGCTCATCCTTCTCAACTATCTCGGCTTTAATCTTGGCTGACTTAAAAACGACCTCCTCGAGGGCTCCGGTGTCAAGTGACCTTATCTTATCAAGATTCTCCTCAAGATAGGTGAAGAACCCTTTATCCCAGATTACCGCATATTTTATAACCTCGGCTAACCCGTCACTTAGTTCCTCGGCGGGAAGGGTTAGTAAGGTAGCGGTGTCGGTAACTACTAACCTTGGTTGATAGAATGCCCCAATTATGTTTTTCAGCCGTCCCTGGTCTATAGCTACCTTACCGCCGATACTGCTATCGACCTGAGCTAGCAGTGTGGTTGGTATTTGCACCAGTGGTACCCCCCGCAGGTAAGTGGCAGCAACAAATCCGGCCAGGTCGCCAATAACCCCGCCACCCATGGCTAGAATGGGTGTTGTCCTTTCGGCGTGGAAAGCAGATAGTTCACTGTATAGCCTGCCTGCGGTGGCTAATGATTTTTGCTCCTCTCCCTCGGCAACCAGCGGAATAATTACGCTGAAGCCGTCCCGGGTGAGATTCTGCTTTAGAGCATCGCCATATAGCCGTTTCACTACGGGGTCGGTAATAATTACTAGCTTATCAGTAAACCGATTTTCTTTAAGCCAGAATCCTAATTGCGAAAGTATGCCGGAACCGATACGGATTTCGTAGCTATTACTACCAAGTCTTACCTTAACTTTCCTCATCTAAACCTTAGTCCCCGCTCATTAATCAGTTGATTAATTTCCTGACAGGCTTTAATGACATTGTCAAGCTCGTCAGGGGTGATCATCTGGCGACCGTCGACCCACGCTTCTGCTGGATTATAGTGCACTTCAATCATCAACCCATGGGCTCCGGCAGCGATGGCGGCACAACTCATATCGAAAATGAGGTCGCTACGACCTGTCCCGTGACTAGGGTCAACGATTATAGGTAGGTAAGTTTCTTTCCGGATTGCCGAGACAGCGGCGAGGTCAAGGCTATACCTGGTATATTCTCTGCCTTTGCCTACTGGTAATATCCCCCGTTCACATAAAATAATATCTTTGTTGCCCTCGGCGGCAATATATTCGGCAAAGGACAAGAATTCTTCAATGCCGGCACCGAAATGTCTTTTAAGTAGGATGGGCTTCTTCTTCCTTGCTACCGTAGTGAGCAGGTCTTGGTCATACATATTCCTGGCTCCTATTTGAAGGATGTCAACATACTCTGCCACCAGGTCAACATGTGTTTCCCCTCTTACTTCGGTCACTGTGGCTAGTTCAAACTCTCTTCCAGCTTCACTCAGCCACTTCAAAGTCTCTTCTGCCGTTTTTCGGTCTATTGCTCCCAGCCCCTGGAAGGAATGAACTGAGCTCCTGGGCTTGAAAATGCCACCTCTCAGGATATGAGCACCAGCTTTCTTCACCCCCTCTGCAATCCTAAATAGTTGCTCTTTGCTCTCCACGGCACAGGGTCCGGCCATGAATACTGGCTCGTCACCCCCTATCCTTATACTTCCTACTTTGACTGTCTTTCTCAACCCCTCAGAAAATTTAGTATATTCTCTACTAATCAGCTTGTAGGGAGTTTCAATTTTTATCACCTCTTTCACCCCTGGCAGAGCAGCAAAGTGGTCAAACGGTATTTTCCTCTCATCCCCCACTAATCCAATCACGGTCCTAAATTCTCCTTTAGAAACATCGGCTCTCAGTCCGTATCTCCTTATTTCTTTTACTACGTTAGCTATTTCTTCCTCAGTTGCCTCGGTCTTCATTATTATCATTTTTTCATCCTCCGTACTACATATTCCCCAAAAAGGAAGAACCCTCTGCTTGGAGGGTTCTGTTACTTAAACTTCTTCTATTTTGTTACTGTCTAGTCTTTACATCTTCATGTCAGAGCCCCCCAAGCACCTCTGCTGGACTCAAAATACCAATAATATGCGTAAAATAGATATTGAGGGACACTATAAATTGACATACTCTACACCAGCTTACTTAAAGCTTAATTAAGAATAGCACAAAACATATTATTTGTCAACTATATAAAACCAAGAACTTTTCTAGGAGATTCATATTCTCAAGCATATTCCCCAGATAACAACCTGTGTTGCTGGGGTTGCTTTAAGTTTGGCGTGGTTTATTAAGGGCACTCCTGAGCTCTCTTATGAACTCTTGGAGCAATATCATTGATTTGCTCTCAACCTCCATAAGCTGGATTACCCGACTGCCCACAATCACTCCATCGGCTACCTTAGCTACCTGCCTTGCTTGCTCTGGAGTAGATATGCCGAAGCCAACACAGAGTGGTTGTGGAGCTACTGTTCTCACTCTAGCCACGAATGTCTCCAAATCAGTAGGTAGTCTCTCTCTAACCCCGGTAACCCCGGTTACCGAGACCAGATATATAAATCCCCGAGACCTCTCAGCTACCAGTCTGATACGCTCTTCAGTACTGGTCGGAGCCAGGAGGTAAATCAGGTCGAGTCCTTGCCTTTGGGTGATAGCCTCCAGCTCTGAGCCTTCCTCCGGGGGTAAGTCGGGGATGATTAAGCCACTGACCCCAGAGCTAGCACAGGCGCTGCAGAATTCTCTGAGGCCATAACTAAAGACCGGATTGAAATAGGTCATAAACACCAACGGTACACTGACCATCTGACTCAACTGCCTGGCTACCTCAAGGCAAAGCTGGGGGGTAACTCCATTCTGTAAAGCACAAAAGCTCGCCTTTTGTATGGTGGCACCATCAGCCAGGGGGTCAGAGAAGGGTATTCCCAGCTCTACTATATCGCAACCGCTTGAGGCAAGAAAGGGAACCACCTTCAAGGTGGCTTCAATACTAGGATAACCTATAGTAATATAGGCTATAAGAGCTACGTGACCCGGCTGGCTAAAGACAGCAGCAATGCGGCTCAAGGCTTCACCCCCAGTGCTTCAACTACGATGTCCATGTCTTTATCACCGCGCCCAGAGAGGTTGACCACGATGATTTGCTCCTTATTTAGCGAACCTGCTATCTTGGCAGCATAGAATATAGCGTGAGCCGGTTCAAGGGCTGGGGTAATGCCTTCGGTACTGCACAGTAGCTTAAAACCGTCAAGGGCTTCTTCATCGCTTACTGCCACATAGGTAGCACGCCCGGTGTCCTTGAGGTAGCTATGCTCAGGGCCAACACCGGGGTAATCCAGCCCGGCCGATACACTATGTGTTTCCCGAATCTGCCCGTGACTATCTTGGAGAACATAGGATTTTGTCCCATGGAGCACTCCTACTCTTCCCGCAACCAGTGAAGCGGCATGCTCCCCACTCTCAAGCCCCCTCCCGGCTGCCTCCACCCCGATAAGCTTGACATCCTTATCATTCAAAAAGGGATAGAAAATACCAATGGCATTGCTGCCACCGCCGACGCAGGCAATGATATAGTCGGGCAGGCGACTCAATTTATCCAGAATCTGCTGCTTGGTTTCTCTACCTATAACCGATTGAAAATCACGTACCATCAATGGGTAGGGATAAGGACCGACTACTGAGCCTAGAAGGTAGTATGTATCCCTCGGGTTGGTTACCCAGTCTCTTATTGCTTCATTGATGGCATCCTTTAGTGTTCGGCTACCCCCGGAAACCGACCTTACTTCGGCGCCCATTAGCTTCATCCGGAAGACATTAAGTGACTGACGGCGCATGTCCTCCTCACCCATGTAGATGATACATTCCAGCCCCAGCATGGCGCATACGGCAGCAGTAGCCACCCCATGTTGCCCAGCTCCGGTCTCGGCGATGATTCTCCGCTTTCCCATTCTCCGGGCAAGAAGACCCTGACCCAAAGCATTGTTAATCTTATGGGCTCCGGTATGAGCCAGGTCTTCCCTTTTAAGGAAAATCTGGGCACCACCACAGTGCTCGGTCAGCCTTTCTGCTAGGTAGAGCGGTGTCGGTCTTCCCGAATAGTCACGAGACAGTGAGTCAAACTCAGCCCAGAAGGCGGCGTCGGTCTTTGCCTCTTTATAGGCTGCTGCCAGCTCATCCAAGACTGGCACCAGGGTCTCAGGGACAAACCGCCCGCCATAGTTTCCAAAGTATCCCCTATCATTAGGTAGCAATAACGTTCTCCTTCTAATAAATCTTTCTAAGGTCTTGAAGGTTGACTGACATTCCTCTCTGCTCTTCGCACTGCCTCGACAAAGGCTCTGATTTTTGAAGCGTCTTTTTGACCATTAGTCTCTACGCCTGTGGAGACATCAACTCCCCAGGGCTGAACCTCCCTGACCAGTTGACCGACATTAGCCGGAGTGAGTCCTCCGGCAATAATCACCGGGAATTTTGCCGATACCTCCTCGGCTAATTGCCAATTAAAGGCTTGTCCTGTTCCACCATAAGCGTTCCTGACCTTTGAGTCAAGGAGGCAGATAAGGTCATGTTTTGAGCGTAACCAGTAGCCCATCTCTATCTCAGCAAGAATTTCCTTAGCTGTTCTATCGGCTGATACATGAATAACCTTGATAATCGGCCGTTCAATCTCCTGGCAATAACTCCAAGTTTCATTGCCACTGAGCTGCACCCGGTCCAGCTGGCAGTGGTCGGCAATGTGGTTAACTTCCTGAGCTGCTGCATTCACAAAAACACCAACTACAGTTGGACGGAGTCTTAAACCATGAACCGCTTCAACTAGCTGTAATGCTTTTTCGGGAGAGACCTGACGCCGACCGGGAGCGAAAACCAACCCTAAGAAATCGGCGCCAGCTTTGCCAGCCACCAAAGCATGCTCTATCTCAGATAGCCCACAAATCTTGACCTTGGTCAAAGTAGCTCCTTCATCCTAGCCGCGATATCGGGCGCAGACATTAGAGACTCACCAATGAGAAATGCGTCAACACTCCATTGCCTCAGTTTTTCTATATCGCTGCGGTCTTTTATACCACTTTCGCTGACCACTATTCTATCTTGTGGAATAAGCGGCCGGAGACGCTCGGTAGTGGTAAGGTCCACGGTAAAGGTGGTCAAATCCCGGTTGTTGATGCCGATAATCCTGGCTCCGCTCCTCAGAGCAATTTCAAGCTCGGCTTCATCATGCACCTCCACCAAGCAGCTCATATTCAATTCATGACTTAGCCAGAGTAGCTCCTTCAGCTTCTCAGGTGTCAAGATAGCCACGATGAGTAGCAAGCTATCAGCACCATAAGCCCGGGATTCGTAAACCTGGTAGGGGTCGCAAATAAAGTCCTTTCTGAGCAGGGGCAGCCTCTTATTTCCCAGTGCGTCTCTAATGTCTTTCAGGTGGTTGAGGCTACCCTGGAAGTATCTGGTCTCGGTTAATACCGATATAGCCGAAGCGCCATTGCTAGCATAGATTTGGGCTACCTCTACCGGGTTGAAATCATAACGAATAATGCCCTTGGATGGTGACGCCTTTTTGACCTCGGCAATGAGCTGAACACCCTCGCCACCTAGAGCCGAAGCGAAGTCGAGAGGTGGAGACTGCTCCAATGCTACCCTTCGCAGCTCTGCCAGAGGGAAGCTACGTTTTCTGGCTTCAAGTTCCAGTAGATTATCGGCTACTATCTGATTTAGAATCATTCTATGCCCGCTGGGTCAAGCTTTGACTAAACTCGATTAGCTGTTCTAGTTTCGCCAAGGCATGACCGCCGTCTATTACCTCTCTAGCTAATGCTATCCCCTGTTGAAGCGTTTCTACCCTGTCCCCAGCTAGTAGCACGGCGGCGGCATTCATCAGCGCCACATCCTGTTGAGGACCGGGGGCACTGGCCAGGGTGTTACGTAGCAGGGTAGCATTCTCATCAAGAGTGCCACCCCTCAGGCTATCCAGGTCGGCCTGAGGTAAACCGAAGTCGTCAGGGCTAATGCAATAGCTTCTGATACCACCGTCTTTGAGTTCACAGACTTGGGTTTTCCCGGTAACGGTGATTTCGTCTAAGCCGTCCTCGCCGTGAACTACCAGAGCATGATGACAGCCCAGAACTTGAAGCACCAATGCCAGCTTCTCCACCAGCGCCCCATCGGCTACACCCAGCACCTGAGCCTTGGCGCCAGCAGGGTTAGTAAGTGGACCGAGAATGTTAAACACGGTACGAATTCCAATCTCGCGCCTGGGAGCAGCCGCATATTTCATTGCCGGATGGAATGCCGGAGCGAACATGAAACCTATCCCCACCTCTTGCAGGCACCTCTGCACCTGTTCCGCATTAAGGTCAATCTTGACGCCTAAAGCTTCCAGTACGTCAGCACTGCCACATTGGCTGCTCATAGCTCGGTTGCCATGCTTGGCCACCTTGAGCCCGGCTCCAGCAGCAACAAAGGCAGCCGCCGTGGAGATATTGAAGGTATGTAAACCATCACCGCCAGTGCCACAGGTATCCACCACTGGCTCGGCAATAGTCACGGGAATGGCTTTAGACCTCATCGTCTTAGCCAAGCCAACGATTTCATCAACCGTTTCCCCCTTGAGTCTGAGTGCGGTGACAAAGGCACCTAATTGAGCCGGGGTAGCCTCGCCCTGCATTATCTCCTCCATAACCGAGGCTGCCTCCTCCATAGTTAGCGAACGCCCGGATACTATTAAGGCGATAGCCTCTTTAATCATGGTTTATTCTCCCCTCCTAGGAAATTCCTCAATATATCCTTCCCCACTTGAGTCATAAACGATTCGGGGTGAAACTGGACGCCCTCTACCGGGTACTGATGATGCCGTAGACCCACAATTGTGCCGTCAGCCGTCCAGGCAGTTACTTCAAGACAGTCGGGGAGTCCATCACGCAGTACCACCAGTGAGTGGTAGCGAATGGCGGAGAAGGGACTGGGTAGCCCAGCAAGCACCCCTTGGCTGTTGTGATAAATTAGAGACGACTTACCATGCATGATTTCCTTAGCTTGCCCAATTGAGGCGCCATAGCTATAACCGATACACTGATGCCCCAGGCAGACGCCGAGTATCGGTAAGGTAGAACCGAAATGTTTGATGACCTCGTTGGAGATACCAGCCCGTAGCGGTGTAGACGGACCGGGTGAGATAACTATCCACTGAGGCTTCATCCTATCAATCTCTTCAAGGGTGGTCTTATCATTGCGCACCACTACTACCTCCTCACCTAACTCACTCAAGTATTGGAAGAGGTTATAGGTGAAGCTATCGTAGTTGTCGATTAGTAACAGCATGACTCCTCCCAAGTGTCAGGGCTGGGCTCTCAGCTTGGTTGATAGCTTTCAGTAGCGCTTGGGCCTTGTTCATGGTTTCCTCATACTCACGCTCAGGCACACTATCGTAGACAATCCCACTTCCTGCCTGCACATAGGCGATGCCTTTCGTCACCACCATAGTTCTTATGGCTATAGCCATATCCATGTTGCCCGAGAAAGAGAAGTAGCCCACCGCCCCGGCGTAGGCTCCTCTTTTCTCCGGCTCAAGCTCGGCAATTATCTCCATAGCCCGGATTTTAGGCGCCCCAGATACCGTACCGGCTGGGAAGCAAGCGCGCAGGGCATCGAAAGCGTTCAGGTCATGCCGCAGCCTACCCTGCACATGGGTAACCAGGTGCATAACATGGGAGTAACGCTCAACCTCCATCAGGTCGCTAACCTCAACAGTGCCCGGCTCACTGACGCGCCCGATGTCATTACGCCCTAAATCCACCAGCATAATGTGCTCAGCACACTCCTTTTCGTCACTACGGAGTTCCTGCTCCAGCATGGTATCCTCATCTGGACTTTTCCCCCGTGGTCTAGTCCCAGCCAGAGGCCGGGTCATTACCATGCCATCCTCTACTCTGACCAGAATCTCAGGGGAAGCCCCAATAATGTAAAAGTCGGTAAAATCGAGAAAGAACATATATGGGGAGGGATTGATAGTGCGCAGCGCTCTATAGATTTCAAAGGGAGTCACATCAATAGGTTGGGCTAGGCGTTGGGATAGCACCACCTGAATAGCTTCGCCAGCAGTGATATACTGCTTTATCTTAAGTACGCTGGCTTCGAACTCCTCCTTAGAGAAGTTTGAGGAAAGCTGGTAGTTGCTCATAGGATGAGTGGTAGCCTTGGTGTGCTGGCTTGGCGGGAGGGGTTGGCTCAACCTATCTACCAGGTTATCAATCCTGTCCACTGCCTTTTGATAGGCTGCCTCTATGTCTCCGTCGAGACGGGCATAACTCAAAACCTTAATCTTATGAGTGACATGGTCAAAGACAAGCATAGTATCCACGAACATAAATAGCGATTCAGGTAATCCTAAGGGATCGCGGTCTGGGGAGGGTAACTCCTCGAAGCGAGTCACTGTTTCGTAAGCAAGATAGCCCACAGCACCGCCGCAGAACCGAGGAAGACCGCTAACTGGTGCTATTTTATACTTATTCAGTTCCTCGGCAATGAGAGGAAGCGGATCGGTCCTATCCTCTCCCTTAGTAGTTAGCACCCGGTACGGCTCGGTGCCTATAAAGCTATAACGAGCCAGCCGTTGGCCGCCCTCAACACTCTCCAGAAGGAAGGAATAGCCACCACGATTAACCTTCAAGAAGGCAGACACCGGCGTCTCCAAGTCGGCAACGATTTCACGGTAAATAGGTACTAGATTACCGTCCTTCTTATGTTTCTTAACCTCTTCTAATGTTGGGTAATACATATAACCTCTCCCAATATTGCAATTAAAAAACCTCTCGCCCATAGGGGCGAGAGGTTAATCCTTCGCGGTGCCACCCTACTTGATTGCCGAATTTTTGGCAATCATCTCTCTCAGGTACGGCTTAAACATATTTAAGCGATACCCTGGGCTCTGGTAACGGTGCCCTTTCCGTCAAAGCCTACTTGGGGAATCCCTTTCAGTTTGCAGCTCCCGAGTCCATTCAACCCCTGCGCTAGCACCGGCTCACACCTTACCCGGCTCTCTGAGCCTCGCTGGGGGCATACTAGTCTCGTTCCCAGCCTTTACTTTTCCTATTTAATTGACCGTAAGTATACAGGATTACTAGGTTTTTGTCAAGCCATCTAGTAGTGATATTTGTCGATATTCCATAAATTGAACAGAATGGCTTATTGTTACCTGCACTTGCAAGAGGTTCACTCTATTTGGCGTATTGACAAACTCTCAGGACAGGACTAAACTCAAGTCACAACTCCCCAGCTACCTATTCCTCTTCTCTACTCCAGTTTTGCATCATTTCCTTCAGTCGCTGGGCAAGCTTGGGACTTGAGCGCAAGCGGTCAATAAAGATAGGGCAGCCTTCCAGCAATGAGTTCTGGGCGGCGGTAGCCATGCTGGATAGAAGGTTTTGTATGCCGAGGTCAGCCTGTTGTGAAATACTCATCCCTGGTGCCGATGACTCAAGCTGTCGGCGAATGTCCTCAGCAGTGAACCGCATTGGCATTACACAGGATTTATACCACGGGCACTCCTTGCATTGGGCTACCCCATAGGCTTCATCTAAAATATCACCCATATCTTGCCTCCTCTCAGCCGTCTACGGAATAATTTTACTTAGGCTTGTTTCTATTTCCGTCTTGGTTAAATTATGCTGTCTTTATCTATAATGCTAACTAGTTTGACCTGAAATATCAAGTTCACCAGCCCAATGCCTCTATTAGTTTAGGGTCAAAATATTCTATAATGGGTATTAGGTAATACCAGCCTGAAATAGTTATCAAAGGGGGAAACAATGAGACCTTTAAGCTATACCCAGATTTCTCGGTACCAGTCCTGCCCGTTATGGTATAAACTGCAATATATTGATGGGCTAAAGCCAAAGGATAAGTGGTATTTTAGCTTTGGCACAACTATGCATTCCTGTGCTGAGCACTTTTTTAAGGTCAGGGTGCCTCCGCCACCATCACTGGATGAGCTACTGGAGTTTTATGACCAGAACTGGCTTTGTGAGGGGTATGAGTCAGCCGAGGAGGAAGCAAGGTATAAAGCCTATGGCAGGGAGATACTGGCTAAGTTCTGGGAGATTCACAGTGCCGATTTCAGGATGCCAGTAGCTGTGGAGAAGATGTTTTATATTGACATTGATGGGGTAAA
>Ga0209991_10000828_pt1 | contig 13874 bp, 18 predicted proteins | sample ChitaG_FD_183167 | JGI IMG/M metagenome (GOLD analysis project Ga0209991, IMG submission 183167) | Deep subsurface microbial communities from South Pacific Ocean to uncover new lineages of life (NeLLi) - Chile_00310 metaG (SPAdes)... | ecosystem: Environmental > Aquatic > Marine > Oceanic >...
TGAGTCCGAAACGGTCCGAAACCAGGGGTGCAGAAACAGCAAATAGTGTCCCATAGGAGAAACCGATAACAGCCCCCAGGACGGCAGCCCCTCCAATGGTATTGACATGAGGAAGAACGAAATAAGCGCAGGCCGCAGCGAAGAAAGTCGACATTAGCGTGCGGTGCCTTCCTATAAGGTCAGAAAGAAAGCCGCTCAAGAGGCGGCTGAAGCCATTTGCTAAGTTAAAGGCGGTCAGGAGCAAAGCAGCAGATTCCCTCGGGAACCCTTTAGCAATGCCGAAGGAGACCGAGAGGGTTACCATGGCTATGCCGGCCGCACCTTGCAGGGCCCACGTCAGCCATAGGAACCAGAAGCTCTTTGTTCTTATGCTCTCCTTCACAGTTAGAGATTCCTCTACCCTTAGCACCCTAATGTATCCGCTCGATGCCGTGCCTTTTCCCTCAGGCGGGGTTAGTTTGACATCCCTCTCGGTTCCGCCGCCTGCTGCTGCCTCTGCTGAGAGTTCCATAGCATAACCTACTCTCTCCGGCGTCTCAACGAACAGCGCACCTATCACTCCTGTGCCGATAATTAGAGGAGCTAGCAGCCTGTTCATGGGCTCGTAGCCCATTGTCAAGAGGAGGCCACTGAACACGGGCGCCATAATCGCGCCCCCGATCCCGAAAAACAGGTTAACTGTGCCGGAGGCGAGTCCCTTCTTCCGCACAAACCAGCGCTGGGCAACAGTCACTCCCGGCAGGTAGATGAAGCAGGAACTCGCGCCTGTCAAAAAGGCCCAGAGATATATGAAGTGAATGCTTGGTGCATGGGAAGCAGCGAGCAAGGCCAGCCCGCAGACCACTGCGCTGATTGAGACCATCAGCCTTGCACCTGTTCGCTCCTGCCACTGGCCAACCACAAACATAAACGTCCCGACGCCGGCTAGCATGAAAAACAACACGCTTCCGGTGGCCCCTTGCCCCACACCGAACATCTCCTGCCAGTGCGACGCCATGACTCCAGGATAGCCAAAGATCATCGCCCCCGGCCAGAAGATGGCAACGCAACTGCCCGCAACCGCGAGTACTCCCCTCTTCGTTCGGGTCATCTAACCTTCCCGCTCCTTTCAAGAACAGCAGCACCTGCACATTGTTTCATCGGATTGTCAGCCTTACCCGAAAACCCGGTACAATCTTCAAGCCCGAGAGTCAGTCACGGAAAAGACCACAAGAAAGCCTCGCGTTCCGGCGGTATGACGGTGCCAAACCCGCCCAGGACTCTAACGTCAGAACGATTCCCGTCCGCTCCCGGTGCCACCTTGCTTGCCGAGTACGCTGGCTCTTGCAACCCTCATCGTTGCTCCTGATTCCAGCTTCAAAAGCACAGTCTCCTCAGCAAGGCTCTCAATTTGCCCGTAGATACCGGCGGTTGTAATCACCCTGTCCCCCACTCCCAGCTCCTTATTCATTTCTTCGTGTTGTCTTTGTTGCTTCTGTCTCGGTCGGATCATGACGAAATACATCAGGGCAAAGAGTCCCACCAAAACGATTATCATTCCCCATGAACTCAGTAAACCTTCCATATACCCTCCTTTTGTGAGTTATTAATACCTGGCCTCGCCGCCCAGTGACCAGGGACTGGTTCTCTCAACCTGGACTCTCGCCAATTGGCCCAGCCGGTCACCGGCGTCTTCAAAAAACACTAGTTTATCACTTCTGGTGCGCCCGAACCACTTCCCCTGTCTCTTGCCCTCTACCAGGACCTCTACCAGTCTGCCGTGCAGCTGTGAATTTATCGTGCTGGCTATGCCCTCTTGCAGCGCCTCAATCTTGTTGACCCTTTCCTTCTTCACCTGCGAAGGAATGTCGTCCTGGTATTCGCGCCAGGCAATGGTATCAGGGCGGGGAGAATAGGCTGCGACATGAACGACGTCGAACCTTAGTTCTTCGATCAGGGAAAAGGTGTGTCCGAATTGCTCCTCTGTTTCTCCGGGAAAGCCGACGATTACATCTGTGCTAAGTGACACGTGAGGGATCTTACGGCGGATGGTGTGGATAAGTTCTTTGTATTGCTCCACAATGTACCCTCGCCTCATGGCCCTCAATATGTCATCATCACCGGCCTGAACAGGCAGCTCCAGATGCTCACAGACCTTGCCGATAGACGCTACCGTCTCAATGAGTCTCAGACTTATGTCTTTGGGGTGGTTTGTTAGAAAGCGAATCCTGATAAGTTCATCAATGCCGCCTAATTCGGTCAGCAAACTAGCCAGATCAGGACGCCCGGACAAGTCGTGTCCGTAGGAATCAACGTTCTGTCCCAGTAACGTCACCTCCTTTGTCCCCCGCCTGGCCAGTTCCTTGATCTCACAAACTATCTCATCCAGAGGACGACTCACTTCATTTCCCCTCCGGTAGGGAACAATGCAGTATGAGCAGAAATTATTGCAGCCCCGGATGATGGGGACAAAAGCGCGTGGCGAAAAGGCTCGGGGGGCACTTACCGCTTGGTCAATAAACATGCCCTGCTTTTGACACCACGCGATCAACTCGGGATAATCCCCGGGCCTAAACGAGAAATCAATCTGGGGAAATCGCCCCTTCAGGTCTTGACCGTCGGAATGGACGAAGCACCCAGTGACAAGTATCTGGAGATCAGGACGTTTGTCTCTCAGGCCCCTCAACAAACCGAGGGTGCCCAGAACCTTATTCTCGGCATTTTGCCTTACAACACAGGTGTTGAGAATCACCAGATCAGCATCAGAAAAACCAGTCGCCGTCTGATAGCCCGCAGAATCGAGGTAGCCAGCTATTCGCTGGGATTCTGCCTGATTCATCTGGCAGCCTATTGTCCAAACAAAATAGCGCTGCATAATGCTATTGCCTTATCTTCGTCATGCCAATTATTACACGGCCATCAATAACTGCGGCCTCGCCAGTTAAGTCAGGCGAAGCCGCCGCGGTTAGATAGATAACTCCTCCGGCAGCATCCGGTTCCTGGTCTTGCCCCCCCCCAGTGGAACAGAGGCATGTTCTCTCCCGGTCAGCATCCATGGTCGTTGTTGGCTACCCTGTTTTGCCAATTATAGTTCAAAACGCTTAGTTCAGGAAAACAGGCGTGGCACACCGCTGAGAGCAGAGACAGGATTTCGGTCCAGTTGGCGCCGCCAGCCGTGCAGGATATGACAACCCGGCATATACCTATCCGATAATCAGGTCAGCCAGAGGTCGCTTGGGCACGTGGTGCACCCCGTTACTATCGCGCCAGTATTTGATGTCTCCGCCCGGCTCAACTGTCTCTATCACTACCGTCTCCTTGGGCCTGCCCAGTGCCAGAACCAGAAGTATCTCATATCGTGGAGGTATCTCCAGAGCTCTACAGAGCTCCTCTTTTCGTATATTGCCGATCATGCAGCCACCTAGACCTTTCTCGGCCGCCCCCAACAGGATACTCTGAGCGGCTATTCCGTGGTCGCAGCCGAAGGACCGGCTGATCTCTGTATCCCCGAGCATGATGATGTACGCCGACGGTCTTTCCCCTTCACAGGGACCCGGCCAGTCCTTGAGGTAACCGGCCCAGCCAAGATGTGCGAATATCAGCGAGTTCTTCTCAGGTTCGCAGGAAAGGACATATTTGAGCGGTTGTAGATTCATCGCCGATGCTGACAGCCGCGCAAGTTCGACGAGTTCTCTCAGGGTGTCAAGGTTTATGTCAACTTCCTGATAAAACCGCCGGTAGCTTCTGTTCTTCAGTACCAGATCTCGCATCATCTTGAGCCCTCCTTCCTAGCATTGCGAGCCCCGACTTGTCGGGGCGTGGCAATCTCATTTCACTAGCATCCAAGTTAGCTGCTTTCTTATTCGGTGATTCTCAGGATCGCTGCCCCACGGATTCTACCTTCCTTGAGCCGGATTAAGGCGTCATTGGCATCTTTCAGCCTGAATACCTCGACTTCGGGGACAATGGGAATTTCTGCAGCCAGGGGAAGGAATTCTTGAGCATCCCTTCTGGTTACATTGGCCACACTCTTCAGTTCCTTTTCATGCCAGAGGTGCTCGGCATAGTCTAGCTCGGGAATAGGCGTTTGTCTTCCTGATGGCATTCATCACCATCCTACCACCCTTCTCCAGATTCCTCAAAGCCTGGCGCACCGGCTCACCTACCGGGGTGAAGTCAATGGCGCAATCGAGCTTCGCAGGCGGAGCATCGCCTGTGGCGCCAATCCAGTCCGCTCCCAATCTCCCGGCTAAATCCTGATGTTCTTTCTGATTGGGTCGAGTAAAGACAAAAACCTTGCCGTTGGGATATTTGTACTTAGCAACCTGGATGACGATGTGGGCGGAGGCTCCAAAGCCGTAGAGTCCAAGTGTCCTGCCGTTTTCCATACGCGAGAGCCTTAAGGCTCGATAGCCAATCACTCCGGCACACAAGAGCGGGGCAGCTTCCAGGTCGGCGAACCTCTCGGGAATGGGATAGGCAAAGTCTTCGGACACTACGGTATATTGAGCGTAGCCCCCATCGACATCCTTCCCCGTCCACTTTGCCGTGTCATAGAGATTTTCCTCGCCTTTGAGACAAAAGGGACAACGGCCGCACGCCCAGTTAATCCAGGCAACTCCCACTCTATTGCCCTTTTTGAACCTGCCACCCCCCGGGCCCAGACTTTCTACCCTACCGACGATTTCATGCCCCAGGATCATGGGAAGGCTTGACGGGGGAACTCTGCCTTCAATCTCATCAAGCTCCGTGTGACAGACGCCACAGGCAGAGATCCCGACCCGAATTTGGCCTCGTCCGGGAACAGGCTCCGGCAGGTCCATCAGCTTCAGAGGCATTTGCTCAACGGCAGAGGTTTTCTCCAGCACCATCGCCTTCATTTTCCTGCCTCCCTTTCCTTTTGGATGCCGTTTAGTTTGGATTTTGCGCTCAGTTTCGGGTATTCCAGAAGCCTTTCACCTCATACCACAAAAATGCTCTCATAGAGGTTTTCACAGATTTCGCCGTAGTTTTCCCTGTAGAGCTTCATCGTTTCCGGGAGCGAGTGCAGTATGTCCTGTGCCGTCATCCCGTCTTCACCTTTATCTACGGCAGCCACATCGCCGGAGAAGCCGTGGATGAACACGCCCATTCGCACCGCATCCTTCAGAGACAAGCCCAAACCATACATGGCAGCGATGGTACCCGTAAGGACATCCCCGCTCCCGGCCGTCGCCATGCCGGCGTTGCCGCTTACGTTGATGAAGACAGTTTCGTCGGGATAGCCTATGAGCGAATGGGCTCCTTTTAGGATAACCATAGCATTGAGTTCTCTCGCCGTGCGTTGCAGAACATCTATCTTGTTTCTATTTATCTCGCTAATGTCCATTTTCGTTATTCTGGACATCTCGCCCAGATGGGGTGTAAGTATCGTTGCCGCTTTCCTATCTCTAATTTTTCCCAAATCTTGAGCAATGGCGGTGATTCCATCGCCGTCTATAAGTAGAGGCCTGTCAATTCCGGGTACTAGCTCCCGCACCAGTTCTTGTGCTTCGTTATCCAAAGACAGACCCGGCCCAATGACCACCATATCCACCGTTCGCGAAAACTCCACAAGTTCATCCCTATTCTTGAGCGCTATGCTTCCCGAAGGTGTCTCTTTTTGGGGGAGAACGACAATTTCACTTCCCTTGCTTGCCAGAAATGACGAGATGGATTTCGGCGCTGCCAGGTAGGAAAGCCCTCCTCCTGCCTTGAGGAAAGATAACGCCGATAAGTATGGTGCACCGAGATAACTTGAGGAACCGGCAATAAAGAGAGCCTTTCCATAGCTACCCTTATGGGTATTTCCGGTTCTTTCCGGAAGCTCTATCGGATCATTGAGTGCTATCTTTATTGCGTCGGAGGTGTACAGTGCAGGCGGGAAAGATATATGCGAGACGTACAACTTGCCGCAGCAATCATAGCCGGGATATAACAGATGTCCCCGCTTGGGAAGCCCGAATGTCACGGTATAATCCGCCTGTACTGCCGCACCCATCATCTCCCCGGTATCGCCATTAATGCCTGACGGAATGTCAACGCTGAATACCATTGCCTGACTCTGGTTTATCAGTCGAATCGCCTCCCTGTACATCCCGCCAACTTCCCTGACGAGACCTGTGCCAAACATTGCGTCCACAATGCCGTCGGAATCAAGAACTCCCGATATTATGGAGTCAGTTGAATCAACCCTAGAAATTTCTATTGGCATTTTGGATACTATTTCGAAGTTCTTTCTTGCCGCTCCTCTAAACTTGCTTTCGTCATCCAGAAGAAAAACCTTAACCTCCCCACCGGTAGAATGAATCTTCCTGGCAACAACCAACCCATCTCCACCATTGTTGCCACCGCCACAGAGGACAACAAACCTGTTGTTCCTTATTCCCAGTTCCTGCAACATGACGAAGTACACTGCCTGACCGGCGTTCTCCATCAAAAGGTCTTCTGAGATTCCGAATTCCGCTGTAGCGCGCTTGTCCAGGGCTTTCATCTGATCCACTTTGGCTACTTTCATTTTCACCCCCTTGCAAGAGCTTGACTTCAGGTTCATACCTTAGTATGGCACACGGAGTGCTCAAGTAGAATAGTACCTCACCCTTGAGATAGAGCACAAGGCCAATACACAATCCGGCGGGTATATCACTGTCGTCAAACAAGCGACCTCATCGCCTCGAGCCATGTCGGTAGTCTGAGACGTATGTTGGCCTAACGACTTCTGCGGCAGTTTAGCGGAATCGCGTGCACTGAGAACTGACGGCTGACGCCTGATGATAGTATAATACACCCGGCCAACCGGCAAATCTAAGTATCAAGGGGAGGAAAAGCAGCAATGTCAAAGACTGAAGAGCACCTAAGAGACGCCTTCGCCGGAGAATCCCAGGCAAATCGCAGATACCTCGCCTTTGCCGCTGCTGCCGACAAGGAGGGCTTCCCACAGGTAGCAAAGCTGTTCAGGGCTGCCGCCGAGGCCGAGACTATTCATGCCCACAACCATCTCAAAGCGCTCAAGGGAATAAGGAGTACCAAAGAGAACCTCTCGGAGGCCATAACAGGCGAGACCCATGAGTTCAAGCAAATGTACCCTGAGATGTTGAAGGACGCCAGAGCTGAAGAGAGTAAGGAAGGAGAACGGACGTTTCACTATGCCAATGAGGTAGAGAAGATACATGCCCAGCTTTACCAGAAACTCCTTGACAACCTGGGCGCTGCCCAGGAGACCTATCCTTACTACGTGTGTCCGGTCTGCGGCTATACCTCGGCAAAGGAAGCACCTGATACCTGTCCTGTGTGTGGAGCCAGGGGCAAGATGTTCAAGAAGATAGACTGACACTGGTAGCCTGCTACGCCACCTGTCCTGGTCTTTCCTTGGCAAAGAGCCGGCACAAAGGCCGCAGACAAGCCAAACAGTCGCCATGTTTGCTTCCGTTACGGAGGCGTTTTCACAGCTAGTGAATCTTCGCATTGGAGCCGGAACGCCATTTGTCCCGCAAAGCTCTAGCGAAGCCTTCTGCCTGTTTCAGGTCTCTTACATCGGGCCTGCCCTTGTTTATTCCGCCAATAATCACGGTTGCCCCGAACGTGTCAAATCCTCTGCAAGAGAATTCGCCCACGATATCGAACCCTTTGTGCTGCAGTTTTCCTCTGAGAGGCTTACTGAAATCATGCACGAATCGCATTCTTCTCAGTCCACTGGTGGAAAAAACGAACGCTCTCTTGCCGTTCATCATGGGCAGCACATCAACAAAACCCAACAGAGTCTCATGATGTTTGGCGAAATAAACCCCTGAGCCAAAACCGACTAAGTCATACCGCTCAAGCAGGCCGGCATCCACTTGCTTAACCGGGAATAAGTCGGCACCGAGAATGCTCGCTATCACCCTAGCGACCTTTTCAGTATTGCCGTGATGCACGGAGACATAGCTTACTAGAGTTTTCATGGTCATTGTGTTCGGTATCTCAGCAGTTTGACGGCAGAAGCTCACGCGGATTGGACAAGGCCAGCTAGCCTGGAGGGCAATCAATAGTGTATTTCTATGTCCTCAATCGTTGCCTAACTGAACAGGTTTCTCAGTTATGCTGGGACTGTAGACAGCGATTGGTTTACCTGCTCAGAAGACTCGCAGCAGCAAGTACAGATGAAACATCTAGCTTGAATCCCGGCCCCATACTCGTGGACAGTGATGCACTTCGGATGTATTGTCCTTTGGCTCCACTGGGCTTCGCTCTGACAATGGCTTCAACCGCCGCTGCCAGGTTCTCCAAGAGCTTATCCTTATCAAAGCTTGCTTTGCCAATAGGCAAGTGGATAATCGCTGTTCTGTCCAGACGAAATTCAGCTCTGCCTTTGCGGGCCTCATTCACCACTCTAGCCACATCCTGAGGCGGTACTACAGTGCCGGACTTGGGATTAGGCATCAAGCCCCGCCGCCCCAGAATACGCCCGAGTTTGGCTACTTTAGGCATCATGTCAGGAGTGGCAATAGACACATCAAACTCAATCCAGCCGCCTTCGATCTGCTTGATAAGCTCGTCTCCCCCGGCATAATCAGCCCCTGCCTCCTCTGCCAGCTTTATCCCCTCGCCCTGAGTAAAGACAAGTATTCGTGTCTTTTTTCCCAACCCATTAGGCAGTTGAATCACACCACGCACCTGCTGGTCAGCGCTGCGCGGATTGACCCCCATCTTCAGATGGAATTCGACCGTCTCATCAAATTTGGCGTAGGAAGCTTCCTTAGCCAACACGATCGCCTCCTCAGGAGAATACGCCTTTGCCTTATCTACAAGTTTGCTTGCTTCTTGATATTTCTTACCGTGTTTCGCCACTTACGTATACCTCAAAATTCCACGAATTACGGGAAACCTAAAGCTATTCAATTTCCACTCCCATGCTGCGCGCCGTGCCGGCAACAATCCTTACTGCCTTGTCAAGATCGGTTGTATTGAGGTCCTTCATCTTGTTCCGGGCGATCTCATAAACGGCATCTTTGCTTAGCTTGCCTATTTTCTCGCTTCCCGGATTACCACTACCCTTTTCCACTCCTAAAGCACGCCGTAACAGGTCAGAAACAGGTGGCATCTTGGTTACAAAGGTGAAGGAGCGATCCTCATATATGGTTATCTCAGCAGGAATGATGTACCCCTCTTGAGAGCCAGTTCGCTCATTGTAGTCCTTACAGAAAGCCATAATATTGATACCATGCGGCCCTAATGCAGGCCCCACAGGTGGTGCTGGAGTAGCTTTGCCCGCAGATATCTGAAGCTTAACTACTGCTTTGACTTTCTTTGCCATTACTGTTTCTCTCTTTCAATGCGCTCCGTGCTATTACCGGAGACACGTCATATCTTCTCTACCCCCAGGAGATCCAATTCCACAGGCGTTTCTCGGCCGAAAAGCGATAGTAAGACTATTGCCTTACCTTTATTGACGTTAACTTGCTCAACTTTGCCGATGAAGTCAATGAAAGGCCCGTTCGTTACGCGTATACTGTCCCCCTCCTTGAAGGTCATTTTGACCTCGGTAGGAGCTTCCTCCATACGTTGCAGGATGGCGTTCGCCTCCTGTTCAGGTAAAGGAACGGGCTTCACACCGGCGCTCACAAAGCCAGCGACGCCGGGCGTATTACGGACCATGTCCCAGCTATGTTCGTCCAACTTCATATTCACCATGATATAGCCTGGGAAAGCCTTCTTGCTTATCGTACGACGCTTTCCAGCTTTGATCTCGATTTCCTTAGCTGTTGGTATCACGACATCGAATACCTTATCGCCCACATCCATATATTTGATGCGCTGTTCTAGATTCCTCCTGGCCTGCTCCTCGTGACCAGAAGAAACGTATAACAGGTACCATTCTCCGTTAACCATCGACTACTATCTACCTATGAGCAAGAAAAACAGTTCCGTAAAAGCAAAATCCAAGGTACCCAGGATGGCTCCCAAAACAGCACACACGAGGAGCACCATAAGGCTCAACCGCAAGGCCTCCTGTCTTGTCGGCCAGTGGGCTTTTCGCAGTTCGGCCACTACTTCAGCGAAGAAAGTGAATCTCGACTTCTTGGCCGGGGCAGCCTTAGTGCTTATAGCTTTCTTGGCATGACTTGTCATGAGTTACTTTGTTTCTCGATGCATGGCGTAGCCACGACAATGTGGACAATACTTATTCAACTCCAGCCGCTGCGGATCACTCTGCTTGTTCTTCGCACTAGTATATGTTCTCCGCTGACACTGACTGCAGGCCAAGTGGATAATTACGCGCAGATCGCCTTTCTTTTTAGCCACAGCTATACACAAACTCGCATGAATTCAGGTTAACCATGCTCATGCGACAATCTTGTCAATGACGCCAGCACCTACTGTTCTACCGCCCTCCCTGATCGCAAACCGTAACCCTTCTTCCATAGCCACAGGAACCATGGTCTTGATCTTCATACGAGTCAGGCTGTCACCAGGCATAGCCATCTCCACGCCTTCAGGAAGGATTATCTCTCCTGTAACATCCAAGGTCCTGATGAAGAACTGGGGCTTGTATCCGGTGAAGAAAGGCGTGTGCCTGCCGCCTTCTTCCTTGGTCAGAATATATACCTCGGCCTCAGCTTCCGTGTGAGGTTTAACCGTACCCGGTTTGGCCAGTACCTGCCCCCGCTGTATTTCCTCTCGGTCTATGCCGCGCAACAGCACTCCAACGGCGTCGCCAGCCTCTGCTTCCTGCATGGTCTTATGGAACATCTCCAGGCTAACTGCCACTACCTTCCTTGTCTCCGTCAATCCCACTATCTCCACTTCGTCGCTGGCTCTGATTCTCCCGCGTTCGACCCTGCCTGTAGGTACAGTGCCTCGTCCCTTGATGCTGAATACATCTTCTATCGGCATCAGGAAAGGTTTGTCACTCTCTCTCCGCGGTAGGGGAATATACTCGTCCACCGCATCCAGCAAGTTCCGTATCCGTCCGCACCAGGCGCACTCCCTCTTACCGCAGCCACACTCCAGAGCCTTTGTAGCGCTTACCCTCACAACAGGGATTTCGTCGCCGGGGAACTCATACCTCTTGAGTATGTCCCTAACCTCCATCTCCACCAAGTCTAACAACTCAGGGTCATCCACCAAATCTACCTTATTGAGAGCCACTATCATGCGAGGAACCTCCACCTGCCTGGCCAGAAGAATGTGTTCCCTAGTCTGAGGCATAGGACCATCATCTGCAGCAACCACCAAGATAGCTCCGTCCATCTGAGCGGCCCCGGTTATCATGTTCTTGATATAGTCAGCATGCCCGGGACAGTCAACATGACAATAATGGCGCTTGTCCGTCTCATACTCAATATGAGAAATGGCAATCGTCAACCCACGCGCCTTCTCTTCAGGAGCATTATCTATCGAGTCAAAGGTCCGGACCTCTGTGCCGCCTGCTTTGGACAACACCTGTGTGATAGATGCTGTCAGCGTGGTTTTCCCATGGTCAACATGTCCTATGGTGCCCACATTGACATGTGGTTTGGTCCGCTCATATACTTTCTTAGCCATCTTATCCTCCTTTTATCTCAAAGCCCACAACCAGATTCGAACTGGTGACCCCGTTCTTACCAAGAACGTGCTCTACCTACTGAGCTATGTGGGCCTCCTCTGCTCGACAGTGGAGGAGGTAGGATTCGAACCTACGTAGCCCGCATGGGCGGCAGATTTACAGTCTGCTCCGATTGACCGCTCCGGCACCCCTCCGTGATATAAGCTTACCATAAAGCACTCCAAAAAACCTAGCCCGAGAGGGGATTCGAACCCACCAACCTACCGATTACAAGTCGGTTGCTCTACCATTGCGCTACTCGGGCAGCGTTCACCCGATTCTTCGGCTCAATAGTATAAATAAGAGCGCATTCCATGTCAACCGAAAGGCCGCTCCAGGCAATCGGGATCATCTGTTGATGTCATTCTGAGGAGCCGGGATGAGCTCGGTCGGCACGGGATTTCAAGACACCATCCTGAGCTATGCATTATCCACAGAGCCTGTTCTGAGCGAGACTCTTGCCCTTCACAAGGCTTGCCATCAGAGGCGTGATCCTTGGTCTGCGGCTCAGCATGACAGGAAGCGAAGAACACACCATGAAAAGCGGATCGTTGACTAACCGCTTTCGCACTGCCTGTTGCATTCCCTAGGTCAATCATGTTACATTATACCAGTTTTGTTGATCAACGTCAGCTGAGATTGTAACTATGACAAATAACATGTTATTGAAACAACTGCTGGAAGCCGGTGCTCACTTTGGTCATCACACGAGTTACTGGAATCCCAAGGCAAAGAAATACATCTTTACCCAGCGCAATAGCATTTACATCATCGATTTGGAGCAGACAGTCACCATGTTAGAGAAGGCCTGCGCTTTTGCTCAAGACCTGGTAGCTCGAGGGCAAAGCATTCTCCTTGTCGGCACTAAGAAACAGGCTCAGCAGACCATAGAGGAGGAGGCCGCACGGTGCGGTATGACCTATGTTAATCAGAGGTGGCTAGGCGGTATGTTAACCAACTTCGCCGTCATACAAGCTCGGCTCAATCACCTGGCTACTTTAGAGAATCAAAGGGATAAAGGGGAACTCGACGTCTTGCCAAAAAAAGAACGGGTGAAGATAGAAAAAGAGATCTTCCACCTGAACACCCAAATGGGCGGATTCAAGGAGATGACTACCCTTCCCGACGCCCTCTTCATCACTGATCCCATTAAGGATAAGATTGCCCTCACTGAAGCACGGAAGCTGGGCATACCGGTAATCGCCATTGTGGACACTAACTGCAATCCCGACGGTATCGACTATCCTATTCCCGCCAATGACGACGCTGTCAAAGCCATTAGACTGATTTGCAGCAAGATAGCTGACTCTATAATCGAAGGAAAGGCTGAGGCGTCTTCCGGAGAGGCGGGAGCTGCCAAACTGGCAACTGAAGAAGAACGCGAAGAGGCCATTGACACTCTGGGTTCTTATACCTTTGAGCCGGATGAGCCAGCTGAACCGCAGAAGCAAGAAGGAGAGCCTACACCTACATGAAAGTGCCAATTCAATCAGTAAAGGAGTTAAGAGATAGAACTAATGCCGGCGTGCTTGACTGCAATCAGGCTCTATTAGAGGTAGGCGGTGATATTGAGAAGGCAGTCGAATTCTTGAAACAACGCGGGGCGGCAACTGCTGAGAAGAGGAAAGATGCAGTTGCATCCCAGGGCATAATCGAAGCCTATGTTCATCATACCAGGAACATTGGCGCATTAGTGGAGTTGAACTGCGAAACCGATTTCGTGGCCCACACCGATGAGTTCAAGGAACTGGCTCGCAACCTGGCTATGCAAGTAGCTGCTACGTGCCCGCAGTTTATCACTGGTGAGGAGATGCCACCTGAAGCAGACATGGACCCACAGGCAGTTTGCCTTCTCAGCCAGCCCTTCATCAAAGATCCTGGCAGAACCGTGAAGGACGTTATTACCGAAACGATTGCCAAAGTAGGTGAGATGATAAGGGTACGCAGATTTGCCAGGTTCGAGCTTGGTGTTGATCGTTGAGCTATGGCCGACGAGTTAATCGCTGAACTGAACGGCAGAATGCAGAAGACCATAGATGGGTTAGCTAGAGAGCTAGCTACCATCCGGGCCGGACGTGCTACTCCAGCCCTGCTTGACAGCATCGTTGTTGACTATCATGGCTCACCCGTCCCTCTCAATCAACTCGGTACTATGTCCATTCCTGAGGCGAACTTGATCGTTATTCAACCCTGGGACCGTACATCGTTACGTGACATTGAGAGAGCTATTCTCGCAGCCAACATCGGTCTCAACCCTGCAAATGATGGCAATCTCATTCGGGTGGTTATCCCACCTCTCAGTGAGGAACGGCGT
>Ga0209991_10000830_pt1 | contig 13870 bp, 13 predicted proteins | sample ChitaG_FD_183167 | JGI IMG/M metagenome (GOLD analysis project Ga0209991, IMG submission 183167) | Deep subsurface microbial communities from South Pacific Ocean to uncover new lineages of life (NeLLi) - Chile_00310 metaG (SPAdes)... | ecosystem: Environmental > Aquatic > Marine > Oceanic >...
ACTGTATTTGGGCAGATTGGAAACTATCTTCACCCTTATAATGAGACCGAAGATTATGGGAGTATAATTATTAGATTTAAGAATGGGGCTATAGGAAATATTGAAGGAACCGTATGTGTTTATCCAAAAAACCTGGAAGAAACTCTGACAATATTAGGGAAAAAAGGGACAGCAGTAATCGGAGGTCTGGCTTTGAATAAAATAATAACTTGGGACTTTGAAGATAAGAAAGAATCATTAAAAGAAGTCCAACAAAAATGCAATTTAGAAATAGAAAATATCTATGGCAAAGGTCATTCACCATTATATAAAAACTTTATAGATTCAATTAGAAATAATAGTACCCCTTTAATAGATGGTTACGAAGGAAAAAAATCTTTGAGTATAGTTTTAATGGCTTATAAATCTCAAAAGTATTCCCGAGCCATAAATTATAATGAAGGTTTAAATATAAGTTCTGAAGATTTCGAAGGAATGTTGTAGCTAATTAGCTAATTAATCAATTAACTAATTATTTCCGAAAGGATAATACAATGAAAAAATCCGAAAATCCTTACAAAAAGCAATTACTAACTAAAATCAAAAACAAAACTGCCGTCTTGGGAGTAATCGGCCTGGGCTACGTAGGCCTACCCCTCGCTGTAGAAAAAGCGAAAGCTGGTTATAAAACTATCGGTTTTGATATGCAAGAGAAAAAAGTTCGTTGGGTAAATGAAGGACATAACTATATAGGAGATATTTTAGACTCAGATCTTAAAGAAGTAGTTGATAAAGGTTTATTATGTGCAACTGCTGATTTTTCCTTTGTAAAAAAAATTGATACTGTTTGTATATGTGTCCCTACCCCTCTCGACATCTATCAGCAACCAGACCTTTCTTATGTAAAAAATTCTACTGAAAATATTGCTAAATATCTTCATCCCGGAATGCTGATAGTGCTTGAATCCACTACCTATCCTGGTACTACGGAAGAATTAGTAAAACCTATACTCGAAAAGGAATCTGGTCTTAAATGTGGGCAGGATTTCTTTCTGGCTTTTTCTCCAGAACGGATTGACCCTGGTAATCCCTGGTATAAAATGAGAAATACACCCAAGGTAGTAGGAGGGGTAACTCCGAGTTGTACCGAAGTTGCTTTCTATCTTTACCGCAGTATTATTCAGGGCAAAGTACATCCCGTCTCTTCTCCCAAAGTGGCTGAGATGGAAAAGATTTATGAGAATGTTTTTAGATACACAAATATTGCTTTGGCTAATGAGATGTCTATTCTTTGCTATAAAATGGGAATTGATTTTTGGGAAGTTATAGAAGCAGCCAAAACCAAACCTTATGGCTTTATGGCTTTTTATCCTGGACCTGGCATCGGAGGCCATTGCATACCACTTGATCCCTTCTATCTTACCTGGAAGGCCCGAGAATATAATTATCATACTCGGCTTATTGAGTTAGCAGGGGAAATAAATAGGTATATGCCTGAATATATAGTAGAAAGGACAGTTAAAATTCTTTCCAGAAGATTTAAGAAATCTCTTAATGGAGCCAAAATCCTCTTATTAGGGGTGGCTTATAAGAAGGATATCGATGATTTACGGGAATCACCTGCTTTAGAAATAATTAAAAAATTAGAACAAGAAGGGGCAATTGTTTCTTATTACGATCCTTATATCCCTAAATTTATAAGTAACGGGAAAGAATATAAATCTTTAAAAAAACTGACTACAGAAGAAATAAAAGGAAAAGATATTATAATTATTACGACAGCACATAGCAAAGTTGATTATGAAATGGTAGTTAAAAATGCTAAAGCTGTATTTGATACCAGAAATGTAATAAAGTCCAATAGTAAAAATGCAGAGAAATTATAATAAAATATAAATACAATTAAAATAATTTAGAGTATTTTTTATATGAGGAATTCTATACTATTTGGAGTATTCTTTTGATGAACCAAATTGATAAAAAGGAGAAAATAGAATGAAAATTGAAAACAAGATTAAAGGTAAAAAAATATTTGTTACAGGTGGAGCAGGATTTACTGTTATTACTAATATAATTTTAAATATTCTTTGGATTCCTCGCTACGGGATTGCAGGCGCAGCATTAGCTTCCACAATTTCATATAGTGTTACTTTGATTACTCAAATATTTATTTATTGTAAGCTATCAGGTGCAGCGTGGACTAAAATTCTATTCATACAAAAGGGGGATTGGGCATTATATTGTCAAACAGGAAGGGCATTCGGCTTTTGGGTGAAGGGGAAGACGAGGGGAATATTATGAACACTAAATCTCAGATACATCATTCGCGAAGCATACTTTTTATCTCCGCCCTAGATTTCTGATCTATGGTCAGAGTAGATTGGTAAATAGATATTCGATATGAAAGTATTAAATTATAATAAAAATTTTATAGTTGATTTAGCCGGCAGAAGTAAACCACAATTTGGTACATATGCTGCTTTTGTTTCTTTAGCGGTGAATATTCCATTAAATTTATGGCTTATTCCGAGATGGGGAATAGCTGAAGCAGCTTTTGCCTCAACCATTGCATATATTATCGCAACCCTAGTAGTAATTACTGCGTTTAGTAAAATCTCTAAAAAATCCTGGAATGAAATTTTATTAATTAAAAAACAAGATTTTCAAGATTACAAAGAATTTATTTTTAAAATTAGAAAAAGAATTTTAAATAATGCGTTTACTATTTAGAATATTAAAATATTTTTAGCTTTCTAAGGATATATTATAAAGAGAAAATATAAGTAACCAACTCTGTAAGAGAGATTGCATATATTATATTACGAAATAAGAATAGTTCTTATCAATTGTATAAAAATAAAAATAAAGAAAATATTATATATAGTAAACTGATATTAATTCGTACGCAAAATATTCTTTTTTTATTTTTGTGTGAAGTTTATGGTCTATGAAAAAAACTAAAGAATGTTTTACTTTATTAGCAAACTTTACAAGGAATACTAGGAATGATTAAAAGGTGAAAATATGGGTTTAAAACGTGTTTTAATTATTACATATTGTTTTCCCCCAAGACTTGGTGTAGCCTCATTGAGATTGAAGGGACTTGCTAAATATCTTTCAGAATTTGGATGGGAACCAGTTATTCTTACTGCTGACTTGCCGGGAACTCCAGATCAAAGTTTTAAAGTGATACAAACTCCTTATCCAGGTGATATTACTGCACTCTTAAAGAAGAAATTAGGTTTAAATTCAAGTAAAGGATTTCAAGAACAGATTGGGATTTCCTTAGCGATTAGAGAAGGAAAGAAATCTTTTACAAGAAAATTAATTACTATTATTAAAGGATTAATTGCTTATCCTGATGAACAGAAGTGCTGGTATTCTATTGCTGTAAAAACTGGCATGAAAATTATGAAAGAAGGAAACTTTAAAGCTATTATAAGTAGCTCTGGACCCGTAACAACTCATCTTGTAGCGAAAGAATTAAAAATAAAATATAATATACCTTGGATAGCTGATCTCCGTGATCTTTGGACGCAAAATCACAATTATTCTTATGGAATATTAAGAAAATGGTTTGAAAGAAGACTTGAGGTTAATACACTTTCATATGCAGATGCAATAGTAACTGTTTCTGAACCTTTAGCTGAGAATCTAAGCACTTTGCATACTAAAAAATCAATATTTGTAATACCAAATGGGTTTGATCCAGAAGAGATGATGCAAGAACCCCTAACAAAACAATTTACAATAACTTATACAGGCCAGCTTTACCAGGGGAAACAAAATCCCGAACTTTTTCTGAAGGCAATTTCTGAATTGATTACACAAAAATTAATTTATCGGAATAATATTGAAATAAGATTTTTTGGCCCAACTCAGTATTGGCTTGAACAGGAGATAAAGAAATATGGTTTAGTAGAAGTAGTTCAGCAATATGGAATAATTTCTAGAGAAATTGTTTTAAAAAAACAAAGAGAATCACAAATTTTATTATTTTTAAACTGGAATAATCCACAAGAAAGAGGAGTCTATACTGGAAAGTTATTCGAATATCTTGCCGCAAGGCGGCCAATTCTTGCCATTGGTGGACTAAAGGGCGTAGTAAGTGAATTGTTAGAGAAGACTGGTACTGGTATTTATCTTTCGAACTCAATAATACATCTAAAGGAAGTTCTTAACCTGTGGTATAAAGAATATAAGGTGACAGGACAAGTAGTATATAGAGGAAGAGATAATCAAGTTGCAAAGTACAGCCACCGCGAGATGGCAAAGAAGTTCGCTATAGTGTTAAATAAATTTTGTGCGTAAAACTGGGGAGCACTTTTATAATTGGGAGGAACGGATGGATACTGAAATTTTGTTAGTTATTATTAAGACCATAGAGAGAGGGATGAAAAATGTTAGCACTACTCATTCGATTAGCTCCATTTGGAATTACAGGGTTTGTTGGTGGTCTTATACTCCTTCGGTCTCCATTTATTGGCCTTCTTGCTATGCTTGCTCTGATCCCTGCCGAGGAACCTACCACTTTCATCGCAGGAAGGACTTTTATCAGGGTACTTGCAATAACGATTCATATAGGAAATACTTTTAGTTAGATATAGGTCTTGTAACTTTGATTCCAATGGTGATATGCAATGAAAGAAATTAGAGTATTAGTTATTTCGCACATGTATCCAAAGAAGCCTCTCGATGTTAATGTTATTCATCAACAATTAAAACAGTTGCTAAGGGAAAAATGTCAAGTCAGAGTGCTATCTCCAGTTCCCTATGCCCCGCGAATTTTTTGGACAAATGCGCGCAGAAAAGCTTATGGCCAAGTTTCACGAAGTAATTTGATTGATGGTATACCCATAGAATTCCCTCGCTATATTCGAGCTCCGGGGAGCTGGTTTCATGGTATATCAGGTTATACGATGTATAAATCAGTTAGTAGATTTGGTAAATTTGATAGCATAATAAAGGAATTTAATCCGGATATTTTACATACGTATGCAGCTACTCCAGATGGTTATGCAGGTCTCATGTTAAAAAAGAAATATAGAATTCCTTTTGTATGCAGCTTGCTTGGCAGTGATATTAATGTATACCCAGATTATCGACCGTTTGGGAGAAAAGTAACTCGCCAGGTGATTTCTGGAGCTGACCAATTAGTTGCAGTTAGCCATGCTTTAAAGACTGCGGCAAAGGCCATTACCCAACCTAAACATGCGATTCAAATTGTATATATGGGAGTTGATCTTGATAATTTCCGAGATAGGGAAGAAGTTCGAACACAATTTCGTGCTAAACTTGGCATCTTACCCAAAGAGGTTGTTTTGCTATTTGTGGGTGGCTTACTTAAGGCCAAGGGTGTTCTTGATCTTATAGATGCTTTCACACAGTTATATAACCACTATAGGAACTTACGATTGGTCTTCGTCGGAGACGGGTCTGCTCGTGGTGAATTAAGGCGTAGGATAAGTGAACTTCATATTGAGGACAAAGTTCATATCGTAGGAGAGAAACCTCACGAAGAGATACCGTGTTGGTTAAGTGCCTCTGACATCTTCGTATTACCCTCACATCGAGAGGGACTTCCCAATGTAGTTTTAGAAGCTATGTCCTGCCGACGTCCAGTGATTGCCACTAGGGTAGGTGGAATTCCGGAAGCTGTTGAGGATGGAGTAAATGGGATCTTGGTAGATAAAGGTGATGTAGTATCATTAGCCAAAACTATTGCTTACCTTACAAAAGACGAGCTTACAAGGCGAATAATGGGAAGAAAAGGAAGGCAGATAGTAAGTGAACGATTTACGTGGAAAAAGAGTGGGCAAACCTTGCGTGAAGTTTATGACAAAGTTCTTTCAAATATATAAGGAGGAGACAATGAGTATTGATTATCAGATGTGTAAATGTTGTGTAATGGATTCTACCGTAGAGGAAATAAATTTTGATAAAAATGGTGTTTGTACTTTTTGCAGTTATTTTGACGAGAATGTTCAACCAGTGTTAGAACGAATTCCTTTAGAAGAAGGGGAAAAATTATTTCATCAAGTTATTAAGAATATTAAAAGAAAGAGGGAAAATAAGCGATATGACTCTATCCTTGGTGTAAGCGGTGGTGTAGATAGTTCGTATCTTGCTTATGTAGCAGCAAATTCGGGTTTACATCCTTTGGCTGTACATGTGGATATGGGATGGAATTCTGAGATTTCGGAACATAATGTTAAAAATATTGTATCTAAATTAAAATTGGATTTAAGGACAATAAAAGTAAATTTTGAAGAAATGCGAGATCTTCAAATGGCTTTTTATAAAGCTATTAAAAATTGCGAGATACCACAGGATCATGCTTTTTTAGCTGCTCTATATAGGGTAGCAGATGAACATGGCATTCAATATATTCTTTCAGGAGGTAATTTAGCTACTGAGTCGATTTTACCGAAATCGTGGGGGTATAATGCAGGTGATTTGTTTCATCTTTTATCTATTCATAAAAAATTTGGTTTGCGAAAATTAAATCAATATCCAATGTTAAGTTTTTGGAAACGTTATTTTTATTATCCTCTTTTTAAAGGTATTAAAGAAATACGATTACTCAATTATATACCATATAATAAATCTAAAGCGAAAGATTTTTTAATAAAAGGATTCGAATTACAAGATTATGGATCAAAACATTGTGAATCAGTTCTTACCCGCTTTTTCCAAGGATACTATCTCCCTGTTAAGTTCGGAATTGATAAACGAAAGGCTCACTCGTAATCATAATGAATTTCCTTCTTCTAAAATATTATTTGCACTGAAAGATATTTTTGTAAAATTAACTGGAATACGACAACAAAAATATGGCTTATAGAAATGAAATTAAATCAATCATATAATAACCAAAAACAGATGAGAATATTGTATTTTACTACAGTACATCCGACATTTGATGGTAGGATTTTTCATAAAGAAGCAAAAAGTTTGGTGTGCGCTGGTTATAAAGTAACCTTAATTGCCCAACATAACAAAAATGAAATAGTAGATGGGGTTAAGATTATTGCCTTACCTAAGCCAAGAAATCGTTTTATGCGGATATTCGGGCTTAGTTGGAGAGGTTTTTATTTAGCTCTATGTCAACATGCTGATGTTTATCATTTTCATGACCCAGAATTGATTTTTATAGGGATATTATTAAAATTGCTTGGTAAAAAAGTTATATATGATGTGCATGAAGATGTTCCGAAACAGATTTTAAATAAAGATTGGATAGCTAATATATATATTAGAAAAATTGCCGCTTTTGTAATAAATATTATTGAACAAATAGGAGCTCTTTTATTTAATAGAGTTGTGGTTGCTACCCCAGATATTGCCAGAAAATTTCCTAAAAATAAGACAGTAATTTTAAGAAATTTTTCTATCTTAAAATTAATAGATAATACTATGCCTGCAAATTATAAAAAAAATAAGCCAATTATTATTTACGCAGGAGGACTTACCAGAATTAGAGGAATAAAGGAAATTGTTCAAGCTATGGAATATATAGGGAATAAGGCTGAGCTTTGGCTTTTGGGAAAATGGGAGAAGGAGAAATTTAAAAAAGAATGTGAAAATTTACAAGGATGGAAATATACAAAGTATTTAGGGTTTGTTTCTTTAAGAGAAGTATATCAGTATATGAAAATAGCAGATATTGGAATTTCTATGCTATTTCCTGTAAAAAACTATCTTACTAGTTTGCCAATAAAAGTGTTTGAATATATGGCTTGTTCCTTACTAGTGGTTATGTCTGATTTTCCTTATTGGCAAGAGGTATTTGGAGAATGTGCTATATTTATAAATCCGTATGACCCTAAAGATATTGCTAAAAATGTTTTGTTTCTTTTAAACAATCCTAATGTAATGAGAAAAACGGGCAAAAAAGGAAGAAAATTAATTGAAGATAAATATAGTTGGGAAGCGGAAAGCCAAAAATTGTTAAATATATATAAAAATTTATAAAAAAAGTATATAAAATATTAACTACATATTTACATAAATTTCATAAGTTATAGAAATGCTATTAAAGAAATAGAGAACAAAAAATAAATTATTAAATCTTTATATTAATATTTGGATGTATTATAAAAATATCCATTATTGGCATTGGCTATGTCGGTTTAGTAACCGGAGTATGTTTAGCAGATTTTGGGAATAGTATAATTTGTATAGATAATAACAAAGAAAAGATTGATATTTTAAATAAAGGGTAATTGCCTATCTATGAACCAGGGTTAAAAGAAATAATGGAAAGAAATAGGCATTATGGGAGAATAGAATTTACAACTAATGTAAAATATGCCATTAAAAAAAGCAAAGTGATATTTATAACCGTGGGAACTCCTGAAAAAGATAATGGCGATGCAGATTTGAAATATGTATATGAAGTCGCAAAAGATATCGCCTATCATATGAATGATTATAAAGTAGTAGTTGATAAATTTACTGTACCTATAGGGGCTGGAAAGAAAGTAAAAGAAATAATTCAGAATATCCTAAAAAATAGAAAATTAAATTATGAATTTGATATAGTTTCCAACCAAGAATTTTTAAGAGAAGGAAAGGCTTTATATGATTTTATGCATCCTGATAGAATTGTAATGGGTAGTGAAAGTAAAAAGGCAATAGAAATTATGAAAGAAGTATATCGAGTATTAAAGTTAAATGATATTCCTTTTATGATTACCAATATAGAAACTGTAGAGATGATAAAATATGCTTCTAATGCTTTTTTGACTATGAAAATAGCTATGTAAATGAAAAAGCTAATTTATGTGAAAAATAGGTGCCGATATTCAAGTGGTTACCAGTGCTATGGGAAAAGACGGTAGGATATCTCCCAAATTTTTACATTGAGGGCCGGGATATGATGGAAGTTGTTTTCCCAAAGATGCCAAAGTCTTAGCGAAAACGGGAAGAGAAAGTAATTCACCTGTAACTTTGATAGAATCTACTATAAAGGACAACCAAAATCAAAAACTAAAAATGGTAGAAAAGATTGAAAAGACAATGCTAAATGTTAAGGATAAAAATGTTGTCATTCTCGATTTAACCTTCAAGCCAGAGACTGATGATATTAGAGAAGCCCCTTCAATGGTTATTATAGAAGAATTATATCAAAAAGAAGCAAAGATAGAGGCTTTTGATCCCCAAGCAATAAAAGAAGCAAAGAAAAAAATAAAACATTCAAAAGGAATAATATTTTGTGATGATGAATATGAAGCAATAGAGGAACAGATGCCCTTATAATAATTACAGAATGGAATCAATTTAGAAGATTAGATTTTAAGAAGATTAAAAAAATAATGAAAAATAACTATATTTTTGATTTGCGAAATATATATTCCAAAGAAATTATAGAAAAAGAGAATGGTTTTAATTATTTTTCTGTGGGGAGATAATAAAAAATAAAATATCATTAATATTATAAGGAAGTTAATTATGAAGTGGTAATATAAAGCAAAAATTATGAAAATATTATCCAATATACCTAGGGGGGGGGTGAAAACAGTTTCCTGATTCTTCCGCCTGTTCTTTGATATAATGAAAATATGAAACTAAGAAAAGCAGCCCATACAATATATAAGACTAAGATACCATTATCATATCGTCTAGATAATCCCATACAGGAGAAAGATTTTTAACAACTTAAGGTAAAAAGTTATTTAAAAATAAAAATTCAAGAAATAAGTATATATTATCCTAATTGGGAATGCATAGAATAGGAATAAAAAACGATCATATTCATTTGTATATGGTAATTCTCACAAAGCATATTGTAAGCAAGGTAGTGGAGACCATAAAAAAGAATAACAGCAAATCTCTAAATAGCATTATCATTCGAAGTTGATATGTTAATTTAGTTAGTAGGGATTCCCAACCTGTAAGGGGTGGGATGAGTGCTATTTCCTGTATCTTCCATTCGTTATTTGATATAATACAAGCACGAAACTAAAAAATTTGTTCGTACAGTATACAAAACTTAATATCCTATTGTTTGAATAACCAGCTACCAAAGAAAAATACTCCTAAAAAAGGTAAAAGAATAATGAAAATAAAAATTCAAGAAATAAGGATATATTATCCTTAGTGGGAAGTATTCAAGAAGTAGGTATAGATTTTGACCATAATCCTTTGCACCTGCTAATATCTCCACACTATTCATTAAATAAAATAGCAGGAATAATAAAAAAGAACACCAGCAAAACACTGTGAGCAAAGCTTATCTTCTCAAACAAAGTATATGGGAATAATAAAGAGATATGGGCAAAAGGTTATTTTGTTTACCTAGTAAGAATAAACGAAAGGATAATCAGAGAATATATATGGTTTCAAGAAAAGGAAGGAACAGGACAAGCAGAGCTTGAATTTTGAAAGAACCACACTTGTAAAGGCTTGGGTCTCTATAATTAATTGGTGATCTTTCCAATATGTTAACTTTAAGCGACGCAGATTGGATTCTCACTTCTAATGGCTTAGAAAGATCTGGATTTTTAAGAAGAATTTTGTCAGGTTTATCTTTATTTTATCCTTAGAGAAAAATTCTTTCAACTAAACGAAGGTTGTAAAAATTTTATGATAATTAAGAGAGATTGTAACAAAAATTTATCACTAATTCTTTTAGTAATAGCTATTGCTTTTTCTCCAAGTTTTTCCGCTGGAGTTATTGGGGGAGGAAGAATTATTGAGATTAGAGTGGAAGATGTTTTGATAGTGATTTTGGGTTTAATCTGGATAGCTAATTTTTTAATTTCCAAAAAAGAAAAAATTAAAAAACCACCCCTACTCCTGCCAATTTTAGCTTGGTTGGGAATAGGTTTTTTTAGTATTTTAATTAATTGGATTTTTATGAATATTGGAATATCTCGAGGTTTTTTTTATTTCCTGAAAGAAGTTGAATTTTTCTTTTTATATTTTTACGTTTTTTATCATATAAGAAATTATGATTCAGTTAAAACCATTTTACATTTTTGGATAATTGTAGGAGTAGTTAATATATGTCTTATTCTATTTCAATTTATCACGGGTACAAGATACGGAGCTTATGGACCAAGTATGTTTATGGAAAGAGGTCCTTTTCCTTCAGGTGGAAGCTTCTTAATTTTATTTGCAAACCTTTTTAATATTTTTTTATATTATTACTCTCGTTTAAAGCTGTCTAGGATAAAAAAAATAATTTTGTCATTAGGTATCTTATCTTTACCTATTGGTATTATCTCTTCTGGTTCGCGAACATGTATTTTAGGATTAATTTTAGTAGTTGTTTTAAGTTTATTTTTTTATCAATTTAAATATGGGGTATTAAGATCAGTTTTTATTTTATTGGGGATGTTGATTATTATTGGAGTAATATTTTATTTTGTTTCTGATAAGGTACCATATATATTAAGTCTTCAGCCAGAAATAGCGCTTAAATCAATAAATGGTAGAAGTAAAATTTGGGAAGCCCAAATTGATAGAGTTCCTGAAAATTTATTCTACTACTTTTTTGGTATGGGAAAATCAATTAGACTTTATGGAAGAGAGGAAAGTCATAGTCAATATATACGTAATTTTATCGAAACAGGGCTTATCGGGAGTTTAATTTTTTTCTTTTTAATTTTTGTTATAATAAAAAAAGCTTTTCGAGGGTTTTTATTGAGAAAAGATCCTCTTTTAATTGGATTGTCCTCTGGTCTTTTGGTTAGCACTATTGCTATGCTTTTTATTTCAATTGTTGCTGAGGGGTTTTTAGTGGTAAAAATAAATGAGATTTATTGGTTTTTTGTTGCTATGACTATGGCTGCCTTAAGCCATAAGATTGAAGAAAATGAATTAAAAAGTATCACAATTGAAGAAATTTGTTCTTAATTTTCTAGATATTTTATTAACCCGAAAAGTGGAATATCAAAAGCATACTCGTGGTATTGCACTGATCTATTAGAAATTTAGGATTAGCTATTTATTTGAGGTTGCATATAAAAAAGATATTGATGATTTACGAGAATCACCTTCTTTGGAAATAATTAAAAAATTAGAAGAAGAGAATGCAGTGGTTTCCTACTATGACCCCTATATTCCTGAATTTATAAACAATGGAAGGAAGTATAAATCATTAGAAGATATTCATGGAGAAGAAATCAAAGAACGGGATATAGTAATTATTATTACAGATCATTCAACGATTAATTATGAAGCGGTTGTTAAAAAAGCGAAAATTGTATTTGATACTCGAAATGTTATAAAAGATAAAAACGAGAATATAGAAAAATTGTAATTATGAATTTATAAAACATATTCAATAAAATAGAAAATAAATAAGATTAGCTTCTTTTAATTATATATTTTTAATAAGAGATATATTAAATATAAATAAAATAAATATTTTATAATAAAACAAATGATATAAATTATAATTATTTAACAAAAAAGTTGTATTATTTTTATAATTGCTAATATAAAAGGAAATAGTCAATGAAAATATTATATTTACATCAATATTTTAATACAAACAAGAATAGAGGCGGTACAAGGTCATATGAATTTTCAAAAGCATTAATTGAAAATGGTTGTTATATATATATGATTTCTGGTAAAGATATAAATAAAAAAGAGATTGACTTTTTAAAAAATATTGAAATTTATTCAACTAAAACAAAATATAGTAATTCAATGTCTTATATGAGAAGAATTTTAGCATTTATGCATTACATTATTAAATCGATTATTATCGGAATTAAGTTAAAAGGAATAGATATTGTTTTTGCAACTTCTACACCTCTTACTATTGCGATACCTGGATATATACTTAGTAAAATTCATAGATCAAAATTTATTTTTGAAGTAAGAGATGTTTGGCCAGATATTCCAATTGGAGTAGGTGTTTTAAAAAATAGGTTATTAATAGTATTATTAAAAAAATATGAATATTTTGTATATAAGAAAGCTGATCATATAATAGTTGCCTCTGAGGGTATGTATAAAAATTTAATCAATAAAGGAGTATCAAAAGATAAAGTTACCGTAATAACTAATATGGCAAATTTATATCTTGTTGATTCTATTAAAAAGAGTAAAACGAAAATAAAAGAATATAATGGTTTTAAAGATAAATTTATTTGTATACATTCTGGATCAATGGGTTTTGTAAATGGATTAGATTATATTTTAAATGTTGCAAAATTAATAGAAAAAATTAATAGAAATATAATTTTCATATTAATTGGAGAGGGAAAAGAAAAAGAAAGTTTAAAGAGAAGAAAAAATAAAGAAAATATTAATAATGTTATTTTTATGGATATTTTACCAAAGAAAGAATTATTTTTTTTATTAAAAGCAGCTGATATAGGGGTAATGATAGTTAAAAATTACAAAATTTTACAGGATAATAGTGCAAATAAATTTTTTGATTATTTGGCGGTAGGTTTACCTATTTTAATAAATTATGGTGGATGGCAAAAAGAAGTATTAGAATCGCATAAAGCAGGCTTTTCTTGTTCAGCAACTAATTTTCATGATATGGCTAAGAAAATATTATATTTAAGAAGAAATGAAAAATTACTCGAAAAAATGTCAAAAAATTCAAGAGCTTTAGCGGAAGATAAGTTTTCAAGAAGTATTTGTTGTAATAAATTAGTAAATATTTTTAAAAATCTTTAAATAGTTATTAATAAAGGAGTCTTTAAAAATAAACAGAAGAAAATTCCCTCTTATTTTAAAACGAATATTTGATATTTTGGCAAGCGGGATTGCTTTGGTTGTATTGCTACCTGTTTTTGCTATAATCGGAATATTTATTAAGATTGATTCTAGGGGATCGGTCTTTTTTATTCAGAAAAGGGCCGGAAAAGATGGAAAAATATTTCAAGCTTATAAGTTAAGGACGATGGTAGATAATGCA
>Ga0209991_10000831_pt1 | contig 13869 bp, 13 predicted proteins | sample ChitaG_FD_183167 | JGI IMG/M metagenome (GOLD analysis project Ga0209991, IMG submission 183167) | Deep subsurface microbial communities from South Pacific Ocean to uncover new lineages of life (NeLLi) - Chile_00310 metaG (SPAdes)... | ecosystem: Environmental > Aquatic > Marine > Oceanic >...
AGAATGCAGTGATTTTCCTTGACCACGCTGCTCCCAGCCCCGCCAGGCAGCTTTCTAATGACCACATGCTTCTGCGTCGCTTTGCCCAGGAAACGAGTTGCCATATTTATGAAGTAGGCGATGGGGTATGCCACCAGCTAGTAGCCGAGCGTTTCGCCAGGCCTGGAGACATCATTGTTGGCTCTGACTCTCATACTGTTACTGCTGGTGCCTTAGGTGCTTTCGCCACTGGCATGGGTTCCAGCGATGTAGCAGTGGTTTTAGCCTTGGGTAAAACCTGGTTTCGTGTGCCTGAAACTTTTTCCATCGAACTTAAAGGCGTATTTTCCACAGGAGTTTATGCTAAGGACTTGATTTTGTATCTTATAGGCCAGCTTGGGGCTGATGGCGCTACCTACAAAGCTTTAGAATTTGGCGGTGAAGCCTTAGCTCACATTGCTGTGCCAGAACGTCTTACGATAGCTAACATGGCTGTAGAGGCTGGCGCCAAAGTTGGCTTATTCCCCAGTGACGAGGCCACTCAAGAATTCCTGGCCGCTCAAAACCGCAGCGATAGCTATAGGCCACTTTATCCTGACGCTGATGCAGTTTATGAGCGACTTATATCTTTGAATATGGCTGAGCTTGAGCCAATGGCCTCCTTTCCTCATAGTGTAGATAATGCTTTTCCGGTGAGCTTGGCAAGGGGGATTAAAATCCAGCAGGTATTCATTGGTACTTGTACCAATGGACGTCTTGAGGATCTAGCTGTGGCTACTAGCATTCTACAGGGGAAGAAGAGGTCTCCTGATACCAGGTTACTTGTGGCACCGGCTTCGAGGCAAGTGCTTGCTCAAGCCATGGACAATGGCTATATTAGAACCCTGATTGAAGCAGGGGCAGTTATTCTCCCGCCGGGCTGCGCTGCTTGCATTGGACTTCATCAGGGAATATTGGGCGATGGTGAAATTTGCCTTTCCACAGCCAACCGCAATTTCAGGGGCAGAATGGGTAATCCTGAAGCCATGATATACTTAGCTAGCCCAGCTACAGCCGCTGCTTCAGCTATAAGAGGTGAGATTACTGACCCCAGGGAGATTATGTGACAGAATGCTACCTACAAATTTCTCTCCCTAGCAGGAGAGGGTGAAGGTAAAGATGCCTGATATAATACTTAAGGGCGAAGCTATCAAATTGGGTGATAATATTTCCACAGACCTTATTATCTCTGGCAGGTACGCCTATTTAAGAAGTAATTTACCCCAGCTTGCTAAACATGCACTGGAAGATGCCGACCCTACGTTTGTCTCCAGGGTAAAACCAGGTGACTTTCTGGTAGCTGGCAAAAACTTTGGATTAGGCTCCAGTCGCGAGCATGCTCCTGTGGTGATTAAAATGGCAGGGATAAGCGCTATATTAGCCGAGTCAGCAGCTCGTATTTTCTTTAGAAATGCCATAAATCAAGGGATGCCTGTGCTGCTGTGTGACACTGATAAAATCAGCGACGGTGATCAGTTAGAGATAAATTTATCTCATGGTGTGGTCACCAACTTGACTTCTGGAGTTAAACTGAGCTGTAGCAAAACACCACCGTTAATGGCTGCTATCCTGGGGGAGGGTGGACTTATCCCTTACATACAAAAGCACAAGGACTTTGTCATAACGAAGCACTGAATTCTGAAAACTTAGGAATCTGGATTTATTTAGGAACTTATGGCTTGTGGTTTTCCCTCCTTCGTGGTAAAAGTGTCATTGCGAGGAGTGGATGCGACGATACAACTTCCTCTCCCGTCAAGGGAGAGAAGTGTTATCTATGTCCTCGGTTGCACAGCCTGTCCTGAGTTTATCGAAGGATGAGGGCGATTAGCGAAGCGAGACGGCCCCAATTTGAGGAGGAATATTGTGGTACATAAAGTGACTTTCATACCTGGCGATGGCGTAGGCCCTGAAGTTGCTAGGGCAGCCCAGAGAACGTTGGAGGCTACGGGAGTCCAGTTTCAGTGGGATATTGCTATCATCGGTAGCCAAGCTCAGGATATGTTTGGCACACCCCTCCCTGAAAGTGCTCTGGAATCAATAAAGAGGAATAAAGTTGCCATCAAGGGACCGGTGACCACTCCCATAGGCGGTGGCTTTAGAAGCGTTAATGTGGCTTTGCGCAAGAAATTGGCCCTTTATGCCTGCCTCCGCCCCTGTAAGACCTATCCTGGTGTTCATACCCCCTACAAAAGCGTGGATATAGTGGTGGTCAGGGAAAACACTGAAGACCTCTACTGCGGTATTGAATTCGCCAAGGATGGCACAGAAACCGCAAAACTATTGGAATTAGTTGTTCAAGCTACTGGAGAAAAGATAAGTAAAGATTCCGCAGTAAGCTTGAAAGTGATATCCCAGACAGCAAGCAGACGGATTGTCAAATTTGCTTTCGAATATGCCAGGCAAAACGGCAGAAAAAAGGTGACGGCAATCCACAAAGCGAACATACTCAAGTTTTCCGATGGGCTTTTCCTGGATGCCGCTCGTGAAGTGGCTAAGGGGTATCCAGATACAGAATTTGCAGACATGGTTCTGGATGCTACCTGCATGCAATTAGTAAGGAGGCCTCAGCAATTTGATGTTCTTGTCTTACCTAATTTCTATGGAGACTTTATTTCCGATTTGTGCGCTGGGCTGGTTGGTGGCTTAGGCTTGGCTCCAGGAGCTAATATAGGGGATGATATAGCTATCTTTGAACCTACTCATGGAAGTGCCCCTAAGTACGCTGGAAAAAACAGGGTTAACCCCATAGCAATGATGCTTTCCGGTGTAATGATGCTGCGCTATCTGGGAGAAGGGGATAGTGCTGACAGGTTAGAGAAAGCCATAATGGAGGTCATCGCTGAAGGCAAGAATGTTACTTACGACTTGAAGCTTGACCGTGGTGATAGCACCGCTGCAGGCACCAGCCAGGTAGCCGATGCGGTGATAGAGAAGCTGAAGCCAGAGCCCCGAGCGAAGTGAAGGAACTATAGTGAGTAATCTCATATTGTACCCACAATAGGGATTGCAACCGCTCCATTCTGTTATTATTACGATGGGCGAGGAGAAAGTTGGTAGATTCTGTTATGGAGGGAAAATAGTTGAACGTGGCAAAGTGGGAATATGGAGTATCTCTTAGATGAAGAGAAAGTTAGTTTGCATTCCCCCAGTACTAGTTGCTGGTATTATTCTTGGCTATCTCTTCTTTGTGGGCTGGCTTCTAGGTTTTCTGCTAACCAAATACGTGGCCGGCAAAGCAAGTGGAAAACCTGGTAGAATAAAATCAATTGTCTTTCCTTTTGGAAATCACGAGATTCACTTTCACCATTGGCTCATCTCTTCAGGGATAATAATTCTTAGTCTGATAATGAACGTCCGCTTTTTGACTTCAGCAATATCCTACGGAGTTTTAAGCGGCTCAGTTTTCCAGGGTATTTACTACTACAGTGATTGGCATAGAATCCTAGTTACCAGGAGGCATCAGAACATCGAGAATATAATTGACCGCTTCAAGCCTAAGAAACTAAAAGGGGAACAAAGGGCACAACTCAAAAATACCAGAAGCAAAATGCCCAAACCGTGAGCTCCTGGGACTTGGTCACTTCCCGCTATAATGCCGAAATGCGTTGCTTTTGTCTCTCAGGCATGTATAACGCAGATTTTTAATTGGGGCCTCTCATTTCGTGGGGCTTTCAGCCAGAATCCTTCATGTGACTTCTTTTTTGACCAATATTGGGCCGGTAACTTTCGTTTATGCAGCAGCTTTAGCGCATATAATTGCCTTGCTCCCTATAATTGCTTCACGGGAAAGTAAGCTTTTTAGCACAGAAGCGTGGCAATAAATTTTTGCGATATCAAGAGCAAGCTCATGCTTTTCTGCCCCTGCGGAAGTTCACAGGATAAGCGCTCAAATGGTGCAAAACAACACACGTGAAAGAATTGCTGAGGGTACTACCAGCTAGGGGGGGATGCCGGTGATAGAGAAACTGAAGAGAAGCGGCGGGTAAAATCTTATAGTTTTACGAGGTATTTCTCGAAATCTTTCACTTTTGACGGCTTTTTACCTTTGCCTGGCTCAATTATGTGTCCCTCTTCTTCTAAATGTGCAGCCTGAGCTTCTACTCCTCCTGGGTATTTTTCATTTAGTTGCCCTGCGGATTTTAATGTCCGCCAGTAAGGAGTAATATCTTGCTTTCCTTCTTCTGCCGCTTCCCCTGCTGCATTAGCCGTAATCCAGGCGAAAATCCCAGTAGTTATGGGACAACCGATTGTAGCGCCGTGTTTTTGGGCGAGTTTGGCACGAATTTCATTTATTGTAATAACTCTACCTTGGGGAACTTTTCGCATAATTTCATCTACTTCTTTTGGTGCTGGAATAACAACCGTGCCTGTTCCCCATCTTTTACTCATTTTGTCAGTGATTTTTTCCACTTTGGGCAGGCCTTTGCTATCGGCCAATTTCTCCTGCCAGGATTTGCGTGGCTTAGTTTTGTCGCTCATTTTAACCCCCACACATACTAAATTATTCTCGTTCCTTTTTGCAGAAGTAGAGTTCGGGATAATGCATAATGGCCTGCAAATCCCAAGGATGTTAGGTGGCATCTTAAATTTGCCTGATTTATCATTTTCTTTGCCGTATAAACAGAAAAGTGAGTAAGGCAGCGATGCTTTTGGCATCACAGATTTCACCTGAAGCGATAAGTTGAGCTATTTGGTTTGTAGGAACCCGGACGAGTTCTATGCCTTGAGTATCTTCAGCTACCAGGCGGCTGGGCTCAAGATCGGTAGCCAGGTAGCAATGTAAATATTCCGTGCCATAGCCAGGGATAGAATAAAAGCCACCCAGTTTATCTATTTTCCTGGGCAAATAGCCGATTTCCTCCTGCAGCTCACGACGGACACAGTCCTGAGGTTCTTCACCGTCATCTATGCCACCAGCGGGTATTTCTAACAGAAACCTACCTACTGGATAGCGAAACTGGCGAACCAAAAGCACATTGTGCTGGTCATCAAGGACTACTGCTGCTATGCAAGCGCCATGTTCTACCACTTCTCGAGTAGCTTTTTTGCCGCTGGGTTTCTCTACAGTATCCCGATGTAAGTTTACTGCCTGACCGCGATAAATTTGCTGGCTGGATAGTTTTTTCTCTGGCAACACGACTCTCCTTTCGAGATTGTTTTGCTTTGTTTGTCGCCCTTATCCTGCCTCTCTCCTGTCAAGTGAGGGAATATTGCCTTGTCACATTCGTTCCTCGAAATGGCAAGAAGCGAAGGGCCCAGGGCTTCGCCTCGCCGTGGTGACGCTAGATATGGTAAATAAGAGCTGATGCATCACAGTCAGGGAATTTGGAACAGCGATAGCAATCTCCCCATACCTTGCGTGGCAATTCCATTTTATCAACCAGATGGAACCCTTGCTCCTCGAAGAAAGATGGTCTGCGAGTAAGACAATAGACAGTAGTTATGCCCAACTCCTTAGCCTCATTGAGACAAGCCTGAACTAACGAAGAACCGATTCCCTGATGCTGGTCTTCCTCGATGGCGGCCAATGACTTTATTTCAGCCAAATCAATCCAGTCTATATGCAATCCTGCGCAAGCAATAACCTGATTTCCTTCCCTAACTACAAAAAAATCTCTAATATTCTCATAAATCTCGCTTAAGGCGCGAGGTAGTATGTCATCCTGGTTTACAAAGTGATTAATTAATTGTTGTATTGAGGTGGCATCGCTTGCTTTTGCTTTCTCAATCTTCATAATTGTTCCTTCCCTTGCAGCTTCTGCCACAGCGAGCTATAGAAATATTTTGGTTGATGTGTTTTCAAGAAACGAGCTACGTAGGAACTGAGTTTTATCCTGATATCTTGCTTGTTGTGTAAAGATAAGTCGACCTGGCCGTCAAGGCTGAGTATGGCCCTATCTCCAGTGGCAATCTCTAAAACGATTATACTTTGTGGGGGCAAGACTAGAGTATGGCTCAATCCAAGATGGCAGGATATTGGCTGCAGTATTATTTCTCTGGATTGGGGGTGGAGGATTGGCCCGCCGGCTGCCAGCGAATAACCAGTGCTGCCGGTAGCTGTAGCTATAATAACTCCGTCAGCCCTATAAGTGGCTAGCATTTCGCTGTCAATTTCTGCCTTTATGTTAACAAGGCGAACAGCGGTACTTCGCACCACCACATCATTCAGGGCATAGAAGCTTTTATCTCCGAGTTGAGCTTCAAGCGTGGCTCTTTCCTCAACCCAACCAGCACCTTTAAGCAGACTGGGTAATTTTGATGCAGCTTCATCAGCGTTTAGCTCAGTAATGAAGCCTAACCTCCCTAAATTTATGCCCAATATGGGCACATTTGCGGGAGCTGAAATGTGAGCGGCGTGAAGCATGGTGCCATCACCACCAATGCTCAAAACCAAATCTGAGTCAGCTATTTGCTGCTTAGCCGTGTCTTCTTCGCAGGCCGGGCATTGCCATGAAGAAACTCCCTGGGCATACAATAATTTACCCAGCTTGTCAGCTACATCTCGGGCTTTCTCCAGCTTAGAGTTGTACAGAATACCAACTTGCTTCACGAACCTTATTCTAGCATATCCTTGGTAATAGCTCCCCTGAGAGCATATCAACAACTCGGGAGGGCCCCAGTTTTGTTTTCATGAGTACCATTCCAGGGTGAGCATTGCTCACCTCGCCGATGATGGCTGCATCTCTGCCGTAGATATTTTGCTGCATTTCAGCTAAAATCTTACCAGCGTCGCCTGGCTCGGCTATAGCTACCAGCTTACCCTCATTGGCTAAATAAAGGGGGTCGAAGCCCAAAAGCTCGCAGGCAGCCTTGACACTTTCTTTTATTGGTATCTTATCCTCTTCTAACACGATACCTACATTTGATTGCTGAGTAAACTCGTTAAGCACAGTAGCTAACCCGCCTCTGGTAGGGTCACGGAGGCAATGGATTCTTGGTGATGATTTTAGCATTTGAGATACCAGTTTGTTTAACGGAGCACAATCGCTTTGCACAGGAGTGGAGAACTTGAATCCTTCACGCTGGCACATTACAGCTATACCATGATCGCCAATAGTGCCACTCAGGATGATTTTATCTCCTGCTCGGGCGTTGGCTCCTGAAATATCAATTCCCAGAGGAACTGCTCCTATCCCTGAGGTATTGATAAATAGCTTGTCGGCCTGTCCCTGATTTACTACCTTGGTATCCCCGGTGATTATACGTACTTCGGCTTCTTCAGCGGCTGCCTTTATCGACCCAACTATGCGGTCAAGTTCGCTTAAGGAGAAACCCTCTTCTAAAATCAGAGACAGGCTCAAGTATAGAGGCTTTGCTCCGTTCATGGATAAATCGTTAACTGTGCCACAAATAGCCAGCTTGCCTATATCTCCACCAGGGAAGAAAATAGGGTTAACTACATAGCTATCGGTGGTAAAGGCAAGATGTCCGCTAAATTCAAAAGTAGCTGAATCATCTAATCGATTTAACATAGGGTTAGCCAGAGGTGGAAGTAATTTTTTCTCAATCAAATCGTGGCTGAGCCTGCCACCGCTGCCATGGGCCAAAAGAACATTATCGCTCATAGCTTATCCCACCATATTTATAATAAGCAGCGCAAGCGCCTTCGTTTGAGACCATGCAAGGACCTATAGGCTTCTCTGGAGTGCAAACCTTGCTGAAAAGTCCACACTCAGGAGGGGTGGCTATGCCACGGAGTATCTCGCCACAGCGACACCCTTTAGGCTCCCCGGTAGGTTTCAAGTTTAGCCGAAAGAGATTGTCAGCATCAAAATGCTCATATTTTTGGCTAACCCTTAAGCCGCTTTGAGGCACAACCCCGATTCCCCGCCAGTTAGCTTGAGCAATTTCAAAAACCTCCCCCATCAATTCTAAGGCTTTTTCGTTGCCTTCAGGCTTTACTCCACGGCGATATGCTATTTCCACTTTTGGCTGGCCGCTTTCAATTTGTTCCACCAGCCTGTCTATGCATAGCAAGATATCTAAAGGTTCAAAGCCCGAGATAACACAGCCAACATTATGGTTCTTGGGGATAAATTCATAGGGATAGGAGCCGATTATAACGCTGACATGTCCAGGGCAGATAATGCCGTCTAGCCTTATCTCGCCAAGCTCCAGTATCGCCTTCATCACCGGAGGGCATAATTTGAGCAGGGAAAGGACATAGAAATTTTCAATGCCTTCTTTCTGTGCTTTGATCGTAGCGGCAGCTATGGTTGGTGCTGTGGCTTCAAAGCCGATGCCTATGAGGATGACCGATTTTTGTGGGTTGCTTCTGGCTATTTCCACAGCATCCATAGCGGAATAGATAACTCGTATATCTGCTCCTTCAGCCCTTGTTTGCTGTAGGCTGGAGTGGCTGCCAGGAACTCTCATCATGTCCCCGAAAGTGGTGATGATGACACCGGCTAAGTGAGCCATGGCAATAGCTTTATCCAAATCAGCAGTTGCTGTAACACATACAGGACAGCCTGGCCCTGCTCTCATTTCCACCGTCTCAGGCAATAATTGGCGGATTCCATATCTCATTATGGCATGAGTATGTCCACCACAGAATTCCATTAACCTGATCGGCTTAGCGGAGCGATTAGCGATTCTGATGGCCAGCTTTCTAGCTAGTGCGCTATTTTGGTACTCATCGATGAGCTTCACTGAGACTTACTATTTCCTCCAGGAGCTTTAAGGTTTCCTTGGCTTCCGCTTCATCTACAATGCCTATGGCATAACCCGTGTGGAGCAATACATAATCTCCCACTTTTACTTCCGGGGTTAGGGCAATGCTAACCAAGCGTCTCACCCCGGCGATCTCTGTTTCCGCCGCGTCACCTTCTTTGGAGATAACTCTTACTGGCACTGCAAGACACATAATTTTGGTCATTTTAGCTAATCTTACTGAACAATACAACCGTACCAACCCTGTGTTGTTGCCCTGGTATTTGATAGGAGGTAACTTTGGGCTAGCAGGGATTATGGTTTGGAGTTCCTTGCTCTTATCGTGGGAGTTTATTCAGCGAAATTGGCAATAACTGCCTGCCCTAAGGAGATACCACCGTCATTACAGGGCGCTTGCCTATGGGTAAATACCTGGAAACCATTGTTTTCCAGTAAGTTAATTGTCTTTCTTAGCAGTAACCGATTTTGGAATACGCCACCACTCAAGGCTACTTGCTTAATACCAGTTTCATTCGCTATTACCTGGCACATCTCGTTTGTCATCTTGGCTATGGTGTTGTGAAATTTGATTGATATTCTCCCTTGGGAGGTGCCTTGGCTTAAGTCTCCAATTATGGCTGAGAGCAAGGTGGCTAGTTTTACCACCCTTATCCCCTTATCCTCTATTACGTAGTAGGGATAGCTTTCATTATCCTCAACATTCTCACTATAGGCAGCCATTTCTAACTCTACAGCCGCTTGTCCTTCATAATCTATTCTATCTCTTATATCTATCAGTGCTGATACAGCATCAAACAGGCGCCCCATGCTTGAACTTAATGGTGAATTCAGCCTCGTTTCGATTTGGCGCTTAATAATACTGATTTCAACCTCGTTAACTTGTTCCGCAAAAGTCAGTCCACTCAGCGCATTCTCTCCCAGAAGGCTAAGAACATAGGCGATGGCAGTACGGTAAGGCCTTTCTATCGCCGCATCTCCTCCGGGCAAAGGTAGATACTCCAGATGTCCCATCCTATTAAAACTTTGATAGTCAGCCACCAGGAATTCTCCTCCCCAGATATGCCCATCACTGCCCAATCCTGTTCCATCAAAGACAACTCCTATAACTGAGGCTTCTAACCCATTGTCTGCCATGCAGCTAGCAATGTGGGCGTGATGATGCTGCACGGGAATGAGTTTTATCCTAACGCTGCCCTGGCCGTTGGCGAAGGTTCTCCCCAATTCTTGAGCGTATTTAGTGGAAAGGTAATCAGGGTGAAGGTCGTAGGCAATTAAATCAGGGTTGATGTGAAATAGTCTTTTGTAAAGGGAGATGGTGTCAATGAAATGCTCCATAGTCTCCCAGTTTTCCAAATCTCCAATGTGCTGGCTCAGGAAAGCATAGCTGTCTTTAGTCAGGCAAAACGTGTTCTTCATTGCAGCGCCACAGCCAAGCACTTGTTTAGCCTTAAAAGGCAGGGTGATGGGGTAGGGAGCATAGCTGCGAGCTCGCCTCACAAGCTGGCACGTTTCCTTTTCCACCATGGCTACGCTGTCATCATAGCGGGAATAAATATCCCGATTGTGAATCAGGAAATAATCGGCGATTCCCGAGAGCCTTCTCAAAGCTTCATCGTTATCCTTAGCAATGGGCTCTTCACTCAGGTTGCCACTGGTCATCACTAATGGCAATTGAGTGTCTCTAACCAGAGTGTGATGCAACGGCGTATAAGGCAGCATGACTCCTAGATATTCTAAATTTGGAGCTACCTCACGCGATACAGATGAATCACCTTTCCACTTTGTAAGTACAATGGGGTTTTCAGTGGAGGTGAGTAATTTCTCCTCACTTGGCGAGACGTAGCAATGCCTTTTAGCCTCGTCCATGTCAGATACCATTACGGCGAATGGTTTAGAGGAGCGTTTTTTCCTGTGGCGCAATGTGTTAACCGCCCCTTCATTAGTGGCATCGCAAGCCAAGAGGAATCCCCCCAGGCCTTTGATGGCAATAATTTTTCCTTCCTTTAGAAACTGGCTGGCAATGGCTATGGCATCTGAGTGGACTTGCGTTCCTTTCTGTGCAACAGCTTCCTTACCCTGTGCATCGACCAGCTTAACCCGGGGGCCACATTTCGGGCAGGCGTTTGGCTGAGCGTGGAAACGGCGGTCTAAAGGATTATCATACTCAGCTTGGCATTGGGGGCACATGTGAAAATGGCGCATGGTAGTTTTGGGGCGGTCATAAGGCATGCTCTCAATTATGGTGAAGCGTGGCCCACAGTTAGTGCAGTTAGTAAAAGGATAACGATAGCGTCTATCATTGGGATTTAGCAGTTCACTTAAACAAGTCTGGCAGGTAGCAATATCTGGAGAGATAAGCTGGTATTTTCCCTCCACAGCAACGCTATGGCGGATCTCAAATTTTTTATAGCCAATGGGATGGCGGTAGGTAGTGGTTGTATCTTCGATATGAGCTAGGGGAGGAGCTTTTGCCTTAAGCTCTAATTGAAACTGTTTGACGGCCTCACTTTTCCCTTCTACCTCAATCTTAACGTCCTCGGAGGTGTTGTATACCCATCCCTTCAAATCGTGCTTAATTGCTAGCCCGTAGACAAAGGGCCTAAAGCCTACTCCTTGAACTACACCACGAACGCTGATATGAGCAAGCCGCAGGTTTTTTGTTTTAGCCATATGTAACTTATGCGCCATTTATTAGCTATCTATTCAAACCAGGTCAGGCTGCCTATCTATGTGACGAACTCACAGGTAAACGATAATTTATTTCGTTTTATTGTCTTCTAGAGGGTAATATTCAAGGCGCTTCCATTTCTAAAGCTAATTCTACTCCTTCATGACAATCGCAGCGGCTTGTTTCAAATCCGCCAGGGAATTTATATTGAAAAAGCTTAAAAGCTGAGGGGCAAATCTATGATATTCCTCCCGCTCGACATACCTGACACGCAGAATGTCAAGCACTTGGCTGATCTTCAAGTGATCACACTCCAATTCTGCTCTTATTGTATTTATGCACTTCCGTGAATATACAGCGTGGAGAGGCTCAATTTTCCCCTCCTCTAATCGGGGGATAACAGCATCAAAGCCCTCGGATAATTCAATCAGATAACGCAGTAACTCAACGCTAAGGAAAGGCATATCACAGGCAACCACGATGCTATAGGGAAGCTCAGAAGCAAGCAATCCTGTATATATACCCGCCAGAGGGCCTTTGCCAGGGTAGAAATCTACTACAATTTCTGCCTCACGAGTGATTGGAAGGTCAGCTTGCTCTTGGGAGGTTACTATCAGAATCTGGCTGCTTATTGTCTTCAGCCTTTCGATAGCACGCTTGACCAGGCTCTGGCCGCAGATAGTCTCCATTGCTTTACAGCTGCCCAGCCGCAGGCTTTTTCCGCCAGCAAGGATAATTGATGTCACCATCCCGCATGCCTGAAGAATCTATTGATTAGGCTCATATCCCGGCTAGCCGCTCCCCATGGCTCTTTCTTTGTGAGAATAAATAATGAAAGGAGCAGCTGGCATATAATCCAAGACAAAGCCCCCCCCTCTGCTAAAACTAGTCTGCCAATTTCCTTTTCTTTTTTGGGTTCTTCCGTCTTGTCGACCATCTTCGTCACTTCTTCTTAGAATTATCCCCAAATCCCTTGCTGTAGGCAAATCCTCGCCAAAGCACTGCACAGGGAAAATTGAAACTGTTTGACGGCCTCAGTTTTCCCCTCCACTTCAATCTTAACGTCCTTGGAGGTATTACACTCCCATCCTTTTCGAATTGTGCTTAATTGCTAGCCGATAGACAAGAGGCCTAAAACCTACTCCTTGAACTGCATTACGAATGCCCATATGAGCAAGCCGCAGAGTTTCTGTTTTAGCCATTCATGACTGATACGTTATCTATTTGTCTGTAGAAAAACAAGAGCGAAATTAGGAGTTGGCGAATTGCGGAAGTGACTTGGTTTTCTTTATCTCCTCCATCACTATTTTTCTGAGTTCAGTTAGTCCCTTTTTTACCTCTGGCGAAAGTTCCAATCTGCAATCTGTGTTCTTAGGTTCGATGCCGATAATGATGGTGTGTCTTGGTTCTCTTCCTAATATTCTTAGTATCTTTAAACTATCTACCAAGCCCAGCTGGTGCACGGATGATCTTGCGGCCAGATCCATCGCTATATCGTCAATGCCGAGGTGATAGATAGTTCCTGGCTCCTTACCACCTCTAATAGCATCGACTATAATCAGCTTATCAGCATCTTCAATAAAAGACGCAAACTCAGGGCAAATCCCCCCCTCTATGATTTCTAAGTTATCATAATCCAGGTCATCCTTATTTAGCATTCGCACAAAGTGGGTTCCTATCCCATCATCTCCACGAAACAAATTACCCATACCAAGGATGACAACCTTTTCTTGGCCTACCTTCTTCAACATTGTCAGTTTTTAGTGGCGGCCGGTTACTGCCGCGATCAAACAAATTTCACTTCTAGAAAGTGAGTTGAGCAAGAAATACAGGGGTCATAGGCGCGCACCAGCATTTCTAGCAAGTGGGTTATCTCTTCTTGGCTCTTGTCAATGATTTTTGGCACCAATGTTTCCATATCCTTCTGGATATTGTTGTGATTTTGATTGGTTGGAATAATACAGTTAGCTTTGGTTAACACTCCTTTGTCATCATAGGTATAATCGTGGAACAGAATCCCGCGGGGAGCTTCTACAGCGCCAATCCCCCTTCCTGCTTTGACCTTAACCTCTGGCTTCTCTTCCTTCAACCCCTGAGCAATAATTTGGTCAATTAGCCGTAGGCTATCCTCAACTGCGTGAATTGATTCCACAATTTGAGCTATGCTTATCATGTATGGATTGTGGCAGATTGCTTTTAATCCCAGTTCTTCAACCGCTTTTTGAGCTTCAGGCAAAAGCTGAGAATAGTTATTATTAAAGCGTGCCAGAGCGCCCACCATATAGGAATCGCGGTTATGTTTGCTGAATTTAGCTGTGGATTGAGGCACGCAAAACTCATTGGTCATCTCAAGGTAATCGTTAATGGGCGCAGTGCCAGTGTCAGTGGAAGAAATGTCACCAGAGATGAAGGCATATTCCTTAGGGGCTTTGAGAGCGATATATTCCGTCTCTCTGATAAAATCAGGTATACTTAGGCCCTTGAACAGCTCAACAGTCTCCTCTAAATCA
>Ga0209991_10000833_pt1 | contig 13836 bp, 13 predicted proteins | sample ChitaG_FD_183167 | JGI IMG/M metagenome (GOLD analysis project Ga0209991, IMG submission 183167) | Deep subsurface microbial communities from South Pacific Ocean to uncover new lineages of life (NeLLi) - Chile_00310 metaG (SPAdes)... | ecosystem: Environmental > Aquatic > Marine > Oceanic >...
CACTAATCCCCCAAGGGGAGCACAATCGCTCTCAAGCTGGGTGGAAAAGCTCAACCCTTCCCGCTGGCTGAGCACAGCAATTCCATGGTCGCCTATAGTCCCGCTTAGAATCACCTTATCCCCCGGTTTTGCCTTGTCCCCCGAAATATCCACTCCCTCCGCTATTATACCCACACCGGCAGTGTTGATAAACAGCTTATCGGCGCTGCCCCGATTCACTACCTTGGTATCTCCGGTGATGATTTCCACCCCCGCCTCCTGAGCTGCCTTCTGAACAGAGTCCACGATTTGGTTTAGCTCACTTTGGGGAAGCCCCTCCTCAATGATAAAAGAAAGGCTTAAATAAAGGGGGCGAGCACCAGACATAGCTAAATCATTCACCGTGCCGCAGACAGCAAGCTTGCCGATATCCCCACCGGGGAAGAAAATAGGGCTGACCACATAGCTATCGGTGGTGAAGGCTAGCCTTCCGCTGAAGTCAATAACGGCTGAGTCATCAAGCTTGGCTAAAAAGGGATTACTGAAAGCTTTAACAAAGCTTTTCTCCACCAGCTCGTGGGCTAGCTTCCCTCCACTGCCATGAGCTAACAGGATTTTATCCTTCAAAACCTCCTCCATAAAGGTAATGGGCAGAGCAACTGCCCTCGGAAGAGACCATGCACGGTCCTACCGGATATTGTGGGGTGCAGGCTTTGCCGAAGAGTGGACAATCAGTAGGAGTTTTAACCCCGCGCAGGATGTCGCCACAAATGCAGCCCACAGGCTCATAGGTAGGTCCGGGTGCAATATCAAAAGCCAGCTCAGCATCAAAGCGCTGATACTTTTTCCTTAACTTCAAGCCACTATGGTCAACTTCCCCCATTCCCCGCCACTGGGCAGGACAAGGCTCAAACACCTGCTCCATGAGTTTCAGCGCTTGTTGGTTGCCTTCAGGGCGCACTCCCCGCCGGTAGGCAATTTCAACTTTAGATTCACCATTTTCAATCTGAGCCACCAGCATATCCACGCACTGCAGTATATCTAAGGGTTCAAAGCCGGAGACCACACAGGGGATGCCATAGTCTCGGGCGATAAATTCCCAGGGGTGGGAGCCAATAATAGCGCTTACATGTCCGGGGCATATAAGCCCATCAAGCTTGACCTCACCCGAATCAAGGAGAGCTCGAATTACTGGAGGACAGAGTTTATGTAAAGAAAGGACATAATAATTCCCTATCCTCTTCTCCACTGCCTGGAGGATAGAAGCGGCGATAGTTGGGGCAGTGGTCTCAAACCCGATGCCGAGGAAGACCACGGACTTAGTCGGGTTGTCCTCAGCTATTTTGAGGGCATCCGTAGTGGAATATACCACATGCACATCGGCACCGTCTGCCTTGACCTGTTGTAGGCTAGAGTGGCTCCCGGGGACTTTAACCATATCGCCAAAGGTAGCAATGATTACCTCCGGGATTTGGGCTAAAGCAATCGCCTTGTCCAGGTCAGCATTGGCAGTAACACAGATAGGGCAACCCGGTCCCGACACCATATCAATAGTGGAGGGCAAAACCTGGCGGATGCCATATCTAAAGATGGTTACCGTATGCCCACCGCAGAACTCCATGAAACGCACTGGGGTTTTGGACTTCCGATGAATTTTTGAGATTAACCCCTCAGCCAGTTCGGAGCGCCGAAATTCAGAAACAAATTTCAACCTTCCTCCTCAGCCAGCTCTGCTATCTGTTGCAAAAGTGTTAAAGTTTCCTCCGCCTCTTCCTCATCCAGGATATTTATGGCATAGCCGGTATGGACCAGCACATAGTCCCCCACCCTAGCTTCTGGGGTGAGCCATAGGCTAATGCGGCGAGTTATACCTCCTATCTCAGCCTCAGCCTCTTTATCCTCTATAACCTTAATCAGTGCTGGTATGGCAAGACACATATCTAACTCCTAATGACCCTATCCCCCTTCCCCTTCAAGGGGAAGGGGGAGTAGATTATATAAGAGAGGCTTCACCTCTCTTTGACTCTCTCAAATACTGGCAAAATGGGCAATCACCGCTTGCCCCAGGGAAATGCCGCCATCATTACACGGCACCAGATGATGAGTGAGCACACTGAAGCCCTCTTTTTGTAAGGCAGCGGTAGCTAACTTCAGCAGCAGCCGATTTTGAAAAACACCCCCGCTCAGTGCCACCTGATTTATACCAGTATCTTCTGCAATCAATTTACACATCTCGGTGATTATTTCCGCCATGGTATTGTGAAACTTAAGCGATATTATAGGGGCAGGAATTTGATTTTTAACCTCTTGAACTATCGCCGAGAATAGCTCCCCCAACCTCACCACCCTCATTCCCTGGTGCTCAACAATGGAGAAAGGATAGGATTCTGACTCAAACTCATCCAGCTTATCTGGAGCCAGCATCTCCAGCTCGATGGCTGCCTGAGCCTCGTAGTCTATCTCTCCCCTCACCCCCACCAAGGCAGAAACGGCATCAAAAAACCTGCCGGCACTTGAGGTCAAAGGGGAGTTTATTCCTCGCTTTATCTGCTGTCTTATTATGTTAAGTTCATCTGAATTGACCTTACTAATGGGGAGACTCTCCAAGGAGAAGTCTTCCCCCAGCAATGAATAGAGATAGCCTAAAGCCATACGATAGGGCTTCTTTATTGCCGCCTCACCCCCGGGCAGAGGCACATATTCCAGATGCCCTACCCTCTGGAAGCAGCGCCAATCAGTGAGCAGAAATTCCCCTCCCCAGATGGTGCCATCGGTGCCGTATCCCGTGCCATCCAAGGCTACCCCGATAACCGGTCCTTCAACCTTATTCTCCACTAGGCAACTTACAATATGGGCATGATGGTGTTGAACCGGGATAAGGCTTAGCCCCTGCTCCGAGCCAGCATCAAGGGCGTATTTGGTGGAAAGATACTCCGGATGCATATCATAAGCCATAATTTCGGGTTCAATGCGAAATAGCTTTTTATAAAGCTCGATAGTGTTTTCAAAGTGCTCCAAGGTTTCCTCGTTCTCCATATCACCGATGTGCTGGCTGAGGAAGGCATGCTCGTCTTTGGTAAAGCAGAAGGTATTATTAAGCTCACCCCCGCAGGCAAGGACTTGCTTTGACCCGAAGGGGAGGAAAATGGGATACGGAGCATAGCCCCGCGCCCGCCTTATAGCTTGAGGCTTGCCCTCCACCATATAGACACTATCATCATAGCGGTTAAAGATGTCCCGATTATGAAGCAGGAAATAATCGGCAATTCCTTTGAGCCTTCTTAAAGCTTCATCGTTATCTTTAGCAATAGGCTCCTCACTGAGGTTGCCGCTGGTCATCACCAGAGGAAGAGCGGTCTCCCTTAATAGCAGGTGGTGCAACGGGGTATAGGGGAGCATGACCCCAAGGTAGTTTAGCTTTGGGGCTACCGCCGGGGATATATTGGATGAGCTATGCTTCCATCTAAGGAGGACAATGGGACACTGGGGAGACCCAAGCAGCTTTCTCTCCTCAGGGGAGACCAGGCAGTGCTTTTCAATCTCTTCCAGAGTGGACACCATGACTGCCAAAGGTTTGCCGGGACGCCCTTTTCTGGCTCTTAACACATTTATCGCCTCCTCGTTGGTGGCGTCACATGCCAGGTGAAATCCACCCAGACCCTTGACCGCCAGAACCTTCCCCGCTTTAAGCAGTTGGCTTGCCGACTTGATGGCATCACGGCACTCAACAGGGTTACCGTTGCCATCAACCAGCTCTAAGCTAGGTCCACATTGGGGACAAGCATTGGGCTGAGCATGAAAGCGTCGGTCTAAGGGGTCATGGTATTCTCGCTGACACTGAGGGCACATCTGGAACTTATGCATAGTGGTCTTGGGGCGGTCATAAGGGATGTCTTCAATGATAGTAAATCGAGGACCACAATTAGTGCAGTTAGTAAACGGATAGCCGAAGCGGCGGTCGGTAGGACAGAAAATCTCCCTCTCACAATCCTCACAGGTGGCGATATCCGGTGACACTAACTGGTATTGCCCCTCCCGGCTCAGGCTTTCCCAAATTTGGAACTCAGTATAACCCTTCAGGGGATAGAAAGTGGCTTCAACCCTTTCAATACGTGCCATAGGAGGGGCTTTGGCTTCAAGATCGCTCAGGAAATTTTCTAGGGTTTCCTCATTCCCCTCCACCTCAATCTCCACATTGCCCGAAGTGTTGCGCACCCAACCCTTCAAATGGTGCTCCTGAGCCAACCGATAAACAAAGGGTCTAAAGCCGACCCCCTGCACCACCCCCCACACACTTATCCTGGCCAATCTCCCCACTCTGGTCAACAACATTTGCTTGCCCCACTGAATTTGTTACGGCGTGAGCCTCCAAGCCATTAGCTGGTAATTCCTGGGAGGACGAAATTCCTTGAGCAGGTCTAGCTTGCCCTGTTTCTCCAGGCGTTGAAAGATGAGCTCCCAAGCGCAGTCCCTGGCAGGGTCCATCTCGCACTTGCCATTTCTGGCACCGCCACAAGCACCATTAAGTAATCCCTTGGCACATCTGGTAACAGGGCAAATACCGCCCGTCCTGGCTAGGAGGCAATCTCCACAGGCGGTACATCTTTCCTCCAAGATGCCCCCTTCCCTGTCCTCCACCCCTATAAAATGCGTATTTTGCGCTGGAAGGACAGGAAGGTCAGGAAAGAGTTCAGCTATAGTTTGTACTCCCGCTCCACAGGCTAAAGAGAGCACCGCTTCTGCACCATCCATCTGGGGCTTAAGCGCCGAAGCGGTTAAAAAGGAATCGCACTGTTTCACCACCGTGGTCACTTTAAATTGGAAATCCTTACCCCTCAGCTTGCCACCAAGCTCAAGCAACTGGCTCAAGGTCTTTGCCTCCCTTATGCCCCGGGGTGGCTGAGTACAGCCATCGCAACCGGCTATCAATACTTTGCGATAAGGACAGATAGAATCCAGAATCTCATCCAAAGGCTTTGGTGCGGTTACAATCATTTTCCTTCCCTCTGTGAAACGACAGCTTCTATTCTCTGGCGAAACTGCCGTAATTCTTTATCCAACTGCTCAGGGTCTCTCCGAGATACCGAGCAGAAGTGAAGTCTATCCTCAAAGCCTATCTGGTCTAACCTTTCCTTTAATTTTGCTACCAAGCGCTGCGCCTCCCGGCTCCCACTCCCGCGGTGGCAGTCCTCTTCAGGGCAAGCCGCTACCAAAACGCCATCTACGCCTTTTTGGAAAGCCTCTAAGATGTGCAGGTTATCAACCCTGGCCGCACAAGGCAAATCTATGGTGCGGATATTGGGAGCGAATTCTCCATCCCGCGGCGGGCAGACCGTCCATTGGCAGCGAAATACTAAAATCTTCGGCGACTGCACCTCCGATGACAGCTGAGAAATCAAGTCGGAGATGCGTTCTCTCTCCCAGTTCTCCAGTTCTAGAGCCATCGCCGGGCATTTAGCTACACACAAGCCACAGCCTTTGCAGTAAGCCAAATCAAAGCTGACTCCCCCCGGACTATCAAGCTTAACCGCCTGGTAAGGGCAATAAAAGGCGCAGTTACCACAGCTGATGCACAAGTCTTTATCCAATTCAATTTCTGGTATCTCAGGCTGAAGTTCTAAAGCCACACATGCCTTACAGCTCCTACACGGTCCGCAATAAAGGCACCTTTTAGCCTCCTCAACCGCCTGCTCCAGGCTGAATCCCTTCTCAAAGGGCTCAAAGTTTAGCCTTTCCTCTACTGGCGCCCATACCAATTCCGGCTGAGGCTTGTAATTCTCACGACTGGGGATAGGGGCACTCTCATGCCCCTTCTCCCTCCCTGACTTCAGATTCTTACCCTTCAGGTAACGGTCTATAGACTCGGCGGCTATCATCCCGTCTCTCATTGCTTCGGCGGCAAAACCTACCCGCCTTACATCGCCCCCGATAAAAACCCCTTCTTTGCGATTGCTCATTAGGGTAAGCTGATCGATGTTAAGCCTGCCCCTCTCATCCAGCAAGCCCTCCTGCTGGTAAAATGTCCGCTCCGGGGCCTGCCCTATGGTGACCAGTAACACATCGCCCTCAAGATATACCACATCACTGTAGTTAAACTTGGGATTAAATAATCCGTTTTCATCAAACACCGATGTGCATTGGGGACACTTTATCTTTTTAAATTTTCCACCCTCCCCGATTATCTCTTCTACGCCTCGGGAGTAAGTTATTCCTATCCCCTCTTCACTGCCACCTTCTATTTCTTCCACATCAGCCGGAATTCCATCTTTTGAAGCTTTCTCCTCGCACTCCAGACAGACAATGGAAACATCTCCGCCAAGCCTTCGGGCAGTTCTTGCCACATCAAAGGCTACATTACCACCCCCCACCACTATCACCCTCCTACCCTGAAAGAGCTGAGGGGAGACCTTCCCCTGGTTCACATCAAAGAGGAGGTTCAACCCGAACACAACCCCATCCAGCTCTACCCCCACCACCGGTTCCCTTTCAATAGTAAGAGGTCTGGGAATAAGGGTGCCGGTAGCAATGAATACGGCTCGATAACCATCATTTTTAAGGTCATCCAGCGTTTTCTCACCATCGCCCATTTTTATGCCGTATTTAACATCAATATGGGCAATCCTTACCAGATTATTTAAGGTGGTATCTATAATATTGGTGGGAAGACGATATTGAGGGATATATCTGAGGGCTCCCCCTAGCTCAGAGCTCCTTTCTATGATGGTAACTCGGTATCCCTTTTTACTCAGGATGTAAGCACACATTAAGCCTGCGGGTCCTCCTCCAACCATAGCAACCTTTTCTTTAGTGGGAGAGGCAAGAGCGGGTTTGGTCTCTAGATATGGAAGATAATAATCGCTGAGGAATCGTAAAAGCATTCTCCTTCTTATTGTTCCAGTCTGGTCTTTATAATTGCACTCCGCCTCACAAAGCCCACAGATATAGCCACATATTGGGAACAGGGGATTCTTCTGGTAAATTTCATCACCCATTCTTATTATCTGGTCGTAAGCCTCTTGAGCATCTAGGGGAAGGAGGGCAATCATGCCGTGAGTGCGTTGAATGTCCATTCCAATAGGGCAAGCTATCTGACAAGGAGGCAAATATACTTTCCCGCTAGCTTCGTCAATTACCTCCTCAACCTGTGCTCGGTCTTTTGGAGGAGCCATTTTATTCATCCCTTTTCAGCCTCTATTGCCTCACTCCCTGAATTCCCATGCAGCGGGCCAAGCTCTGTGACTTCATCAATAAACCCGTTCACTGTGCTGCGGAACTTTATTCCCTCAGATGCAGAAATCCATTCCAGCCTTAATCTCTCAGACTCTATCCCAAGTTGTGGCAGCATATTTTTGAGCAACATTACCCTTCGCCTTGCCTTATAATTACCACTGTTATAATGGCAATCCCCGGGATGACACCCTGCTATCATCACCCCATCGGCTCCTCTAGCAAAGGCATGAAAAATAAAGGAAGGCTCTACCCTTCCCGAACACATGGTTCGAATTACCCTGAAATTGGGCTTAATCTTTAATCTTGAGGTGCCAGCCAAGTCTGCCCCGGCATATGAACACCAGTTACAGCAAAAAACTACGATTTTGGGCTCAAAATGCTTCATAACCTTTCCTCCTTTACTATCTGCCTTACAATGGACGGTATCCTCACCTCTACCTCTTCGGTGCACTTCTCCCCGAAGGTAGTATTATCCCTTACCTCTACAGCATATATACTGACATGCTTGGGCATTCCGTATCCCAGTCCTTCCCCCAGTTTAAACGCAGTGGCAATACCTATACCATGAGAGGAGGAGAAATCCATAGCTGGCTTCAAATCTTCCAGCCCAAGCTTATACAGCTCTCCCGGTTTCCCCTTTTCGGTTCTTATAGAATCGATGATGACCAGCTTATCGTAGCCTATGACCTGCTCCAGTAGAGAGAGCCCGGCTTCGCTTGTCACCATCACCTCCAAATCGTGGATTTCCTGTTTAAGCTGTTGAGCTATTCTAATGCCAACAGCGTCATCAGTGAGAATCGGGTTGCCAAGCCCTAAAATGAGGGTTTTCATTTTCTTTCAGGTCTTATCCTCTCCGAAGGACTCCAGAAATACCTTGGGGATGGGGGGGACCTGGGCATCTACCCAGGACTTAAGGCAACTGAAGGAGCAGAAGTTATAGTGGGAAACTGCCCCCACCCCTTCCCAGCAAGAAATACTGAGCCAGTCTTTAAGCGCCTCACAAGGAGGCTCTCCGGGAGAACACTCCACTTCTTTACCGCAAGAATGACAACAAAAGCGCCTTCTCTGGTTTACCATTTCCCCCCTTATCCTGATAAAGAGCAAGAACTACAGGTATTGGCTGAGCAACTGGCGCAGGCACTGCCTGTTCCAGAGGCAGGTAAGCCTTCAGAACTTCTGGAGAATAACGAAAGCGCTCGCTGAGCACTACTTCCGCAACCTGGGCAGAGAGCACTCTCTCTTGACTGGCTCATTGTTCTAAGCAGTTCAAATTTAAGCTCACAATTGGAACAAAGATACTCGTATATCGGCATTATCCCGCCTTTCAGCGGCTACCCTTAGACAGCGACCACTTCCTTGACCTCGGGTATCTGCTCCTTGAGCACTCGTTCAATCCCCTGCTTCAAGGTCATTGTCGCCACAGGGCAGCTGGCACAGGCACCGGTGAGCTTTAGCTTAACCACCCCTTCTCTCACCTCCACCAGCTCGACATCTCCTCCGTCTGCCTGTAAAGCAGGTCTTATTTTGGCTAAGGCTTCTTCTACCTTCTCCTTCACAGCTCCCTCCTTATATCTATCTTTCCAGTTTTCTCACCAGGTCCCCTTTACAGTCATATACATTCACCTCGAGTGGCATTCTTCCCGGGAGTGAATGGGTGGCGCAGGCATTACAGGGGTCATAGGCTCTAAATGCCATCTCAATCATATTGAGAATCCCGTCGGGAACCTCTCCTTTGTGTATAAGTGACTTGGCTGCTTTCTCAACCGACATGTTAATGGCAGCCGAGTTATTTTGGGTAGCAACAATCAAATTGACTGCAGTGAGGATTCCTCTGTCATCAGTCTGGTAGTGATGGATAAGGGTTCCTCTTGGCGCTTCTACTATGCCTATCCCCTCTTTGGGAACTTCAGTAGGTAAGTTTACTATGTCAGGGGAGGTAAGTTCGGGGTCATGGGCAAGCTCCAACACCCGCTCAGAGGCGTAAAGCGCCTCAACGAGCCGAGCCCAGTGGAAAGCCAAAGTGTTATGAACCGGCTTACCCCCCAATACCTCATACATTCTTTCATATGCCTCTTGAGCCAGTGGCGTTGTCATTCCATCGGCTACGTTCAGCCGAGCCAGCGGCGCTACCCGGAAAACACCGCTCTCCTCCCCATCGACAAATCCCTTCCAGCCTATATTCTTGAGGTAGGAGAACCTCACATAAGTCCAGGGCTCAACATGCTCCTTGATGTGGTCAAGATATTCCTGAGCCTTAAACTTGGCGAACTCTTTACCATTGGGGTCAACCACCCTTATCTTGCCATCGTAGAAGTTTACCTTGTTATTCTCATCCACCATCCCCATATAGTATGTTCTATGCTTGTAGATATCTCCAACGATAAGGTCGACATATTCCTTATTCTTGAGCACTATATCGTCAAAAATGGTGAGGGCAAACTTACAGAAATCCACCGCATATTCCGCGGCGTCTATAAATTCCTTCCTCTCCTCCTCAGTAATCTGTTTTGATACTCCTCCGGGCAAGCCACAGACGGGATGAATTACCTTCCCCCCTATCGTTTGTATAACTCCTCTCAGTCTTTTCCTCATTTCTATAACCTTTCCCCCCACCTCTAACCCCACCTTGGCAATAACCCCCAAGATATTCCTCTCCCCGGCAGGTGCTTGCGGACCGACAACAAAGTCGGGACCGCCAAGGAAGAAGAAGTGCAATATATGGTCTTCCGCCAGGAAAGCATTGTACATCAGCTCTCTTATCTTTTTTGCCGCCGAGGTGGGCTCAACCTTCCAAAGGTCATCAAGGGCTTTAGTTGATGCCATGTGGTGAGCGGTAGGACATACCCCACAAATTCTAGGGGTTATTCTTGGCATCTCCTCTGCCGGTCTTCCCTCACAGAATTTCTCAAACCCGCGAAGCTCAGGGATTTGAAGATAAGCCCGATCACAATCTCCTTCATCATTAAGGAATATCTCTATCTTCCCATGCCCCTCAAGCCTGGTTATCGGGTCTATGGTTATCTTTTTCACTCTATCCTCCTTCTTCTAAGCAGAGAAGCGGGCAGGCTAAATCGGTAAAATGTCCCTGCCGGGTCTACAATCCCGTCAATTAATTTTTCGACATCTTCATCTGTCATCTTCTCTTCGTCTTCAAGCCCCAATATAGATGCGAGCATGGAGAGGGCTTTGGCTCCTTGGTCTACAACCCTATCTACGGGACCAAAGCATCCCCGGCATGGCATATTAGCCTTAATACATCTTTCCCCACATCCCGAGCGAGTGGCAGGTCCGAGACAAATTATTCCCTGCTCAAGGAAGCATTTCTCAGGGTCGAGTTTGATTTCCCACGGTCTTTTTATTTCTGCAATTGATATTTTCTCTGGTTTTTTCTCTGCCCTGGGGCAGGTATCACATAAAGATTTTTCAGGAGCAAGTACCGCCCCCTTCTCCGGCAGTTTGCCAGTGAGAATGGCGTTCACTGCATTCATTATTAAATCGGGGGGCGGCGGACAGCCGGGGAGATAATAATCCACGGCGATGGTCTGGTCTAAGGTCTTCACCGTATCATAGAACTCGGGCAGGGTAAGCTCGCCAACATCAACCGTCGTTTTCTCCTGCGGCATAGTCCCTTCTGGATTTTCCACGGTGGGAACTTCTTTATACACCCTCTGGAAAATGGCATCCCTGGTCCAGAAGTTCCCCAGCCCCGGTATTCCGCCTAGATGAGCACAGGCGCCAAAGGCAACTACAAGACCTGATTTTTGCCTCAGGAGGTTTACCATCTCCTCCTGCTCACCTGTCCTTACGGCACCATTTATAAAGCTCACCGCTATCTCACCATCGCTTAAAGCTTCAACATCCTTTCTCTTAAAATCCAACGCCACCGGCCAGAGCACAATATCCACAGCATCGGCTACCTTGAGTAAATCTTCATTGAGGTCAACCACTGCCTCCTCACAGCCACCACATGAAGCGCACCAGTAAAAGGCGACCTTTGGTTTAGCCATCTTTATCCCCTTTCTCATCTCCTCAGTGAAATCAGTAACTGCCTGAACAAGCCCTAGAGTAACCAGGATAGATAATAGCGGAGCACATTAATGGTAAGCAAAAACCTGAAATTCTGGGTTCAAAATTTTTCACCAGTTTGATGTTAGCTCTTTTGCTTACCAGCTTCCAACCCTGGGCTAACAGAATTCCTTATATTTCCTTAATTTCGCTAGTTCCAACGGATTTTAGCATTATAGCTTGGAGCTGTCAATTATGTCGCCAGGCCTTGCTGCACTATGCTCTAGTTCAGATAGATAGGTGACACAGATTATCATGTTTCGTTTCTCCGTGGCATTGACCCCATCCCCCTGACCCCCTTCCCCTCGAGGGGAAGGGGGAAGTAGTTTTAAGAGGGGGCAAAGCCCCCTCTTTTTTATTCCTCCCCCTCTCCTTCCAGGAGAGGGGGACTAAGCGGGTTCCCAGGAAAATCGAAGATTTTTCTGGGTGCTTTAAGGGGGTGAGGTGCAGAAAGTTGAGGTGTCACTAATCATAAAAACGAGTACAGGCTATTGACAACCGCCGATTGGTATGATACACTTGTTTCAAGAACATTTGTATTAAAGGAGCGGCAATGGCTGGCGTTCCCCATACTCGATTGCGCATCCTGAACTTTATCCGCAAATTCCTCGATAAACGGGACTATGCCCCCACCGTCAGGGACATTGCCCGGGGGTGTAATATCAGCACGCCCTCCGTAGTGCAGTACCATCTAAATACCCTGGAACGGCAAGGGTATATCCGCCGCGACCCAGAGGTGTTCCGGAGCATCCGGCTGGTGGAGAGAAAGCGAGAGGTCATTTCTCGAGTGCCCTTACTGGGAACCATTGCCGCTGGTGAACCGATACCGGTGCCCACCCCAGACACCTGGACTACAATCCCCGAGGAGACACTCCAGTTAACCGAGGAGGTGACCCAGGGCAAGAAAGGTGTCTATGCTCTCAAGGTAAAGGGAATTTCCATGATTGATGCCTTCGTTGATGATGGAGACATCGTCTTGATACAGCAGACAAGCACGGTAGAAGATGGCGAGGTGGCTGCGGTTTGGCTAAAGCTCGAGCAGGAGGTAACCCTAAAGAAGGTCTATCATGAAGCCGGTCGGATCCGCTTGCAGCCAGCCAACAGACAAATGGAGCCAATGTACTATAAACCAGAGGATGTGGAGATTCAAGGTAGAGTAATCGGAGTTTTACGGAAGCTATAAATCAAGGGAGGTTCAAGAATTGGCTAAGCTATTGGAAAAACCGGAGGAGCTGAAGGTAAGTGTGAACATCCAGGGTGTGCCTTTAACCCTGGCCAGAAATGGAGCGGCACAGCGTATAACCAAAGTATATCAACACTGGCGTGTAGTCGAGCAGTGGTGGGGAAAGGAGATTTCGAGAAATTACTTCAGGGTCAAGACCAATCGAGGTCTGGTCTGTGATATCTATCGGGATATGCCCACTGGCTGTTGGTATCTGAGCAGAATTTATGATTAGGTGGGAATAAGCTCATAGCTTCTCTTGCCCCCTCTATTGCCGAGGTTGTTTATTAACCTCACCCTCTTTATCCCCCTCTCCTTTCAAGGAGAGGGGGAAGAGATTTAGAGAGGGGCTTCGCCCCTCTCTTACTTACACTCCCCCTTCCCTTAGTAAGGGAAGGGGGCAGGGGGATAGGTTTCTAAACAATTTCTCTATTGCCCCAATAAATTGACAGCCCCGCTGGTGGCTAGGTAAACTAGTCCTGCCATGACAGATATTGAAGCCATTGGTCACCAGCTAGCTGAGGCAGTTAAAGGATACAGCGCCGACTACATAGAGGCTCGCCTGGAGCAGAGCCAAAGAAGCCATATCATCTACCGGGGCAGAGAATTGGAATCTATTGGTCAATCAACCGCCGTCGGGGGAAATGTGCGAGCCCTGGTAAAAGGCGGCTGGGGCTTCGTTAGCTTCGATAATCTCAGTGACCTTCCGAACAGAATAGAGCTGGCGGTAAAACAGGCAAGACTGGTGGGCAAGGAAGAAAGTAAACTAGCCCCGGTAGAACCTATAGTTGATATTGTATCCCCGGAGATAGGTAACAATCCGCTGACCGTCCCCCTGGCTGAAAAGAAGCAACTACTGGATGAATATAATGCTCTTATCTGGCGCACCCCAAAGCTCCAGACTTCAATTATTGCCTATGGTGACAGCCATAAAAAGGTCATCTTTTTGAGTTCATCAGGTAGCTATATTGAGCAAGAGAGGTCAGATATTGCCCTGCGCCTGACCGCTGTAGCCGCCGAAGACAGCGAGGTGCAGCAGGTAGGACTGAGCCTGGGCAGTAGAGGTGATTTTAGCTCGATACATGGTCTCCACCAGCAGGTAGAGCAAATGGCAAAGCACGCCGTGGAGCTATTATCAGCCCCGCAGGTAAAGGGGGGAGAATATACTGTGGTCTTAGACCCGGTTCTGGCTGGCGTCTTCGTCCATGAAGCCTTTGGACACCTATCGGAGGCTGACTTCGTTTATGAAAACGACCGCCTGCGCCAGATTATGGTTCTGGGCAAGAAATTTGGCAGCACCGAGCTTAATATCGTTGACACTGCCGCTATACCCGGACTTC
>Ga0209991_10000834_pt1 | contig 13798 bp, 8 predicted proteins | sample ChitaG_FD_183167 | JGI IMG/M metagenome (GOLD analysis project Ga0209991, IMG submission 183167) | Deep subsurface microbial communities from South Pacific Ocean to uncover new lineages of life (NeLLi) - Chile_00310 metaG (SPAdes)... | ecosystem: Environmental > Aquatic > Marine > Oceanic >...
AAGAGACAAAACTTGCTCCCTCCCAGAAAATTCCCTCCAGGATGAACCGGAAATTTATCTTTCTTCTGGATATGGATAGAAATGATGCGCCAGGAGTCGGAAAATCAAGGAAAGCCGCTCTGCACTTTCTTAATACCCAGGTTCAGCCGACCGATGAAGTCGGAGTTTTCTCCTATTCCCGTTATTTTGGTTTAACAATCCATGAGTATCTCACTTCTGACCATGAAAAAGCTAAAGAAGCCATTAAAAGGATTGAAGAAATCCCGGGAATTCGCCCCAGAAGTTCAACCGAAATAACTTTAGGATCGGAGATGGCGAGAGCTGAAGCAGCGATTGGAGGTAAAACCAGACAAGGACAAAGCACAAGCTCTAAATCAGAAATCCAGAGTTCATCTCGCATAAAATTGGGTTTTGTTGAAAATCCTGGAGATCCAGATAATATCGAGGCGAGAGCAAATAATTATATTCAATCCATAAAAGAGCTTTCTAAAGCTCTGCGCTATATTCCTGGATACAAAAACATCATTCTTTTCTCAGCAGGAATCCCAAGACATCTGTTGTTTTCATCCCGTCAAAAATTCCGAGAAGACTATGAGGAGATGGCCAAAGAATTGGCCACATCCAGCAGCCCAGTTTACACAGTCAACACCATTGGAATTGGACGCGACCAATCTCTGGAATTACTATCCAGGCTCTCCGGAGGAAAATATTTCTCAAGTGTGAATTACTACGAAAAAATTGCCGAACAGATTCAGAACGTCACCAGCAACTATTATGTTATAGGCTACTATATAGATGAGACATGGGACGGCAAATATCACGAAATAAAGGTCAAGGTTAATAGAAAGGGATGTGATGTTCATGCACAGCAAGGATATTTTAATCCAAAACCTTTCAATGAATTTACGGACTTTGAAAAGCAACTTCATCTTATCGACCTGGCTTTGGGTGAAAACCCCTATTTTCAAGAACCATTGAATTTTTCTTTAACTGCTCTTCCATGTTCCAGAAAAAAAGAATCGAATTTCGTTCTTCTTTCTGAAATTCAATTAGATGAGATTGAAGAGGTTACAAGAGGAAAGACAGAGCTAGTGACTCTTATTTTTGATAAGGATAATAACATTGTTTTTTCTACAAAAGGGGAAATCAATCTTTCTTCAATCCCTCAGAAGACAATCTATCATTATTCAATTTCATCTCTCTCACCCGGGAAGTATGAATGCCGTGTAGTCATTAGGAATTTAGAGACAGGGAGGGCAGCCACTGCCTCTTCTTCTGTCAAAATCCCTGAACAGCTCGAATCCGGAATAAGGCTGTATCAACCCTTATTACTCATCCCTGAGAAAGAGGCCTTTTATCTGAAGGCTTCAGAAGCTAAGAAAGAAAAAAAAGTAGCCAAACGGGAACCTCTCTCTTTAATTGATATCTATCCATTCCTCTCCAAGAAACATTCACCGCTTTCTGGAGAGTTAGATCATCAAATATCAAAGCTTTTGGCTGTTGTGCGGTGCTCTGTCGTCGATATTCAAAAACCTGAAATCGATATTTCTGTCAATCTGATTCAACACCCATCAGGAGAAAAAATTCTATTATCTTCTAACCTTCTCTCTACTCAGAGAAAAAAAGATGAAGAGATCGATATCCTTTTAATAGAGCTTCAGCTGCCAGAATTGAAGCCCGGGAGATATTCTTTAGAAATCACAGCAGAAGAAATGACAACCAAATTAAAATCTCAAGTGATTCGGGCTTTTAAAGTAAGATAATTCTCTATAGATTCAAACTTAAATTTAATAAAAGTGAGAGAACAATTTTCAGTTGTCTCTGGTAAACATTAAGCCAGGGAGGCAAAAGATGAAAAAGAAAATCTTTTTTTTAATTCTCTTATTGATCTTCGCCATACAGCCAAACATTCATGGATTAAGCTCTGAATCACTTCAGGTAAAAAAAGACCAGGAAGCCCTGCAGCATGAAGTGGCTGTAACCCTTAAATTAGTGCAAGTTTTTGTGACGGATAAAAAGGGAAATCCGGTAATAGATTTAACAAAAGATGATTTTATCCTTTATGATAGCGGCAAGCTCAAGAAAATCACTGATTTTGAAAAGCACCTCTTGGCTGAACATGAAAAACTTGCAAAGCCTGAAAAAAAGCTTGAAGAAAAGTTAGACGAAACAGAACTTGCTCCTCGCCGGAAAATTCCTTTAAAGATGAACCGGAAATTTTTCCTTCTCCTGGATTTGGAAAGAAACGACGGGCTGGGGATAATCAATTCAAAAAAGGCAGCTCTGCACTTTATTGACACGCAGGTTCAGCCAACCGATGAAGTTGGGATTTTATCCAATTCTCCTTTGGGGGGTTTGACCGTCCATGAATATCTCACTACTGACCATGAAAAAGTTAAAGAAGCAATCAAAAGGATAAAAGGACTGCCAGGCGGAACAGGAGAAGCAAGCGGGTTAACAACAGCGGAAAAAGAAATGATGAAGCTTAAGATCCATCGTTTTATCGATGAATTGAGAGAGTTTGCAAAATCTCTCCGTTACATCCAAGGATATAAAAACATCATTCTTTTTTCATCTGGAATCACAAAAAATTTATTGTATGATGGAGATGACCCTTCATTGCGTTTTAACCTCGAAGACACGACCAAAGAGCTCGCCACATCCAGCAGCCCTGTGTATACAGTGAATTCAGAAGGAACAAGAGCTTATCTGAAGAACATATGGGAAAGAGGAGATGATTCCTTAAAGATGCTATCTGACCTTTCAGGTGGAAAGTATTTTTCAAATGTGGGCTATTACAAAAAAATTGCCAGAGAGATCCAGAGTGCAACCAGCAATTATTATGTCTTGGGCTACTATATTGATGAGAAATGGGACGGCAAATATCACAAAATAAATGTTAAAGTCAAACAAAAAGGATGTGTAGTCCATGCTCAGGGAGGATATTTCAATCCAAAGCCGTTCACCAAATTTTCTAAATTCGAGAAGAAGCTCCATCTCATGAATTTGGCTCTTGCTGATACACCTCAATTTCAAGTTCCTTTGGATCTGCCCCTGATTGCTCTTCCGTGCTCTGAGGAAAAAGAATCGAATTTCGCCCTGCTTTCTGAAATACGACTCGATGAGATTGAAAAAGTTGGAAAAGAAAAAGCGGAAGTTGTGGCCCTTGTTTTTGACCAAGAGAATAACATCGTTGTCTCAAGTCGAGGTGAAATCGACTTTTCTAAAATCTCCCACAAGAAAATTTTACCTTATGCAATTCTATCTCTTTCTCCCGGTCAGTATAAGTGCAGAATTGTCCTGAGAAGTTTGGAAACAGGGAAGGGTGCGGTGGCTTCCTCTTCGGTCGATATTCCTGAGCCACTGGATTCCGGCATGAGGCTCTATCCACCTCTCTTGCTCATCCCTGAGGGAGATGTCTATTATATAAAAGCTTCCAAAAAACAGAAAAAAGAAACGGGAAGCGAGCCTCTTTCTTTAATCAATATCTATCCTTTCCTATCCAGGGAATATTCCCCATTTGTTGGGGATTTGGACCAGGGGATATCAAAGCTTTTGGCTGCGGTGCGGTGCTCTGTTGTTGACATTCAAGAACCTGAAATCGATATTTCTGTCAATCTGATTCAACACCCATCAGGAGAAAAAATTCCATTATCCTCATCTATTCTTTCAAGAAAAAAGGAAGATGGAAATATGGATATCTTTCTAATAGAGCTTCAGCTGCCAGAATTGAAGCCCGGGAGATATTCATTGGAAATCACAGCAGAAGAAAAAACAACCAAATTAAAATCTCAAGCGACTCGAACATTTCAAGTTAAATGAGTTTGAGAAAATCCAGTCAAAGAGGTTGCTTGCAGAAAAAATTTCCATGAAAAGGCCATTTCTTATAATTGGAGTTCAACATTAAGTCTAGCTTTATTTGCGCAGGAACTCACTTAGGAGTCACTGGTTATCAATATAGAAGTCCCTGTCAGGGTCTTCAAAGGTAATAAGTCTATAGATAACTTAACAATTGACGATTTCGAAGTCTACGAAGACGACAAACTCCAGAAAATTGAAGCTGTTTATTTGATAAAAAAAACAAAAATAGAAATAGTAAGAAAAGGAGAGGTTAAAAATTATTTTACTTATATATTTTTTTTCGATGATTTATGTTCAACATAATTACTTTTTTTTCTTCATAATCCAAAATATATATGACCCGGTAATCTCCGATGCGGTAGCGGTAAAATCCTATTATATATCCTCTCAATTGAGGGCAGCTAGCTGCTTTCTGGCATCGTTGACTTCAGCACTACCAGGCTCAGCTTCTTTCCAGAGGTCAAGAAATTTCTCATAATGCTCCATGGCATTTTCCGTCAAGCCTTTTTCCTGGAAAATCTTGCCCAGCATATAGAAGCTCTTGGCGTATATATCCCCATAATAGAGTCTTCCTGTTGTCAGGGAAATTATCCTCTCGTACTCTTCCCGGGCCTTCTCTATATTCCCTGCCCTGGAATATGCCAGAGCTAAAGAATCAATAAATAAGGCCTGCCCGTGACGCGGATTATATTGAGAAGGCATTAAGCTCAGAGCCTGCTTAAAATGTTCAATAGCCCTGGAAAAATTCTTTCTTTCAAGCTCTATCAGGCCCAAGAGATGCTTGTAAAGCCTTACCGATTTCCTGTTTTTTCCTTTCTTAATCAACTCCCCGAGTTCATCTGCTGTTCTCCGCGCTTCATCCATTGATTTCATCTCAATATAAATTCTCCCTTTAAAATATAAAGCTTCTCTTTGCCTTGCTAGTATCTCTGCTTCAACAGCGCTGTTCCACCCCTCATTGCATTCTTTCAAAGCCTCCTCAAGATTTTTTGATTTCAGATGTATATAGGCTAAGTATAAATGAAACTGCGAACTCCATCCCGTCTCGCCAAGCATTTCGGCCAGTTCAATTCCCTGCTCAGCTTGTTCTTTGGATTTTTCAAACATCCCCTGCAGTAGATATAACGCCGCTAACCTTCCTATGCCATTTTCATGAGCTGTTGGCTCTTCTGTCTCAAGCAGTTTCTGGTATTCTTTTTCTGCATTAAACAAGTCCCCTGTGTAATGGAAAATATCACCCTTTATCAAAAAATTTTGATAGTGATTTGGATCAAGGGAAAAAGCTTTTTCCGCATTGTCCTGGGCCAGGTCAAATTTCCCTTGATGGAGATAATTATTAGCTAATTTGAAATGGATAAAAACATTTTCTGAAATATTACTTAAATAAAGCTCAAGCACTTCCCTGGCTTTGTCGTATAATCCTTTGGCCGCATACGAGGATACTATATTTTCATAGCTTGAAACAGCTTCGACTTTATTCTGAATATTCACCTCATGCATTGCTATGGCCTTATTCCATTCTTCTAGATCTGCGTATAAAAACCCTAAGTTGTTATTCCCGATGAAATCATCTGGATAGAGCTTCAATAATTCATTATATGCCTCAATGGCTTTATCATACGTCTTCTCTGACTGAAGGTAGAAAGTCCCCTGGATATAAAAGCGCTCTCTATCCGATACATGATCACTCAATTCAAAAGCCTTCTGGTAGCGCTTCCCCGCCTCAGACCTATAACCTATATTGTCGTAAGCGATTGCCATGGTTCTGTAGGCCATAGCAAACTCAGGATCAAAAGCTACTGCCATTTCCATAAGAGGAATACTTTTAAGATAATCGCCCTTTGTAAAATATTCCATCCCCTCTCTATAATATTTATACGCTTCAGGAGAGCTGGTCGTTATTTTTTCCACCTCCTTATCGATATCAGCGGCTATCTGTTCTTCTGTAAGCTTAAAATTCTCCTTGATTTTCCTTGTTAACTCATCCACCATGGAGAAGAAACTCTCTTCTCCTGTACCTTCTACCATTTCTAAACCTAAAAGATTCCCTGTGCTTGCCTCCTGAAGCATAACATTGATTCTTAAGGTATCACCTGCCATGGCCAACTTTCCCACCAGTACATACTGGACCCCTCCCCGTGCAGCTACTTCTTTTAAGTTTTTCGAAGAGTAACTTTTCGCCTCCAGTAGATTCAGTTCCCCGAGGAGACTGAACAATTTTTCTCCGCTTAATACCATGATGTATTTCGACTGTGATAAGTCTGCTATCAACAAATCAGATAGAGCTTTTCTCCAGTGGTCTAAATTCTCGTCTCCTGTGTTGTTTTCAAAGTGCATGACAGCAAGTGAGGGTTTATCTGTTGGAAAGGAAACCGCTCTCTTCCTGAGGAAAAGCTGCCAGACAACTGCCATTATAACTATAAGAGCTATAATAACAAAAGCAGGGAAAAAAAGCTTTTTTACGTTAACCTTTACAGTTATCTCTCTCGAAGTGATTGGTTTTCTCTTTGGAACAACCCTTTCTGTAGTGGGGAGACCACTCTCTATCTTGTTCAATTCAGAAAGGAACTCTTCCGCTCCCTGATACCTCTTCTCTTTATTCTTCTCCATACATCTAAGAATCACACGGCTTAGATCCTCTGGAATCTGAGCATTAAACTCCCTGGGATCAGGAGGCTTCTCGCTCTTGTGCTTCATGGCTACGCTTAAAGGAGTTTCCCCTTCAAACGGAACCCGTCCAGTCACCATCTCAAAAAGAATCACTCCTAACGAATAAATATCAGAACGCTGGTCTATCTCTCCCGCTTCCGCCTGCTCAGGAGACATGTATTCAGGCGTTCCGATCATCACTCCGGTGCCTGTCACTCCTCTCATCCTCAGTGAACGGGCTATCCCAAAATCCATAATCCGAACATTGCCCTCCTTGTCTATCATGATGTTCTGGGGTTTTAAATCACGGTGGACAACCCCTAATCGGTGCGCTTCTGTCAGTCCTTCACAAACCTGTTTGGCTACGGAAACAGCTTTCCCCACGCTCAATTGCCCCACTCTTATAATCGTGCTCTTTAAATCCTCGCCAGGCACATATTCCATAGTTATGTAAAGAGTTCCTTCTTCATCATTAAGGTCATACATGCGGCATACATTTTTGTGTGATATCTTTCGGGCAAATCTCAGCTCATTCCGGAAACGTCCAATTGTTTTCTCATCAGACGCAACCTCAGGATTCAAAAGTTTTAATGCCACCTCCTCCTCAATTTTTTTATCAACTGCCCTGTAGACTACGCCCATTCCACCTTTCCCCAGTTCTTCCATAACCTCGAATCTCTTGGCGAAAGTAGTTCCTCTGGTTAACCCTTTTATGGGGATTTGAAGTGTCTTTGTATAGGAATCAGATATTTCTTCCGAGGGATGAAGGGGGGACCCGCAGTTGCTGCAAAAACGGCTCTCAGCGGGATTTTCAATAGTACATTTAGGGCATTTCATACCTGTTGTTCCTTCTGGTTGTAAAAAAAAGATTAACAATTACCCCGATAATAGTCAAATTCATTTTCACTGTGTAAGCATCTTTTTTCCCGTGATGAAAGACAAAATATAGGGTCAGGGTGGGTACTTCGAAAACACACTGGTTTTGCCCCAGCGAGTCAAATATTATCACTTTGCGAAGGCCACTGGGTTAATAAACCGTTTGAAGGCTGAGCCAGTGCGAGAACAACTCAGATTGTACCCCAGCCCTTTGAGAGTTCGCCGTTCCCAGCTCACGCCGATTCGGCCCTCCCAAGTTGAAATCAAAAGTGCTCGAACGCTCCTGAAAAAAAAGCCTTTTTTCGGGGAAAAACAGAAAGTATAATGCGGAATATTGATTTCCTGTATTAATTTTTGACATTAAATCTCTCCTTTGCTATAAATCCTTTGAGCAGTAAGTTGTAGAAAAACGATAGAGGACTGAAAAAATTGGAAATTAATAAAAAATTAAATCCCTTTCCATTAAAGGAGGCTTGGGAATGAAGAGACTAATTGTGATTCTTGCATTAGCAGCCGTGCTTTTACCCGGCACTTTAGCGTCTCAGGACAACGACTTTGGATTAGGCATTATTTTAGGAGAGCCAACCGGGATTAGTTTTAAGAAATGGGTCGGAAGCAACACAGCAATAGACGGCGCAGCTGCATGGTCATTCAGCAACAATCCTTCCCTTCATTTACACGCAGATTATCTGTTTCACAACTTCAGTGTATTTAATGTGAAAAAAGGCAGACTTCCCCTTTATTATGGTATTGGAGTTAGATTTAAGGCTGGCAGGGATAACTGGCTCGGGGTTCGTATACCGGTGGGCATATGTTATATGTTTGAAAAAGCCCCCTTGGATATCTTCTATGAAATCGGACCCGTGCTTGATTTAGCACCTGATGTAAGACTTAGGTTTACCAGCAGTATTGGTGCCAGATACTATTTTTAACAGCCCCACATGAACAACTCGGCATAACAGCGTATCTGCACTTTACAGCACTCAACACTCAGAACATTTTACTTGCCTTTTCTCCTCTTTCTCTTTCTCTTTCCATCCATTTAGGGAAGACCCAATCGATTATTTCACCCTTTAATTCTTCATTCATCTGTCTTATTTTTAGTCCTGCTTCCAGCTTACTGTCGACGAATTTGTTCCACATGATTTCTCCTGAAAATGAGGCTGATAATTTTTTTTCTGGAATGTAGAGTCTTGACTCCAAAATAAAACCTGGATTAAGATTAAAATCAACAACGAGCTTTAATCCCTCAGGAGAGAAATCACGGACTGCCACTCTCTCAATCAGACCATGTCTGCCTTCTGATTTTAACAATTCTGCAGGCAGAAAACACTTAGACCGCGTAAATTTCCTTCTTTCTTCTATCATCTTTTCTCCTATTTTTTTGTAATCATCCTCGATAGTTTAGTCGCAGCATAAATAGAAAAACGAAAAAAATTATTTCTTCATTACAAAACATGATGAAAACAGGAAAAAGCGGCATTTTCTGCAGCAGTTGCCCATACCAATTCTCCCCTGTTAGGGGAAAGAGCCGTGGAAAAAAAGATGCTTGCTTTCTTTTTAAGCCTTTGACATTAAAAATTCTAGAATGTTAAAATAGAAACAAAAAGCCCCCTGGAAAGAAAAGTTGAATAAAGGAAAATGGCAATTCAAGGCCTTTACGCTAATCGAGCTTCTTCTTGTCATAGCCCTAATAGGGACTCTTTTGCTCACTGGGATACCAATATTCGCAAATATCGCCAACAAGGTGAAGATAAATAAGGCTATTACGGACATCGCCTTTACAGCACGAGCGATTGAGGATTATTTGACAGAAAATGGAAGCCTGCCCGAAACCCTCGCCGAGGTGGGACGGGATAATATTCTAGATTCCTGGGGAAATCCATACCAATACCTGGTAATCCTGGGTAAGAAAAAGAGCGAGATTAAAGCAAAATGGCGGAAAGACCGGTTTCTGGTTCCGTTAAATGGGGACTTTGACCTCTACAGCATGGGCAAAGACGGCGACAGCAAAGCACCTCTTACGGCCAAGGCCAGCCGTGACGACATCGTCCGCGCCAATAACGGAGGGTATATAGGTCTTGGGTCAAAATACTAATCCTGGCTGCCGAGCATGAAACTTGAAAAGACATTTCTCCGCAGTAAAGTGGCACGACGCATTTTTATGCTGTTCATCATCTGTGCACTTCTTCCCATCGTAGTCCTCGCAATCCTATCTTTTAGCATTGTGACAAAACAGCTCTATAAGCAGAGCCAGGAACGGCTTGACCAGAATACAAAGGCCATGGCCATGGCTATTTTGGAACGGCTGTTGTTTATTGAGGCCGATATGGAGGTTGCTGCCTCCAACTATAATGCGAGTTCCCGCACTATACTTGATAAACCGGCCCAGGAACCCAGTGCAAGACTAAAAGAGCAGTTCAAGAGTCTTGCAATTATCGACGAATCAGGCAGCTCTATGCTGCTTTTCGGTCGCATTCAGAATATACCCGAAATAACTCCAGCGGAGATGGAGCAAATTTTATCCGGGGAAATCCTTTTATCCACTGAGTTTTTTCCAAATCGTCGGTCGCGTTTATTTATGAGTATAGCGCTCGACCCTATTCACGGGGGTCGAGAAATCCTGCTGGCTGAAATCAATCCCAATTTTCTATGGTCTGAGGATAAGAATGAATTACAGCCCATGACCGAGCTTTGTATTCTGAGTCAGCCAAACAATATACTCATTTCATCGCTCCCTCCACCGCTATCATTCCCTGATGAGGCAGTACTCAAAATGAGTCGTATTCATAAAGATAACTTTGAGTGGACACATGAGGAAGAAGAGTATCTGGCAAGTTTCTGGTCTATCTACCTCCAGAGCCATTTTATCTCGCCAGAATGGATTGTGGTTATGAGCGAACCGAAGACCCATGTTCTTGCATCCGTGGCAGATTTTAAAAAAATTTTCACAGGTGTCACCCTCGCGTCCTTGTGGGTAGTACTGCTCTTGAGCATCAGCCAGATCCGTAGAAGTCTGGTCCCGCTCGAAAAGCTTAAGGAAGGAACCCGGCGCATCGCTCAAAGAGATTTCGACAGCCGGGTAATTGTAAAAAGTCGCGATGAGTTTGAGGAAGTCGCAGCATCATTCAACACGATGGCCAGGCAGTTGGGCAGACAGTTCAAAGCATTGACCACGATGGCTGAGATCGACAGGGCCATCCTTTCGTCATTAGATACCGAGAAAATTGTAGACACGGTGCTCCACCGCATGCGTGATGTCTTTCCATGTAACCTTATAAGCATGACCCTGGTTGATTCTAAAAGTCCGAATAAAGCCCATACTTATACAGGGGAGGACAATAAAAAGAATGAGAAGCTAACAGAGCCGACCGATATTAAGCATGAAGAAATGCAAAAACTCAGCGATAATCCAGAAACTTTATTGATAGAGCTGGACAAGAATCTCCCAAGCTATCTTGCGCCACTGGCTGGCCGTGGCATAAAATCATTTCTGGTCCTTCCCATATTCCTCAAACAAAAGTTATCGGGAATCATCACCCTCGGGTATCTCAAACCACCTGTGCTTACTCAGGAAGACCTGTCCCAGGCCCGCCAAATGGCTGACCAGGTGGCTGTGGCCTTTTCAAACGCACAATTGATAGATGAATTGGAACAGCTCAACTGGGGCACACTAACGGCTCTAGCTCGGGCCATCGATGCTAAATCTCACTGGACGGCTGGCCACTCCGAACGCTGTACAAAACTGGCATTACAAATCGGCCGGGTCTTGGGACTCACCTCAGATGAAATAGATAACCTTCATCGAGGAGGACTGCTTCATGACATCGGCAAACTCGGCATACCAGGTGATATTCTTGACAAAACTGGAAATTTGACTGCCAAAGAGAAACAGCTTATGCATACACACGTTCTCTTGGGAGCACGTATCCTGGAACCAATCTCAGCGTATGCTGAAGTCATACCCATAGTCCTTCATCATCACGAATATATCGATGGCTCAGGTTATCCTGACGGCCTAGCCGGAAAAGCCATAAATTTGAATGCCCGTATTTTTGTTGTGGCTGACCACTTTGATGCTGTCACCTCGAACCGGCCATACCGAAAAGGTTTCGACCGCAAAAAAGGCATTAAATTCATAAAGCAGGGAGCCGGCAAGTTGTTCGATCCAAAGGTGGTGCAGGCTTTTTTAGAAGTCATGTCCAAGGAGGAGAAAGAGTAAGATGGCACGATATAGCATATACTTACATTGCCTCAGGCAAAAAATATTGATTGTCTTCAGCCCAGCTGAGGAGACACTGCCATTCCGGCTAGGCTTGAGTCCAAAACGTGCAATATCTAGAAATTATATCTTTCTGCTTCCTGGAATCATCTATCAAACGTCTATAAAATCAATTATCCGTTAAATGAGAATGTTGGAAAAACACGAATGAAATCAAAAAGGTTTTTGGTAGCACTCACATTCCTTACTGCACTTTTCGGATATCAATGCGGAAGAAACATCACTGTTCCGGACGAGTTGATAGGAAAATGGAAGACCTCACCTCTAATATCCGAAGGTTCCTTTTTTGAGTTTACAAAAAACTCAATTATCTTTGGGACTATTGAAGAAGACGCCAACACCTACCCCATTATGAAAATAAAAAGCGAGAAAATCCGCAAAGAAGAATGGATCTTGTACACCATCTATTACAGAAGTGAAGGAATACACAAATACGAGTTTTCCTTCTATTATCATCCATCAAATGACGGCGTGATTAGATTTAAGAATAAACTGCAAAGCGTATGGAAGCAAGAGGAGCGCTAATTGAGGATGAGGCCCTACAAAAAGAAATTCCTTTTCTTTGCCGCTCGAGTGGATCTTAAAGTTTTTCTGCTGAATAAATAACGGAAAAGGAATTTTGATGCACCCTGATTACAAAAGCACCGGCACCTTAAGCATACAAAGGGATTAGATTTTCGCCCTTTAAAGGATGAGAAAAAAAGAAGAAAAATCACTCCAAGAATCATCCCTAAAGGCTATTTACTGATACCGCAATATCTATTAACTTTGACTCACTGGAGTTAAAGAGGAAGCATCTTTTTTTACGGGGATGGAAAGCAATACTATGGATCAGGTGGAGTGTTTCGATAGACTTTTTCATCATGCTTATCTCAATTACCCAGCACGGTGCACTGTCTATTTTGCGGATCGAAAAATGCTTACGTTAAATTTTAAATTCACAATATTGTAGGGATTAAGGTATAATAGCTGAGCTATTACAATTTCCAAACGAACTCCAAAAAGAACCCATGGATAAAGAACTAGCCATAGAAGGATTTTTTAAGAGTTTGAAACTTTCCCTAAAAAGTGCCTCCATTTACCCTAATGAACACCCCGCACTCAAAAAATCCGTCAGGGAAGTCAAGGAAAAAATCGATACCCTTTTAAACTTTTTGTCTCCTTTAAAAATTGGTTTTACCACTCATTCTTTGCTGGTTGACGGGAAATACTTTGAGAAAGAGAGAATACATGAGGAACTTGCCCGGATCTTCCATTTCCACAGGATAAAAATGATAGAGATCAAAGAAGGCCTAACCGCTGAAGAGTTGATGGCTTTTATCACAAAAGTCTATCTTGCTCCAGAGGAAATCCTGAGGAAGGGAGGCTTTAGTCATATTTTAAAAGAGGAAAAAATATCTCATCTTGCTGTGGAAGAGCTAGACTATTCTCAACTTTTAAAAGGCGAGGGAGAAGAGATCAAGGATATCTGGCCTTATTTGCTTGAGGAGGCAGTCAGCCAAGAGGATGCTCAAAAAATCAATGAACTGGCGGACAATTTTGAGAAAGTGGTCGGGCATTTCAAAATTGAAGATCTTCTTGAGAATGAAAACTTCATGAAGAACATTGACAGGTTTCTAACTCAGCTTAAAAATATAGAAAAAGATAAATTCAACAATTGCTCAAAAGAACTGCTTAAGTCAATCGTAAAAAACAAAAACGTTACCCAAGAAACTCAATTAGAGAAATCAAGGATGTTTTTCAAAGACTTAAGTAACGAAGATATCGCTTCCACGCTGTTAGAAGAAATATTAACAGACGATGATTTCAACTCCTTGAGTTTTCAAATATTTTGCGAACTTTCAGCAAGAGGAAGACAAAAAAAAATAGCCGATTCTTTTGCAAATCAGTTCCGGAAGGAAAGCATTTTGCACCGTTCCCCTAAGGTAAGAAAAAAAATCAAAGACTTAATGACTGGCTCCTCTGGTTCAATTATATCAGAAATCTATCGTCAAACTCTCTCCTCTCTCCTAAAAGAAATGTCCTCTGAAGGAGAAATGATTTTTGACAGGAATCACCTTCAAAAAAATTACCATTTTATCCTTCTTAATTTACTTGATGAAGAAAAAAGAAAAAAAAGGATGGTTTCTA
>Ga0209991_10000835_pt1 | contig 13787 bp, 6 predicted proteins | sample ChitaG_FD_183167 | JGI IMG/M metagenome (GOLD analysis project Ga0209991, IMG submission 183167) | Deep subsurface microbial communities from South Pacific Ocean to uncover new lineages of life (NeLLi) - Chile_00310 metaG (SPAdes)... | ecosystem: Environmental > Aquatic > Marine > Oceanic >...
TAGAGCAAAAATCGTTCCAATGACTTGCTTAAACATCGGAAGGAGAGTAGCAACACTTTTAGGGTTATGGATTTTGGCACCAAGAAAGGACTGACAAACTTTAAATCCGTTGGCAAGAGCCGCTGTTGTCATCCAGATGTCAATGCCGTAATAAGCAACGTCAGTATCCCAGATATCTTTTTCCATATAATGCTCGAGCACTTTGCTTGAGAATCCAAACTCGCCTCCTATAGGCTGGCGAATCTTTTTGCCGTAAAGGGCTCTTGTCAAAGGATAGATTATGGAGTTGGTAATAGTCCCATCATATTTATGGCGGGTATAGAGAGGCGCGACATAGTCAAAATCTTTGAAGATTATTGGTCCTGCCAGAAGTTGTATCCATTCAGGAGTTATGGAACAGAGGTCTGAGTCAACAACTACAACAGCTTTTGTTTTTAACTCATGAGCAATGTCAAAAATTCTCCTGAATGCCTTCCCTTTACCAGGGGCTCCTCTAAAAGTTGTGACCATTTCTGAGATGGGAGAATGCAGGCTTCGAGTAAAAGGATGCATTTCGTGGGAGATGAGGATCGTATCGAGCTCCTCATAATCTTTCATATTGTTTCGGATTACTTTTCGTGTATTATCTGTAGAGCCACAGTCAGAGTTAACAATGATGCTTTTGAATTTGGGAAAGAATTTCGTCAGGCCTAGCCGGACAGCCTTTATAACATGAGCAATAGTGTCTTCGTTGTTATAACTTGGGATGCCGACTAAAATGTCGGCTTTATTGATTTTTTTAACTTGTTCGATTGTTTTTGAAGTGAGGATAATTTTTTTATTCATTAAGACTTTTCTGGCCTATTCAAATATCTTTGTCTTATATTAATAAATAAATTTTCGACTCGTCAATCATCCGCTGCGGCGGTTTGGGGGGTGATTTTCTTGCTTTTCATATCATCTTGAAAGATGAAGTCTTATGAATTCTTAATTCTGGGGACACAATACTTAATTACTGAATTCATTGGTTTATTATATGAAAATTTAAATATAGCATAAATAATCAATTTAATCATACTTGATTACAATCATACAATCATAATATTATCCAATGAGGCAATTGTTGAGCACTGATAACAAGTAATTAAGTATTGTGTCCCCAGAATTCAAAATAATGTCAATTGAATTGACATAAAAAATTTTATTATCTATTATATAAAAAAGGGTATTAAATATTATATCGATAATATAGGGTAAAAATGTGCTTCTTTTAGGAGGGGAAAATGTCCGATTTTTTCCAGAATGGTGTTATCACCACTTTACATAGATTAGGCAAATTAGATTTAAAAAGATTGCAAAAGGAGTTAAAAGAGTTCTCAAAAATAAGACCTATAGCCCTTATCTTGCCGTCTCTTTACCGCGAATTTTCAAGTAGAGCTTTGCCAAATATCATGAACATATTGAAAAGAGTTAATTATCTTAATGAAATTGTGTTATCTCTGGATAAAGCAAACATAAAACAATTTAAAAAGGTTAAAAATTATTTCTCTTCTGTTAAGAAACTTACAATTATCTGGAATGATGGTCCAAGAATGAAAGAACTTTATCAGCAACTTGAAGAAAATAACTTGTCCCCGGGTGTAGAGGGAAAAGGAAGAGCAGTTTGGATTTCCCTGGGCTATGTTTTAGCTGAGAGAACAAGTCAGGTCATTGTTGTCCATGATTGTGATGTTGTTAACTACAGTCGAGCTATTCTTGCCCGTCTTTGTTTTCCTGTAGCTAATCCTCATTCTGAATACGAGTTTTGCAAAGGATACTACAGCCGATTCACAGATCGAATGTACGGCCGAGCAACAAGGCTGTTTTTTACTCCATTTATCCGAGCTTTGGAGAAAATTCTGGGATATCTTCCTTTTCTGGTTTACATGGACAGCTTCCGCTATGCCTTAGCAGGAGAGATTGCCATGAGAAGGGATTTGGCGATGGCCATGCGGATTCCCAGCGATTGGGGATTAGAAGTGAGTACATTAGCAGAAGTTTACCGGAACATGGCTTTGAACAGAGTGTGTCAGGTCGATATTGCTGATGCATACGAACATAAACATCAGGACTTGATTCCAGATGATCCAGAAAGAGGAATATTGAAAATGACTGTTGATATTGCCAAATCTATTTTCAGAAATCTTGCCCTGGAAGGAGTGCAGTTTTCTGAAGGGTTTTTTAAAACTTTGAGCAACATTTATTTAAAGATCGCTCAAGAAGCAATTATTAGATATGAAAATGATGCTGCTATCAATAGTCTAAAATTTGACCGCCATTCTGAATCAATAGCAGTCGAAGCTTTTGCATACGGAATAAAAATAGCTGGCGAAGTCTTCTGGCAAAATCCTTCTGAAACCCAGCTTATTCCTAACTGGTTCAGAGTTACGGCTGCTCTTCCTGATTTTTTTGGTGTTTTACAAGACGCCGTAAAAAAAGACAATGAGTAATAGAGCTTAGTCTGTTATATCTATTCCGATTTTCAAATTTCCAAAACAATATTAATTATTTTACTGAGTTATAGATTTACTGATTTTACATGACGAAATTTGACTTTTTCCTGCGTCATTATAATAATGTAAGTAGTTCTTTTAAAGAAAATTGTGATCGTTGATGTGAGGAAATAAAATGATATTTTCAAAAAAAGTATTAACCATATCTCTTGTTATAATTGTTATTGGTTTATTGGTCTTTTTCATTTTTATTAGAAGAGGCGCAAATTCTTCTGTGGGTGAATTTACCCAAGATTCTGCAGAGTTAGAGAAGAAACCAGAAGAGACATCTCTTCCGGTGAAAGTTATTACTGCTAAAAGAGGGGACCTTATTATCAAATTAAAGTCACCAGGTGAGGCTGTAACTAACAGGATGATAACCATGAAATCTGAAGTTGCAGGAGTCATAAAAAGCTTGAATGTTGAAGAGGGCCAGCATGTAAAAAAAGGAGATTTATTGGTAGAACTTGAGGAGAGGGAATATAAGCTTGAACTTGAAAGATATCAGGCTGACCGCTTGAGTAGGTTATCAGAATTGATGTTAGAAAAGCAATTTGGAGAATTTGAGGAGTCATCAGTAAAGCCAGAAAATAAAATAATTCAGGACGCTAAAGAAAAACATGAAGAGAGCCGGAAGCTCTATCTTAAAGGAATAATATCAGAGGAAGAATTTGACAAGGCATTCAGAGAGTATGAGATGGCTTTGATTGAGTCAGGAGAAAGAAAAGAGGAAATCAGATCTGCTGCCAAGGGATTAACTCAGGCGGAAATTGGAGTCAAAACAGCTCGAATGAAGCTGGAAAAAGCGAAAATAAGAGCTCCTTTTTCAGGGATCATTTGCGATATTCAAGTCTCTCCTCAAGAGCATGTGACAGCCAGCAGGGATCTTTTTACTCTGGTTAACATCAGCCAGATTCAAGTTCATGCAAAGGTACTGGAGAGTGAAATAGGGAAGATAAAAGTAGGCAGGGATGTGGATTTGAGGTTTAGCGCTTATCCAGGGAAAGTTTTTAAGGGAAAGGTTAAAGCCATAAGCCCTATAATCAACCCTGAAGATAAAACATGCAAAGTTATCATCGACGCAGCAAACCCACAGGAAGAGATCAAGCCTGGCATGCATGCAGAGGTTGAGATAGCAGCTGAAATTCATAAGGATAAATTACTTATTCCTCAAGAAGCCATTCTTGTCAGAGATGGAAGAAAATTAGCCTTTGTAGTAGAGGATGGGCTTGCCAAGTGGAGATATATCCAAGTAGGCCTTGAAAATCAAGATTATGCTGAAGTCTTAAAGGGCGAAAAAGAAGGGGAAGGTGTTAGGGAAGGAGAATCTGTCATAATCGATGGGCATTTTACTATGGCTCATGACGCCAGGGTAAGAATCATAAAATAATAGTTTTGTCAGTTTAGTCAGTTAAGTCAGTTTAAATTGCCCTCTTTTCCTCCTTTGATGGTGCATTTATGTACGAAGTCTATTTTAAAGTAAATATTATTGTAACCGAGAAGATAACACCTCTGGGTCGGCCGTTGATGACCATGGGTTCAAAGAGCCACTGGCGGACAGCATCTTTAGCTGCCTGGTCGAGGAGAGGACTGGATCTGAGTACCTTTACGGTCTGTACTCTTCCATAGATGTCTGTAATGGCTTCGATGATGACAATACCTTCCACTCTTGCCTGGCGTGCGATTTCAGGATAGTCAGGGGTAACTCTTTTGATACACCTTGGGGGTTTGATTTCGCCGATAGCTCTGACAGGAGCTTCGATTTCACCGACTACGCCGCCGAGGACGCCTCCGACTACGCCGCCGAGGACGCCTCCGACCACTCCGCCTTCTATTCCGCCTTCTACTCCGCCTTCGATACCGATATCTGTGAGTTCTTCTTCTGCGATTTCGTCTGGGATTTCGACTGGGGCGACTAGTTGGCCTGGTTTGATATTGGTTTGGGTCTGGACAGGTTTTATACGGGTTCTTGGTTTTTTGCTAGTGCGCTTTTTAGGAGGAGGTGGAGGAGGCGGCGGAGGGGGTGGGGGAGGAGCAAGGAATGCACTATAGACCTCTACAGTAGGCAGGTTGCCTGTATTTAAAAGTGGATAAACGAGGAAAAATAGAGCTATGATTATATGCATAGTCAAGGATGCGGGAAAGACTAAGACTTTCAATCCTATATTTTTTTCGCCTTTGATGAAGGAATCTTTAAACATTTTGACATCCTTATTATAGGCTCTGTTAATTTTTTGTTTTATTTCGGTTTTAACATTGTTGTTCATGACTTTCCCGCACACTATAATAATAGGCAATTTTCATGCCTGATAGAAATTTGCTAACTTCTTTATTATCAAGCAAATAAATTGAATTGAATTCGCTACATAAGTAAATTATTTTTACATGTGTAAAAAATATTTAAATGACAAAAATATCAGAGAATCCAGGATCCTGAATTCTGGATCCTGAATATTTGATGTTACGCATCAGGAAAACATAAAATAGTTGCAGGAAAAGGGAACTAGTGTAATAATAGCAAAATTGCTTTAAGAAACTTAAAATCCCAAAAAAAAGGAGGAATAAAAATGGCAAAAAAATTATGTATTTTAACCTTTCTTATTTTATTTGCTTTTTCTTTAAATGCTTATTCTGAGGAAATAAATCTGATTGACAGGGCTGCTAATGCAAAATGGCATAATACGGATAACAAAATCCTAACATTTGGAGTCGATGGAAGGGCAAACGGGACAGTAAAGTATGAATACGACGTTACATTAGAAAACGGCAAAACACAGAAGAAAGTATTATTCACTCATCCTCAATGGAAAGGTTTTGGAAATGTCGTAGGTGTATTTCAGAATATATCAATCCCGCAAAAAGGCGGGAAAATCATAATTGCTGGAGGATTTCTTCAAGGAGCACAAGGTACTGACGGAATAAAGTTTTCTGCTAATTTTATCAGTGCTCCCCAGGTTATAACAAGAAAGGTTCGTCGGGTTGGCCAGCCACAAAGCCTAGGGATTTTTCTCTGTTCTTTTAATGCCAAATATGACGGCAAAATTGACAGGGTCGAGTGTGATTTATCTGGGATTGCTGGGCAAAAAGGCAGTATAGTATTGGTTGTGGGTGCGGGCAATTCTCCAGATAACGACTGGGCAGTATGGACTGCCGCAAAACTGGTCCTTGGACCAGCAGTTCCCAAAGAACAAAAAGTTCGCATGTTCAAGAGGCTCTCAGGCCACACAGGGCGCATTTACAAAGCCAGTTTCAGTCCTGACAACAGATATTTAGTAACAGCAAGTGCTGATACTACAGCTAAAATCTGGGAAGTTTCAAGCGGAAGAATGATAAAAACCCTCAGGGGACATTCCAGCCATGTATTCTCAGCAAGCTTCAGCCCTAATAACAGAAGAGTAGTTACAGCAGGCGGCAGTACGGCAAAGATCTGGGAAGTCTCGAGTGGGATACAGATAAAGATGCTTATAGGCCATACCAAGGTAGTTCATTCAGCCGAATTCAGCCCTGATGGGAATTATGTGGTGACAACGAGCGAAGACGGAACAGCTAAGATATGGGATGCCAGGAGCGGCAAGGAGATGCGAACGATTGCTGTTACCAGCAACGGTTGGGTTTACTCGGCAAGCTTTAGCCCCAATGGCAGAATAATCGCAATTGGTGCTCATGGAGGTTTAGCTGGAACATGGAGAGTTTCAGACGGAAAAAGAGTGCAGACATTCAGAGGGCATAATAGAGCTATAAACTCAGTCAGTTTCAGCCGCAATGGCAGGTATTTGGCAACAGCCAGCGTTGGCAATACAGCCAAGATCTGGGAAGTTTCAAGCGGAAGATTGATACAGACTCTAAGCGGGAATTATTTTGGTTCAGCCAGTTTTAGCCCAAACGGGAAGTATGTTGTTACTGGAAATGATGGCGGCATAGCTAGAATTTGGGAAGTTACAAGCGGGAAACAGATTTTAAGGATTGAACATTCCGCAATGGGGAAGGTGATTTCTGCGACTTTCAGCCCAAACGGGAAGTATGTGGCAACAGCAGGTGAGGATCAAACGGCAAAGATTTGGCAGGTTACACTGAAGTAAAAAGCCAGAAACGCTCTCTCCCTGTCGTTCCTTTTATAAAGAAAACATGATGAGATTGCCACGCTCCCTTCGGTCACTCGCAATGACATACGGATGAGATTGTTACTAAGGTTGTCTTGCTTATTTTGCTTGTCTTGCTTCTTTTTTTAACAGACAATCCGACTAACGGACTAACAGTTCCCTTTCTCGCATATTTTTTGTCTTGCCTGTCTTGCCCATATAAATAAACCAGAAAAACCAGACAAATTTTTTTCACTCATTGGTCGGAGTTTCACAGAGACTGTTAATTGATAAAACCTTTCAATTCTCTTAATATAAAGATGGGAGAGTAATGAAAAGCTGGCGAAATGATAATTTTTGGGGATTTTTTCAGTCTATTATAATGAAGAGACTGAGAATAATTTTATATTAAGAAAAATCCAATGAAAATAACTCAACTTTCTGTGAAAAGGCCGGTAACAACTTTTATGTTTTTCATTGCCATCATCCTCCTTGGCTTTGTCTCCCTAAGGGAACTGAGCGTGGATTTGCTGCCGGACATCAGTTATCCCCGGCTCTCGGTAGTCACAATATATGCTGGTGTTGCACCAGAAGAAATGGAAACTCTTGTGACTCAGCGCCTGGAGGCTGCTGTCAGCCGGATCCCTGGACTACGGCGGGTAGAATCAGTATCCAAAGAGGGCATTTCTTACATGACTCTCGAGTTTACCTGGGGAACGGATATGGATTTTGCCATGCTGCACACGAGGGAAAAGCTTGACAGTGCTCAGCTTGATGAGGATGTAGAAGAACCCTTAATTATTCCCCTGGATCCACAGAGCAAACCCATTATGGTTCTATCTGTATCCGGAGAAGGATCTCTTCTGGATCTTAAGGAATTTTCAGAAGAGTTGATAAAGCCACGTCTGGAGCAAATCGAAGGAATAGGCTCGGCAGAGATAGCCGGAGGGGTTGAACGGGAAATTCAGGTAGAAATCAAACCCGAGCTTCTTGCTTTGTATGGGCTGACCATAGATCAGATTTCTCAGAGGATTGATGCATTTAACCGCAATCTTCAAGGAGGATCCATAAGAAAAGGGAGATTTAAGTATGCGCTTCGTATTGTGGGGGAATTTGATTCTGTGAGCGAAATAGGTGAAGTCAGTCTAAAAACAACAGAGGAGCGAGGTGTTGTACGGCTTAAAGATATAGCTCAGATCAAGGATTCCGTTAAAGAACGTGAAGGAATAACCAGACTTAACGGCAAAGAAAGCATTGGAATTCTGGTGAGGAAGGAGTCTGGAGCCAATACTGTTAAAGTCACAAAAATAGCCCGTGATATCCTTGAAGAAATCAAGGCAGGAAATCCTAAGGTAGATATTCTGGTTGTCTCAGAACAGGCAAAATACATAGAAAATGCCATTTCATCAGTGCTCAACTCGATTATTTTTGGAGCTATTTTGGCTTTTCTGGTTTTGATTATTTTTCTCCAGGATCTTAGGACGCCGTTGATTATTGCTGCAGGCATTCCAATTTCTATAATCGCAACCTTTAATCTTCTCTATTTCATGGATATCACGCTGAACATCATGTCTCTGGGAGGGCTTGCCTTGGGCGTGGGAATGCTTGTGGATAATTCCATCGTGGTCTCCGAGAGTATTTTTAGACACAAAAACCTTGGCAAGCGTCCTTTTGAGGCAGCTTTAACAGGCACAAAAGAGATCGGAATGGCAGTAACTGCCTCGACTCTAACGACAATATCTGTTTTTCTACCTGTCATCTATGTCCATGGAGTTGCTGGCCAGTTGTTTAAAGACCAGGCACTCACAGTGACGTTCGCGCTTCTTTCCTCACTTGTTGTTTCGTTGACCCTGCTTCCCATGCTTGCATCGCGGAAATTTGAGATTAAAAAAAGCCCCGAAGAGACGAAAGGAAAAGATGAGAAGGAAGAAGAGAAAGACATCGGAAAGAAATCAAAATTTCTGTATTTACTTTATCCATATAAAGGACTTAAATGGCTTTTTCGTTTTATTTTTAAAGGAGTTTTTTTAGCTTTTAACTTCATCACAAGCTTTATTGCGCAGCTTTTCCTTCTGGTTTTTCATTATGTCTCTCTCCCTGTAAAGCCTGCGGTTCGTGTTGTTTTTAAGGGTTATAATATTGTCTATCAAAAATTTGCGACCCAATATCATCAATTTCTCTTATGGTGCCTGGATAATAAAGGAAAAGTGCTGGTTGGCTCTCTAGTTTTTTTAATTCTCACCTTTCTTATTGCCACTCAAATACCGCGGGAGCTCATGCCAAAACCCGAGGCTTCCTCATTCGAACTAAACCTGAAAACACCCATAGAATATTCCCTGGAGCAGACATCTGATGTTGTTTTTTCTCTTGAAAAATGGCTGGAGAAGAATGAATCCGTGAAAGCATCATTTTCTCAAATAGGAGTCGTCAGCGGAATGGAGAGTCTAAATCCTGATGTCTCCCTGAATTCAGCAAAGGTCCATGTGGAAATTTATGATTCTTCTCAGCTCGATGAGATAATAGAAAATTTCAGGGAAAGACTAGGGAAATATCCTGGCCTTAGTTATTCTATTGTCAAAGAACAATCCACGCTCGCCCAATTCCTTGCTTTTTCTACTGCTGATGTGGGACTTAAGATCAAAGGCGATGACCTCGACAAGTTAAAAGGACTTGCAGAGGAACTCGTAGGGAAATTAAAAGATATAGGGGGGATTGCAGATGTTAGGACGAATATAGGAGAAGGAAAGCCCGAATTTTTAATAAAAATGAAGAAGGAAGCTTTTGAAAAATATGATATCTCTCCGGCAACTATTGGAAGTTTTCTTGTGAATGCCGTGCGAGGCAGTAGGGCAACACAATTTAGAGAATTGGAGAAGAAATATGATGTCCTCGTTCGCTTGGAAGCAGAGACGAGAGAAAACATCGACTCTCTTCTGGATGAGCAAATCTCATACAGAGGCACTCTTATTCCTTTAAGGGAGTTGGTGTATTTCGAGATTGCCAGGGGGCCAAAAGAGATAAGAAGGGAAAGCCAGCAGAGAGAGGTCCTAGTCTATGCCAATCTCCGGGGCACAAAGATCAGTCAAGTTGTCCCGGAGATTAAAGAAAAAATCGATGAGCTTTCTTTGCCTCCCGATTACAGAGTGGTTATCAGTGGAGAACAAGAAGAGATGACTAAATCCTTCAGAAGCTTGATTTTTGCTTTTTGCCTGGCAGTGCTTTTGGTTTACATGATAATGGCAGCTCAATTTGAATCCCTGCTTCATCCGCTCTTAATTCTTTTCACATTACCTATGGGTTTAACTGGAGCAGTCTGGGCTTTGTTTTTAACTGGGCAGACGCTGAACGTGGTCTCAATAATTGGGATGGTTGTTTTAGCAGGAATTGTGGTCAATGATGCGATCGTGAAAGTAGACTATACAAACCAATTGCGGAAAAGAGGTCTTGGTCTTAGAGAAGCGATAATGGAGGCAAGCCGGGTGAGACTAAGACCAATACTGATGACCACGGTCACAACAGCCTTTGGCCTTTTTCCGATGTCCCTGGGTTTGGGAAAGGGCTCAGAGCTGCAGCAGCCATTAGCTATCTCTGTAGTAGGAGGCCTCATATTAGCAACATTCTTAACATTGATTCTCATTCCATTGGCCTATGAGTTGGCTGAGCGGCACAAATCGAGATTTGAGCAATGAAGATTTTCGTGGAACGGCCGATTGCCACAGCCATGATTTTTTTGGCTTTGATGGTACTGGGCATCTATTCTTTCTTGAATATTCCTCTTGAGTTGGCACCTAAAGAGGAATACCCTCGGCTTGATATTAGCACATACTGGAGAGGTGTCCCACCAGAGATAATTCAAACTCAAATTACATCCCCTTTAGAAGAAAAAGCAGTCATGGTAAAGGGAGTCAGAAAAATCATATCATCCTCAAGCATTGGCTGGTCAAGAATTACCTTAGAGTTTGATACAAAAACTAACATGGAATTTGCGCATCTAGCACTTAGAGAAAAGATCGCTGAAGTCGAAGAGAGTTTGCCCTATGGTGTCGTAAGGCCGATAATCGAGCCCTATGTTCCTGATCTTTTCAGATTGAACCCTTTTCTCAGTTATACAATTTCAGGCGATTATTCGCTTCAAAAATTGAGAGAACTTGTCAAAGATAAAATCGAAGTAGGTATAGGTTCTGTGAAAGGAGTTGCCAAGGCAGAAATTACCGGAGGATCTGAACCTGACATCAGAATTATCCTTGATGAGAAAAAACTGAAAAGTTTGAATATTCATCCCTATTTTGTGATTAATGCTATCAATGAAAGAACTCGAACCTATCCAGCAGGAAAAGTTAAAAGAGGCACACAAGAATTCATTTTTAAAGTTTCAGATCCTATAGAAAAATTAAAAGAATTAGGCGATACGATAGTTTCTTTTTCAGGAAATAACCCTATTAAATTAAGGGATGTTTCTCAAGTTGTTCCCTCTTATGGAGAAATTTACCGAATCGAAAGGATAAACGGCCAGCCTACAATCAAATTGACAGTCATAAAAGAGAGAGGAACGAGTACACTTAAGGTTGCTAAACATGTTAAGCAAAGATTAGAAGCCATAAAAAATGAATTGCCCCGAGATTTGATTTTTAGAATGGTGGATGATGAAAGCGAAGAAATTCAGAAGAATCTCAGAGAGCTTTATCTCCTTGTCGGCATAATTATATCTGTAATTTTCATTCTGGTTTTCCTTGTTTTGAGAAATCTTAAGCCTTCGCTTTTAGTTCTGTCATCTATTGTTTTTTCTGTGTTGATAACCTTTAACCTGCTTTACTTTTTTAAAGTTTCCATTAATCTGTTGACATTAGGAGGGCTGGCTCTTGGTTTTGGCCTGTTTGTTGACAACTCTATTGTTGTTTTTGAGAATGTGCTGCGATTGAGGGAGAAAGGATTATCGCCTTTCCAGGCAGCTATTCAGGGCTCAAGAGAGGTTTTTCTTCCGGTCTTGGCAGCGACTTTAACCACAATGAGTGTATTCTTTTCCTTTGTCTATTTTACGGGACGGATGAAGATTTATTATCTTCCTTTAGCCATAATCATCTCTTCAGCACTGGCAGCTTCTCTTTTTGTGTCTTTTTCTCTGATTCCTGCATTAAGTCCCAGATTATTAACGAAGGGAAAAAAAGAGAGAAAGGAGAAATTTCGAAACGTGTATGAAAAATTCTTAAAATTCATTCTCCGACATCCTGTGGAAATTATCCTTGTTATAATTGCAGTATTTTATGGAGCTTACAAATGGTTTAAAGCAGAAGTGACTATTAATGAGTGGTTCAGACCTTATTCAAAACAAATGCTTCGTGTTGGAATCACGATGCCACCAGGAACGCCAATAGAAAGGGCAGATGAAGTTGCAAAAAAATTTGAAGAGAAAGTTTTGGAAGCAAATTATGAGAAGGAGATGAATACCACGGTAGAGACTGAACGTGCGCTTATAGTAATAAAATTTCCCCCTCATATCGAATATTCTTACCGCCCTTATCTTATGAAAGAAGAATTGATTCAGCTTGCTACGAATTTTGCAGGAATAGGCGTCTCGATTTATGGGTTTGATCCGCAAGGCTATTATTCTTCTATTGGAACCGGAACATATTATGATTCGCGGATAAAATTTTTTGGCTACAACATGAAAAAGTTAAATGAAATTACTTCCAACCTTGAACGAACACTGAAAAGAAATCCTCGGATAAAAGAAGTCAGAAGGGTCTTTGCCAGATACTCCTGGTACAGGCTCGATTCATTCGAGTATGTTTTAAAAATAGACAGAGAAGCTATGAGAAAGTATGAGATTGATCCGCGATATCTTTATTCTCACTTGCAATCTCTTATTCAAGGAAGGGTATACGGTGCTCGGCTCAGGGCAAAGATTGCGAGCAAAGAGATGGATCTTTCCATCAAATTTCCAGAAGCCGAAAGGAGGGATCTCAAGAACCTTCAAGATGCGCTCATTCAAACACGTGGAGGAGAATATTTGAGGGTAGGGGATATTACAATTCTGGAGGAAAGACCTATTGCTGGCTCTATCGATAGAGATGACCAGCAGTTCCAGCAGACAGTCCAGTGGGAATTCAGAGGCCCTTATAAAGCCGCGGAAAAGTATAAAAAGACAATTTTTTCAAGACTCCAGCTTCCCGCAGGTTTTTCTGCGACCTTAGAAGAGAGTTGGTTTATGACAGAGGAAGAAAAAGGGCAGATGAAGTTTGCCATCATCTTTTCCCTTATTGTCATATTTATGATTTTGGCTTCTCTATATGAATCTGTCATCCAGCCTTTTTTCATTCTTCTGGCTGTTCCTCTGGCATTGATAGGGGTTTTTGTGGCCTTTGTGATAGCTGATTTTCCTTTCGATTCCTCGGCCTACATAGGTGTCATCCTGCTGGGAGGAATTGTTGTTAACAACTCTATCCTTCTCGTTGACCATATTAATTTAAAGAGGCGCCAGGGGCTTTCGCTCCTTGAGGCAGTACTTAAAGGATCCAGGGAAAGAATCAGGCCAATTTTTCTTACAACTAGTACGACTGTTCTTGGAATGCTTCCTCTGGTCTTGATTCAGATAGAAGAAGGAAGGAGGCGCATTTGGTCCTCACTGGCCCTTTCAGCCGTTGGAGGACTTATCAGCTCAACAATTTTTATTCTTATTGTTATCCCAATTTTTTATTATTATGGTGACCGTATCCGTTCATTTGGTGCTGAGAGGATGAACAACTTTAGGAAAGCCTGGAAAAACTTTTAAAACCTCCTCGATCCTTTTGATTAAATGCCATTTTTGTTATAAAATTTTTTTGTGGAGTACAAGATGGAGTCTCTTTCCGTTTCAGAAATAATAAGAAAGATCCAAAAATTTCCAAAAAAGAATTTAATTCATTTGCCAACTCCTCTTCATAAATTGGAGAATCTCTCTCAAGCACTAGGCGGACCGGAAATTTTTATAAAACGCGATGATCTTACAGGATTAGCCTTGGGAGGGAATAAATCCCGCAAGCTGGAATTAATTATTCATGATGTGCTGGATAAAGGTGCTGATGTCATAATAACATGGGCCAGTTTACAGTCAAACTGGTGCCTTCAGACAGCGGCTGCAGCCAGAAAATTCGGCATAACACCCATACTTATCCTATTTAAAACATATGACCTTCCTGAAGAATATGACGGAAATCTTCTT
>Ga0209991_10000838_pt1 | contig 13749 bp, 17 predicted proteins | sample ChitaG_FD_183167 | JGI IMG/M metagenome (GOLD analysis project Ga0209991, IMG submission 183167) | Deep subsurface microbial communities from South Pacific Ocean to uncover new lineages of life (NeLLi) - Chile_00310 metaG (SPAdes)... | ecosystem: Environmental > Aquatic > Marine > Oceanic >...
CAACAGCCTCCAGAATCAGCCAACTCCCCAGGACCAGCCCGATGGATAGCTCGTTGCCAGCGAAGCTCACCAGCAGCTCCCTGGCCATCAGCGTCTGCATCACGGTGAAGCTGAAGCCCATGAGCAGGAAGGCAAACACCAGGCCACTTTTGGCAAATCTGCCTCCAGTGGATTTCATAGAAATCTTCTCCCTCTGTTGGGATGCAAGTACTATTTTACTACGAAGGCGATTGACTGTAAAGTCAGTTCCATTCGCCGAGACGGGGTCGGGAAAGTCAGGTTGAGGTCACAAAGTTGGTCGGTTCGGGTCAGGCAAATCCTGCCATTCGCTGGTATAATTAGCTTAAGGAAGTGCACACAGTGACCATCTCTGGTCTCACATGAACACGACCTTTTGACATCTGTGACACTATATGATACCATATTGACAACCCACGTACGTGGAAGGGAGGGGTCTATGAAAAAAGAAAAGCTTCTGGGTCTGCTTGTCATCACAGCTTTGTTCCTGGGGCTGGCGGGTGTTGTTCAGGCTCAAGGCAAGACCTACATCTGGGATCGCCTCGACGTGGATATCACGGTTCTCGAGAATTCCTACATCCGTATCGTGGAAACCCAGCAATTCACCTACACCAGCGGCGAGTTCCGCTTCGGTTACCGCGAGATCCCCACCGACAGGCTGGAGAGTGTCGCCGACGTGGAGGTCTGGGAGGGAGATAGGCAATATCAACGGGGACACGGCGGCGATTACACGTACGAGACCTTCTACAACGATGATGGAGACTTCGTCATCAAGTGGTACTACCCGGGCTACCGCGACTCCACCCACACCTACACCATCAAGTACACAGTGAAGGGCGGACTCCGTTTCTACGAAGGGGGTGACCAACTCTTCTGGAAGGCGGTCTTCGCCGAACGAGACGTCCCTGTACTGGCCTCGGTGGTGACCGTTCACCTTCCCGCCGCCTTCGATCCGGCCCAGCTAGTGATCGCAGCCTACGGCGGAGGCCGCGATGAGCGCCAGGATGTGGAGATTCAAAACACAGGCTCCGAAGTAGTCTTCACCACAGGTCGCACCTGGCCCAATGAGGAGCTGGAAGTGCGCGTGCAGTTCCCCCACGGCGTTGTCCAGGGCGCCCCTGCCGCCTGGCAGGCTGGCTACGATAGAAAGGCCGACTATGACGACAAGTATCGTCCCCTGGTTGATCTGGGCCTGGGAGCCATCGGCCTCTTGATCCTCATCGCTGGGCCCCTGGCCTTTTTCGCCCTCTGGTACACCCGAGGGCGAGACGTGCCCGTGACTATGGTGGCGGATTACCTGGCTGAGCCGCCGAGCGACCTTCCGGCAGGCGTGGCTGGCACCCTCGTCGACGAGAAAGCGGACATGAAGGACATCGTGGCCAGCATCGTTGACCTGGCGCGGCGGGGCGTGATGACCATGACCGAGATAGAGACACGGGAGCCGGGCTTCCTGGGCACCCGCACAAAGCGCGATTTCACCTTCCAGTTGGTGGACACCGAGCAGCCCCTGCGGCCCTGCGAGAGGACGTTGATCAGGAAGCTATTCCGCGGGCGCTCCCGGGTTGATTTGTCAGACCTGAAAGAGAAGTTCTACACAGCCATCCCCACCCTGCGGGAGGAGCTGTATGACGAGGTGGTGGAAGAGGGCTTCTTCCAGAAAAGCCCCGAGCGAACGCGCAGGAAATATATGGTGCTGGGCATCGTCGGCATAAGTGTAGCCCTTGTTTTGGGTATCGGTGCCTTAATTGCCCTTAGCGGGTACTCCAGCGCCGCGATCTGTCCCCCTATCGGGCTAGGCGTCACCGCCATCACCCTCATCGTCATCGGAGCCTTCATGCCCCGCAAGACGCGCGAGGGATCGTTGGCAGCGGCCAACTGGGGCGCTTTCAAGCGCTACCTGGCTAACATCGAGAAGTACACCGACCTCCAGCAGGCCACAGACATCTTCGACAGGTATCTGCCCTACGCCATCGCCTTCGGCCTGGAGAGGAGCTGGATCAGGAAGTTCGCCGCCGTCGAGACACGTGCTCCCATCTGGTACTACCCCTACTTGCCTGTCTATGGACATGGTCGTTCCTACCGACGCGGAGTGGGGCGGTCGGTTCCCACAGGCGAGGGTCGGAGTATCCCTTCCCTGGAGGGTGCGACCCAGGGCGTGTTCACCTCGTTGGAGAGCATGAGCAGCGGCCTCTTCTCCATGTTGGAATCGGCCTCCAGCACTCTGGCCAGCTCGCCCTCCAGCTCCGGCGGAGGCGGATTCAGCGGCGGAGGTGGGGGAGGAGGCGGGGGTGGCGGTGGAGGTGGGGGAGGCGTCGGCTAGGCAGCGTCCAGACGACCAATGACTGAAGTTTTTATGAGGGGTAGCAGCCCAACCGCGTTGGGCGTCCAAGGGGTCACAACGGCTCAGAACAGCCAATGCGATTGGCCTTCTACCCCCTATATCAGGATTCCAGACCAACGATTAACCAACGGAGATTCACACATGACCGGTTCGGGAAAAACGATAGGCATAATCATGATCGTGGCGGGTATCGCCATCGCCCTGGTGGCAGCGCTCTTCTTCGGCTCGGGCGTTGCATCGGGCAGGGCGACAACGTCAGCCATGATCCTGGGATTCGGCCTGGTGTTCGTCGCCCTGGTCTTGCCCCTGGTTGGCGTTGGGGGCTTCATGTTCGTCAGGGGCCGCCGGGAAGCGGCAGCCTTCGCCGAGGTCGAGAAGGAGAAGAGAGTCCTCAACATGGTGCTGACCCAGGGCCAGGTGCGAGTGGCCGAGGCAGCCCTGGAGCTGAACGCCACCCGCGACCAGGTGAAGGAGTGGATATACGACCTGGTAGGCAAAGAGCTCTTCACAGGCTACATCAACTGGGACGAGGGCATCCTCTACTCCAAGCAGGCCTCAGAGATGGGGACTAACAAGTGCCCCAATTGCGGCGGGCAGTTGGAGCTGGCAGGCAAGGGCGTGGTGGGATGCCCCTACTGTGGGACGGAGGTTTTCCTATGAAGACAGTTGAATCGCTCTTCGACGAGGAGGAATTCTCTCGCTGGATGAAGCAGGCGGAGCATACCCTCACCTCGGCCCAAGGGGATGCCACCGGGGGCGACTACGGCTGGGCATGCTTCAAGGCCCAACAGACCGCCGAATACGCGGCAAAAGGCGTTTTGCGCGGCCTTGGTTTACCTGCCTTCGGCCATTCCGTCCTGGGCCTTGTCCGCGAAATAGAGAAGCGAGAGCTTCCCATAACCGAGGAGGTCCGACAATGTGCCCGTACCCTGGATCGGCACTACATCCCCCCTCGTTACCCAAACGCCTACCCAGCAGGCAGCCCCTTCGAATACTATGATCGAGAGACGGCCGCGAAGGCCATCGCCTGCGCCCAAGAGGTGCTTAAGGCTGTTCAGGAGGCAAGGGAGCGCTGTGCTTAAGGTATTGGAGGAGAGGAGAAGGCAACGAGAGCAATTTGTGGAGATGGCCCAGACCTACGCCGAAGTGCTGCGCGGAAGGTTGGGCAACCTGACAGCCATCGTTTATGGCTCTGTGTCCCGAGGTGACTTCAATCTGGGCAGCGACGTGGACATCTTGATCATCTCCGAGGGGTTGCCCTCTCACCCTCTAGAGCGAATGGAAGTACTTTTTTCTTGTCACGAGCCGCCTTTGGAGCCAAAGGGCTACACGCCTGCCGAGTTCCGCACTCTCCTGGCTAAGCGCAATTCGGCTTTAGCGGAAGTTTTGAAGGAGGGCATCGTGGTAGTGGATGATCTCGGCTTAACCCGTACAAGCCAAATCAAAGCATTGAGAAGGAGGTGAGAGACTATGGATCTTCGAGAGAAAGTCACTGAAGCTCTGGGAGGGCTGGAGCAGCTTGTGGTGAAAATCCCCGGCTACAAGGGCTACAAGGAGAAGGAGATGCGGCGTGAGGCCGACAAGCTCCTCAGGGAACACCTGGCACGCCTGTTTGAGGAACAGCGGCGGAGGATCACCAATCTGCAGAAGCAGTTGATCAAGTCAGGACAGGCAGGTCTCCTCGATGACCTGGAGGACGGGGGGATGAAGCTGCAACTCCTCATTGATCGGCTCAAGACGGCCAGCTACGGCTACGCCGGTTTCTTCGACGCCGTGAAGGTCAAAGAGGAGCAACTCGACGCCCTCTACGACTTCGACAACGGTCTAATGGACGAGGTGCCTAAGGTGGCCGCCGCCATCAACAAAGCCTCCGAGGCCATCGCGGCCAAAGAGGGCGTGGCCGAGGCCATAGCCAATCTGGTGAGCACCATCCAGGGCGTGAACGATACGTTCAGCAAGAGACAGGACGTGATATTGCAAGCGTCTTAGCGTCCAAGCGGCAAGCGTCATAGCGCTGGGATGCTAAGACGCTAAGACATTATGACGCTGGAAAAGAAGGAGGAAAAAGAAAATGGCACGGATTTTCGATATAGTAGAGTTCTTTGACGAGACGGGGCGACAGATGGTGCATCGGGTGCCGGAGCACGGCTCAGGCGATTTCCGCCTGGGCTCACAGCTCATCGTGCGCGAGAGCCAGGCGGCCGTCTTCTTCCGCGACGGCAAGGCCCTGGACACCTTCGGCGCTGGCCGACATACTTTGTCCACGGCCAACATCCCGCTGCTGACCAGGCTGATTAGCATCCCCTTCAGCGGGGAGACGCCTTTCAAAGCCGAGGTCTACTTCGTCAACCTGCGGGAGTTCCTGGAGCAGAAGTGGGGCACTCCTGAGGCCATCACCCTGCGCGACGCCGACCTGGGCATGGTGCGCCTGCGGGCCTTCGGCATCTATTCCATGCAGGTGAGCGAGCCCCAGCTCTTCGTCAACAAGATCGTGGGCACCCAGGGGCTCTACCAAACGAGCCAGATCCAGGGCTTCCTGCGGGGCATCATCATAGCCAAGCTCACAGACCTCCTGGGCGAGTTGAAGAAATCCCTCCTCGACCTGCCCAGCCTCTATGACGAGATCGGCGCTGGCGCCAAGGCCAAGGTACAGGACGACTTCAACGCCCTGGGCATAGCCCTCAAGACCCTCTACGTCACCTCCATCAGCCCCACCGAGGAGACAGCAAAGGCCATTGATGAGCGGGCGGCCATGGGCGCCATCGGCAACATGCAGGCCTACCTCCAGTTCAAGGCGGCTCGGGCCATGACCGAGGCTGCTGGAGTGCCTGGCGGCGTCGCCGGGGTCGGGGTCGGTCTGGGGGCTGGCGTGGGTATGGGGGCCGCCATGGCCCAGATGATGACTCAGGCCATGCAGCCGGGCGCGCAGGCGGCGACGATGATCTGCCCCAGTTGCTCGGCTCAGATTCCCGCTGGGTCGAAGTTCTGCAGCCAATGTGGGGCCAAGATCGGTGGCGACATGATCTGCCCCAATTGCAAAGCCGATGTGCCTGAAGGCTCCAAGTTCTGCCCTAACTGCGGCGCTGAGATAGCCTAGCAAAGACCGTTGGAGACGATGCTGGAGAGTGTTCACCTGGTGCTCGCGGCAGACGCTAGTCCGTCGCCCAATGCACTCAGAACAGCGATAGAACGCTGGAACACATCCCAAATGAGCACCGAAGAGGCGGAAAAAGCTGCCGGACTAGCGCGCAGCACGAGCAGGTGAATAGTTACGAATCGCTTTCTTCTGCGAGTGCGCTGCACGCCTTGCTGATTCTGACCGAAAGCTAAGTTCGTGGCCAAGCCTATGCTTGACTACTCACCAAAAGGATGCCGGGATTGGCTTAACTGCCACTCTTGAAACCGACACTCGAGTGGATGAAGCCAGGGGAAACAAAGAGGTCTGGCCGATGGAAAGAAGCCGTCAGGTAAAAGAGGATTACGGAGCCAAGCCTCGAAGGAGATACCTGCTAAAGACCATGAACGACATAGGCCCTGACCCGGCTTACAAGAGTATCCTGACCTATCTCACACAGGAAGGAGGCATATACAGACTTTGGAACTACTGAATCAGTTGAACACGAAGAGCGCTTGGGCCAGGCTCTTCGCAGTGATACTGATAGCTGCCCAATCGGCGTTATGTGCTGCTCCTGTTCAAGCCGCCCCACCGCAAGGGCCTATGGCCCAGGAGTCCACAGTCGTTCACGTCGTCCGTTTAGGCGAGACTCTGTTCTCCATCGCCCATCGCTACAACACCACGATCCGGGCTGTAGCAGAACTCAACAGCATCCTCAATCCCAACCTCATTCGTATAGGCCAGCGACTTATCATTCCCAGCGCTGGTTACTCTTCGCCATCCCTTCGACAGCCATTCACTTCGACTGGGCTCAGTACAAGCGACGCGGCTCAGGACACCCCGCCATCGCCAACCCAAATCCACACCGTGCAGCAAGGGGAAACGCTGACTCGAATAGCTTTGCGCTATGGGACGACCATCTCGGTCATCGTCGCGGCTAACGACCTCGCTAATCCCTCCCTGATCTTCACGGGGCAGCGGCTCGTCATCCCTGGCTCCACCCCGAGCACCCCCCTGCCTTCGCCCTTCATCGCCGTGGAGCTAAAGCCTCTCCCAGTGATTCAAGGGCAAACCCTGGCCATTAAAGTACAGACTGACGGGTCTGTGAACCTGGCTGGCTCCTTCACTTCGACAGGGCTCAGTACAAGCGACAATAGGCCCTTGGCCTTTGTGGGAGAAAGCGGCCAGTATTGGACACTAGTGGGCATCCAGGCTACCGCTCAGCTCGGCCCACATCTATTGGAGCTCGCAGCTACCGATGGCACAGGTAAAGCGACCAGGGGGAGCAAACTCATACAAGTGGTAGCAGGCAACTTCGCCACGGAGCAAATAGCCCTCCCGCCGCAGGCGAGCAAGCTGCTCGATCCGGCCCTGATCAGGGCTGAGAACGAGCGCCTCAGCCAGGTCTTTGGGATATTCAGCCACCAGCAATGGTGGGAAGGGCTATTTCGAGTCCCCCTCCAGGGCCCCGTGCGAGTCACCTCAACCTTCGGGGCGAGGCGTTCCTACAGCGGCGGGCCACCCACAAGCTATCACGGGGGCATAGATTACGGGGCAGAGGCAGGAACGCCGGTGCTGGCTGCTGGGCGCGGCCGCGTAGTCCTGGCCGAGGACCTGACCGTGCGGGGCAAAGCAGTAATCATTGACCATGGCCTGGGCGTCTACAGCAGCTACTACCACCTTTCGGAACTCGCTGTCAAGGCAGGGCAGGAAGTGGAACGGGGCGATCTTATCGGCAAGGTCGGAAGCACCGGGCTATCAACCGGATCCCACCTGCACTGGGAGATCAGGGTCGGCGGCGTCTACGTAGATCCCCTCCAGTGGACGCGACAGGCGTTGCCCTGACCAAAACGATAGCGCACGGGGATTGACATTTTTGGCAAGGCGGGTTACGATTTTGTATGCAAAGGATAGGCCGAACTGAGCACGCCAGAACAGGGAGTATGAGATGAGCGAGATGCTAGCCACCGTTGAAAAGCGTATCTGGCTGTCCGAAGAGCGCGCGGACCGTCTGAGTCGGCTGGCCCGGAGCCAGGAGATCAACGAAACCCTGATCATCGAAAAGGCACTGGACATCCTCTTTAGCCTGACTGAGTTGTTTGACGAGCGTGCCGAGCGACAGGGCTGGTCGTTCCTGTCTGAAGCCTCGTTGCAACGCGTCTGGGATAACGAGGAGGATGCCATTTACGACAATTGGAGGGAACTGTATGGCGTTCCAACACGGTGATGTCGTCCTGGTGCCGTTTCCGTTCAGCGACCTCAGCACGACAAAAGTAAGGCCCGCCGTGGTCGTGAGTGGTTCCCTGTACCACGCCACGGAACCCGACTTGATACTGGCTGCCATCACCTCCAAGATTACGGCGATGACTGGGCCTCTGGACTATGTGCTAAACGATTGGCAAGCAGCCAACCTGCGCTACCCTCTGCCCTCAAGCCAGTGTTGTTTACTCTTGATCCCGTTCGCGTACTCCATCGCATTGGGGCGTTGACTCCGTCTGATCCAGCCGAGGTAGATCGCCGATTACGCCGTGCTCTGGAACTGTAGAGAACACTCTCTCCCCTAAAAGACAAAACGCCGACTCTCAGGCCCGCCAGGCCCACAGAGTCGGCGTTCGTATGAAAGCACTCTGTCTTTTAGACGTAAAGCTCCGGCTTTAACACACCGATGAAGGGGAGATTGCGGTATTTCTCCTCGTAGTCCAGGCCGTAGCCAACTACGAACTTGTTGGGGATATCGAAGCCCACATAGTCCAGGGGAACGTCCACCTTGCGGCGCTCATGTTTGTTCAACAGGGCACAGGTCCGCAGGCTGGCGGGTCGGCGTGTCTTGAGGTTGTCAATGATGTAGTCTAGAGTCAAACCTGTATCTACGATGTCCTCCACGATAAGCACATCGCGCCCTTCGATGCTTGTTGTGAGGTCCATGAGAATGCGAACGACACCGCTGGACTCGGTGCTGGTTCCTCCGTAGCTGGAGACGGCCATGAAATCTATCTCATGAGGGACGGCGATCTGCCTGATGAGGTCCGACAAAAAAATGACGGCCCCCCTGAGGATGCAGACCGCCAGAAGGTCCCTGCCCTGGTAGTCAGCCGAGATGGCTTTACCCAACTCGGCAATCCTGGCCTGCAGTTCCTCCTCGGTGATGAGAACCTCGGCCACATCTTCCTTTAGCATTCCAACCTCCAATGAACAACGCCCAATTGGTCAGTTCGTGCTGAGCACCCTTCGGGGTGACCCCCTTCGGACACTGAGTGTCCTCAGGACACGAAGTGCCTCAGGGGAACCCTCAGTCCAAAGCATTGGGATTTGGTCATTGATCTTCTTTCGGCATTTGGTGGCAATGGCGGCAGCGAGCCTCGTAGACTTCGTTGGCCCCTACCATTATAACAGGGTCGTCGTGGGAAGCAGGCTGGCCGTTGATCAGACGTTGGGTACGGCTGGCCGGCATCCCGCAGACGACGCAGATGGCCTGCAATTTATCGACTTTCTCGGCTTCGGCCATCACCAGGGGCATGGGACCGAAGGGCTCGCCGCGAAAGTCCATATCCAGCCCAGCGATGATCACCCGCCGGCCATTGTCGGCCAGGAAGTTGCAGACACCGGCGATAGTCCAGTCGAAGAACTGCCCCTCGTCAATGGCAACCACGGTGGTGTCAGGGTCCACTAACTGAGGGATCTCCTTTGCCTCCCGCACGACGACGGCATCCAGATGCATGCCGTTGTGAGAGGACACCTTCTCGACCTGATAGCGATTGTCCAAGCGTGGCTTAAAAACTTGCACCTTCTGCCTGGCTATCTGGGCCCGCCTGACGCGACGGATCAACTCCTCCGTCTTGCCACTGAACATGCTGCCGCAGATCACTTCGACCCAGCCGCGGTGTCCTGAGCGACTCGACTGAGCCTTCGTCCCGAGCTCAGGCCGAGGGGCTCGCCGAAGTCCTGTCGAAGGGCCATCCTGCCTTTGGTACACAGTCCCTTCCTCCAAAAAACGAAAGGGCAGATACAGAGACCTGCCCCCGCCTATCAACTAATTTGCAAGAGCTATCAGAGCCAAGAGCATCGTTCACTCAGTTGACTTGGGAGATGCTTTTCTGGAAGCCTTCTTTGGTTTCTCTGCCGATGATTTCTTGGAGGCCTTCTGCGCCGATTGCTCCCTGGAGGCTTTACCAGCGGCCTTCTTCTCTGCCGCTGGTTTCTTGACTTTTTTCCTGGCTGCTTCCGGCTTCTCGCCCGCTTTCTCTTCGACCTCCTCAGCCTCTGCCTCTTCCCCCTCGGCCTCCAAGCGGGCCTGCTCCTCGCCCCTCATCTTCTCCCTTTTCTCCAAACGCCTAATGAAACGCTCCACCTGACCAGCGGTGTCCACCAGGCGCTGCTCGCCAGTGAAGAAGGGATGACAGGCTGAACAGATATCCGTGCGGACCACCTTCTTAGTTGAGCCGACAGCAAAGGTGTTGCCGCAACTGCACGTCACCTTAGCATCGGGATAGTACTCAGGGTGAATACCCCTCTTCATCAGTTGCCCTCTCCCTTTATGAGATTTCTGGATAGACGCTAACAATCTTCCTGCCACCTCGCCCATGCTCGAACTCCACGAAGCCATCAATGGTAGCGAAGATGGTATAGTCCTTGCCCAAGCCGACGTTCCTGCCAGGCTTGAATTTGGTGCCCCTTTGGCGAATGATGATGTTTCCCGGTCGCACCCTCTGGCCGCCAAACTTCTTCACGCCCAGGCGCTTAGACTTGCTATCTCGAGCGTTGCGGGTCTTCCCGCCTCCCTTTTTGTGTGCCATAGCTAGTACACCTCCCTCCACCGAATGTCATACCACGATCTCATCAATCGTCAACCGCGTATAGGACTGGCGATGCCCTTTCTTGCGACGATAGCGCTCCTTGGGCTTGTATTTGAAGACGATGATCTTCGGGCCTTTGAGGTGGTCGGTCACAGTGGCCAATACCTTGGCCCCCTCGACGGTGGGCTGCCCCACCTGTACCTCATTACCGTCGGCCACCAGGAGCACCCTGTCCAGCTCTATTTTCTCTCCGACCTCAAAGGGCAGCTTCTCTACATGTACAGTATCGCCCGCGCTAACTTTGTATTGCTTTCCGCCCGTTTCAACAACAGCGTACACTGCTCTTGCCTCCTAGTTGTGCGATCTCAGCGAGTTCGCGAGTGTGATTATACTAGCCTTTCCTTTATTTGTCAAGGCCGAATAAGAGCTTCTCCCGTCGGACAGCATGCGGCTCTTCGGCCAAACCCAGGGCGTCCAGCACCTCGTCAGGCCGCCCGGTGCCCTCATCCCCTGCCCGAAGGCGCATCCCTAAGACCCAACCATTGGCCTCCTTACCCTCTACCCACAGATCCTCGATCAAAGGGCGCAGATCGTAGTGTTTACTCCGGCGCTGGCGCAGCAGTTGCTCAGCCGAAAGCAACTGCCGAACTCGTTCGGCCAGCAGCCTCCCCTGCATCTCCTCCTGTGACCCATCCCAGGACACTGTCACCCGATACTCCGCGGAGCGCACCTGAGACTGTAGGGAGGGCAACTGTGGATAAACTTCCTCCACGGAGAGCACGTCCAGGCCCGGCGGCAAATGGGGCGCCAGGCACTTGGCGAAGTTGTAAGGAGAGATGCGGCGCTCCAGGACGATGTCCATCACCTCGCCCCGACTGGTGAAACCCACAGGCAAGGGAGCCGCGACGGCTATTTTGGGCCGGGGGTTGAAGCCGCGAGAGTAAGCCAGAGGCACTTGCGCCCGGCGGAAAGTCCTCTCCCACAACCGCATCAAATCCAGGTGAGAGATATATTTTGTTTCCTCGCCCTTGGCGAAGGTTATGCGCAAGCGCTGCGGTGTCCTTGGCCTCGTCAATTTAGACCCCGCTTGTCGAAGTATTCGTTTCTTTCTCAATTCGATGTGGTGTTGTTTGGCGGCCCTGGGCATAGCGCGACATAGCCGCAATCAGACTCTTCACCACAAAGACACCAAGGCACAAAGAAAAGCAACGTGGATTGGCCTTCAAAAAAACTTCGTGTCTTTGTGTCTTGGTGGTAAGAGTCAACTGAACCCCCGCGCTGAGAGAGCGAAGCCCCTCTTCGGCATCGAAATGCGCTCAGCACATTCCCTGTATTCATACCCCGAGCCCACATTCCAGGCCACAGCCAAAGACGTCAGAAACCCCACAGTCAACGCAGCCTTCTCGACAATCAATGGTCGTCTCGCCTTGTAAGCTGCGCGAGTACTCTCCAATCAGGAATTCCTTCCTGACCCCCACGTCTATGTGATCCCAGGGGAGCACCTCATCGAAGGGGCGTTCCCTCCGAGCGTAGAAGTTGGGGTCGAGGCCAGCCTCGGTGAAGGCCCGCCACCACAGGCCCTCGTCGAAGAACTCGTCCCAGGCATCGAATTTGGCTCCTGACTGCCAGGCACGGCGGATGACCTGGCCCAGCCGCCGGTCGCCGCGGGAGAGGGCCGCCTCCAGCAAGGTCGTGCGAGGGTCCTGCCAACTGAAGCTGATGCCGGGCCCTCTGAGCCCCCGCCGCAATAACCCCTGTTTCTCTTCCAAGCTCCCCTCATCGGCCAGGGGCAGCCACTGGAAAGGGGTGAAAGGCTTGGGCACAAAGGTGGCCAGGCTGACATTGACCTGAGTCCTCTTCCCCTGGTGACGCCGACCAATAGCCCGCGCCTTCTTCACCAAATCCACGATGGCCGCCACGTCCTCCAGGGTCTCCGTGGGCAGGCCCATCATGAAGTAAAGCTTGATCCGCCGCCAGCCGCTGGAATAGGCCGCCTCAGCCGTTCGCAACAGGTCTTCCTCAGTAACGTTCTTGTTGATCACGTCCCGCAGACGCTGACTTCCCGCCTCAGGGGCGAAGGTCAGACCGGTCTTGCGCCGCCCCTGAAACATCTCAGCTAACTCAACCGAGAAAGAATCAATGCGCAAGGAGGGCAAGGAAATAGCTAAAGGCGGGTGCTGATAGCACGTGGTCAGTTGACGCACCATGGGCTCGATCTGGCTGTGGTCGCTGGAGCTCAGGGAGACCAGGGCCAGCTCCTCGTAGCCCGTCTCCTTCAGCATGTCCTCCACCGTTTCTAACACTTCCTCCAGAGGGCGCTCGCGCAAAGGCCGATAGATGAAACCAGCCTGGCAAAAGCGGCAGCCCTGGGTACAGCCCCGCTGGATCTCGATCATGGCCCGGTCGTGTATCACCTCAATGTAGGGCACGACCAGCCTGGTCGGCGCAGGGGGGAGGGTCCCCACGGTGCACTTTCGGACACGGGCCTTGGCCTCGGGGACTAAAGCTTCTACGGCAGCCACTGTGCCGTCGTCGTGATAGCGAACATCGTAGAGACTGGGCACGTAGATGCCCTCTATCTTCGCCGCCTCTCGCAGGAAATCGCCCTTTGTAACTCGCAACCCGCAACTTGTCCTGAGCGTAGTCGAAGGGCCCGAAACCCGAAACTCTCGATAAGCTCGTACCAACTCCAGCAGGACCTCCTCCCCCTCCCCGATCACAAGGAGGTCAAAGAAGTCGGCCACAGGCTCGGCATTGTAGGTACAACTGCCCCCTCCGATGATCAGAGGATCCGCGTCACCTCGCTCCGCCGCCAGGGGCGCGAGGCCGGCCAGGTCCAGCATGTTCAGCACGTTGGTGTAGTTCAGCTCATACTGCAGCGAGAAGCCAATTATGTCAAACTCGGCCAGGGAGCGTCGTGACTCCAGGCTGTAGAGGGGGATGCCCGCGCGCCGCATGGCCTTCTCCATGTCTATCCAGGGTGCATAAACACGCTCAGCCAGGACGCCCCCTTCCCTGTTGAGGATGTCGTAGAGGATCATCAGGCCCAGGTTGGACATGCCCACTTCGTAGATGTCCGGATAGGCCAGGACCACCTTGACTTCAACCTCGTCCCAATCCTTGGTGACGCTGTTCCACTCGTGGCCCGTGTAGCGAGCGGGTCTGGCTACTTTTGGCAAAATACGATCCAAAACTTGCTGGGTTATGTCCACTCTAATCACTCACCAATTCAGCCAGGATGCGGCGGCGGCGCGGCCCGTCGAACTCGGCCAGATAAATCCCCTGCCAGGGGCCCAGTACAAGGCGGCCACCCTCCACCAGGAGAGTTTGGGACAATCCCACCAGACTGGCTTTGATGTGACCAGCAGAGTTGCCCTCCGCATGACGGTAGCTGTCGTGCAAGGGCACGATCTTGTCAAGCTCCACCAACATATCCCCACGTACGTTGGGGTCCCAATTCTCATTGACGGTCAGGCCAGCCG
>Ga0209991_10000839_pt1 | contig 13748 bp, 12 predicted proteins | sample ChitaG_FD_183167 | JGI IMG/M metagenome (GOLD analysis project Ga0209991, IMG submission 183167) | Deep subsurface microbial communities from South Pacific Ocean to uncover new lineages of life (NeLLi) - Chile_00310 metaG (SPAdes)... | ecosystem: Environmental > Aquatic > Marine > Oceanic >...
GTCGGATGGTCCGGACCGTTCATACACAATAGGGAAAACGGCCTTGATTTTTCGCAAGACAGCAACCAAAGAGTCTGGATTTAAGTACCATGAGAGCTCTATTGTAGTGCAGGCCTTAAAATCACTGGGGAAAGAACAGATCACTCCACAAGTCATCACAGCTATTCAGAAGTGGCTCGATCCAGGATTAAGATCAAAGATACTAAAGGATACTCAGACTGTTACAGGTTGGGTTTATGACGCGATTCGTAACATTAGCAGAGAGGATCGCATTGGATAAAATCGCAACTGAATGGTCTGGCAGAGATCGTGCGGACCTCTTTCAAGAGACCTCATCTGCCCGGGGTTTGGTTCCGGCTGTCATCGAAAAGGATTTCTGGGTCTGTTGGATTCTCGGTAGGTTGTTTGCCGCTGATTTTTTTAAAGATAAGATCCTGTTTAAAGGAGGGACATCTCTCTCTAAAGTGTTCGGGCTGATTGAGCGTTTCTCTGAGGATATTGATTTGATACTGGATTGGAAGGAAGTCACAAAGGATGATCCAACCTTGGATCGATCCAAGACTAAACAGGATCGATTCAATAAACAAACAATTATAAGCTCCAGGAAATACTTGAGGGATGTTTTCTTGCCTGAAATGGAAAAACTCTTAGATGGAGTGTGTATGGGATCTATATTGGAGGACTTGCCAGATGTGATAAAAATCCAATATCCAGCTTCATTTGAGGAAACCTATTTAAGGCCTGAAATTAACCTGGAAGTGGGGCCGCTCGCCGCATGGATTCCAAATGCGGAATATAACATTACTCCTTCCGCTGCTGAGGAATTCCCAGATGTTTTCAAGCAATTGTTTATAAGAGTTCGAGTAATCAGTGTAGAGCGAACTTTCTGGGAAAAGGCAACAATTTTGCATCAGGAAAGCCATCGTTCAGAGGATAAAATCCTACCACTACGCCATTCTCGGCATTACTATGATCTCATGCTTATGTCGAACTCTTATGTTAAAGAACAGGCCTTTCGCGATTTAAACCTCTTAAGAGACGTCGTCAAGTTTAAACAAAAATTTTATCCATGCGCATGGGCTCGCTATGACCTGGCTCATCCCGGTAACTTCAAATTAATTCCTCCTAAGCATTTGCTAAAAGCTTTTCAGGATGACTACCGGGAAATGCGGATTATGATTTATGGAAATGTTCCAGATTTTAGGGAGATCATCGATGCATTGGAAGTTTTAGAACGAGAGATCAATGAGTTACATTACACACAAAACAGCCCTCAATAAGACAGACTCCATCGTTCATATCGAAAAAGAGCAACCGTAGCTATCCCCAGTCGATTTGTCCAGGGGGTGTCCACATCCAATGAAATATTTAGCAAAAAAAATATCTTGAATTGCAACTTCGTTTACTGGCTTTTAGTTTGATATAATAAATTAACCTAGAGGGGGAATCATCATGAACTCAAAAAAACTAATATCATTTTCAACTTTACTGGGTATTTTTATTATCTGTTCCTCTTTTTCTTGTAAGCAACAAAGCACCGAATGGAAAGGTACTATCGAGGATGAAAATGGAGTGGCTATTATTATGAATCCGAAGGAGCCGATCTATAGTGAAGAGGTTTTTAGTATCGAAGAAGACTTATCCATTGGTGTTTCTGAAGGACCGGAAGAATATATGTTTTCTAAGATTCGCAGTGTTGTTGTAGATGAACAAGAGAGAATATATGTTTTAGACTCAAGGGAGAAACACATTAAAGTATTTGATAGTGATGGAGTCTATGTAACAACAGTAGGAAGGAAGGGACAAGGGCCTGGAGAGCTGGCCGGTCCTAGGAATTTGTGCATAACAAATCAAAATCAAATTATGGTGCCGGATGTTACAAATCTCCGTATAACATTCTTTTCGTTAGAGGGAGAATTATCGAACAATATTGGTACACCTCCCAGGAGATTATTGGAAGCTAAAGTCGATTCTATTGGGAATATAATTGGAGTAGAAATTGTAATAGATGAAGAAAATCCAAGGCATGAATTAAGAATGTTTGATTCGGATTTAAACGTCCTCCAATCTTTTTGTTCCTCGTCTTTACCGGATATGAATAATATAAATCCATTCATGCCTAGTTTGACTTGGGATATTTATAACTATGACCGAATTATTTGCGGATGGCCCGACTCATATGAAATGGAGATATATGACACCGCTGGGAATTTGATCCGCAGGATAATGAGGGAATACGATCCATTGGAAATAACAGAGTTGGATAAAGAAAAACTCAATGACTTGCCTCCAGAATTAAAAGTATCTTTTCCAAAATATCACGCGCCTTACTGGAAACTGATAGTTGGTGATGAAGGTAGAATTTATGCAATGACGTGGGAAAGAGTTGGAGAAGGTGATAATTGGGTATATTATGATGTCTTTGATGCGGAAGGAAAATATATTGCCAAAATTCCGCTTTTCATAAGTATCCAAGTTTTCAAAAAAAATAAGCTTTACACATTTGAATACGATGAAGACGGATATCATGTAGTAAAGAGATATAAGGTCACTTGGAATTATTAAAACTGGGATCAGACAAAAGAGGAGAACATGAAGAAACCGATTACTCGGTGTCTTTTGTTGTTTTGCTTCCTTTATTGCGGGACACAGCCCGGGTGAATTCATTGAAGATAAAAAACACACAATCTTTGCATCAACATTACCGGAGTTCTCTTCAGTCGATTTGTCCATCTGTGTGTTCATGAAAACATATATTATAAATTCCCTATGGAGAGGGTTGACAGACATACTAGTTGATATATAAAATTAATACTAGGAAGAAAAAATGACTAGAAAAAATTCTGATCTTTCTGAAATTTTAAGACCCTACGAAAACATGTGGGTTGCACTCACCAAAGATAACACAGAAGTCATAGAAGCTGGAAAGACATTAAAGGCTGTTCTAAAAAAGTTAAAGGGAAGAGACTATAGGGAGCTTGAATTCATGAAAGTGCCAGAATTCGGCATCTGCTATGCGCCCATAACTATATGAAATTTCCTTTTATTAGAATCCCTGCTGATCCAAATCCTGCGTTCCCAAATAGACATAGTATCCTTCGTCCAAATATACCCGTTCGCCTAATTAATCCTGATGATCGAAGCAAATACTTTGATTTCAAGGCAATGATTGACTCCGGTGCCGATGTGTCAATTTTTCCTGGCCCTATAGGAGAGATAATCGGGCTTGATATTGAAAACGAAAAAATTCTTCCTATTAGAGGAATTAGTGGGAAGGAAATTCTCACCTATCTTCACAAAATAATTTTGGAGATTGGAGGTTGGAAATATCCAACATCTGCATTTTTCTGCAAAGATGATATTACTTTCCCAATTTTAGGCATAGATGGGTTTTTCAATTTGTTTGAAGTTAGATTATAGAAAGGAAATAATTGAGCTAAAGGCGAAAGTTGAGCCCTTCCCAGTCGATTTATCCATAGGGAATGATCAGAGATGATCTGCCCAATTTGACTAAACGCCGTCCCTCTGATAATCGTATAATAAGTAGAACAAAGAATTTAAGGAAGGGGAAATGAAGAAATTCAAAACAAAACATATTTTTTTTATGATTACTGTCTGGCTTATACCAAAATTTGTAGTGTTGTTTTCCTCTCTGTTCAAACTCGGAAACACACATACTCATTAAATTGTCTAAACAGGTTGATTGGGAGAATCGTATTTACTAACAAAGATGCGACATTCGGGAGGGGAGTACCCGAATCAAAAAAGGATCATATTAGTCTTGTTGTGTTTCGTTTTTATGGCTATCTGTCCGGATTTGTTTTCCGCTCTCCAAAAAGTCAGCACTAAAGTCACAGTTTACAGTGACATCTTTTTAACTGAATCAGGTCTTCTTCCTCTTCCAGAAAATGCTATCGAGTTGGAACATGAATTTTCTATTCAGTCGATTCACTTTCAAGCCCCCAAAAAAATAGCATCTGATTCTTCGGGGAATATCTATGTTTCTGACAAGGCAAAATGTTCTATTTATAAATTCGATACCACTGGAGAATTTCTGCAACAAATAGGGGAAGTGGGGAGGAAAAAGGGGTGTTTTCTATCGCCTTTAAACATTCTAGCGTCAAAACACCTCATTATTCAGGATGTAGAGAAAAAGAGTCTGGAATACATGGACTTCAATGGAAAATATATTAAAAGCCAAAAAATCTCCGAATTTACAGATTTTGTCAGCGATGGAAATAATCGATTGTATGTCGCTCCGCATGTGCAGGATGAGAAGTCTCCGTTAGTCAAAGTCTATTCCTCTGAGGGAAAAATGCTTGTTTCTTTCGGGCAGCCACTCTCCTTTCATCACAGTATGCAAACCCTGAATTCGAGGACTTTGGCATTGAATTCTAAAGGTGAGCTTTATGTTGCTTTTACATATTTTCCCCTTGTTCGCAAATATTCTTCCGATGGAGAACTTCTTGCTGAGTTTAGGATAGAAAACCTCATTACGGAGGCCAAGGAAAATTTTAATCTTAAAAGAATCGGTGAGGGTATCGCAAATCCGATCCGTCGTTTCGGATACATGGAAGTGACTGTTGATATTGAGGTTTTTAAAGACAAGATTTATCTCATGAGCGATTATCCGCGTCTGGAGATACTGGTGATGGGTGAAGACGGGATGATCACTTCCACTTACTGGAAGGAATATCAGGAGGTTTATGAGGCCAGTGATTTTCTTGTTCAGGAAATCGGAGGGAAAGTGAAGTTTTATGTCTTGCACTCATCTCCCCCAAATTATGATGTTGATGTTTTCAGATAAAAAAAGATTTCATCAAAAACTGGGATCAGATTAAAGTGGAGATTATATCTCACAAGGATCATTGGGATTGAGTTTACCCAGTCGATTTGTCCTCAGAGAACCTATGTGAAAGATGCAACAATATTGATTTAATTTAGTTATTCAAAGTAGAAAGGGAGGGAAAATGAAAGAAAAAACCAGCTTACCAATATTAATTCTAATTCTTCTTGTGATAATGATCTTTTCCTGCACTCAGAATGGGACTGAATGGCAAGGCACAATCGAAGAGGTTGACGGAGTGACTTTTGTGAGAAATCCGGAAGAAGGGCTGTGGGATTTAAAAGAAGAGGCCAATGTAGCTATCGTTAAAGAACGACAAATTGGAGAGCTCGATGGGCCTGAGGAATTCCTATTTGTTTATATTACTGACGTTGCAGTGAATAGTAAGGGCGATTTCTATGTGGCAGATAGTAAGTTGAACGAAGTCAGAAAATTCAACAAGGATGGAGAATATCTCTTGACTTTAGGTCGGTTTGGGCAGGGGCCTGGTGAGTTTCAAAGCGTTCGAACTGTTTGTGTGAATAACCATAATGAATTGATTGTTTTTGATGGCGGATCAGGGCGGATCTCTGTCTTTTCAGATAGTGGAGAACTTATAGAGACAACAAAGAAATTATTAGAGAATTCATGGATTTCAGCTACCAAAATATTTGACATCGAAAACAGTTATGTAATTTTCGGTAAACTAAGGAACAGCCTTAAGCTGTTTCATGAGTTTAGTCAGGATTGGAAAATAACAGGTTCATACATAGATTATGAATTTATTGACAACAGGGAATATGAGGAACAAAGCTTGGGTTTTAATTCAGGGAATTGCGAGTTTAGTAATAATGGAGATATGTACTATACAAAATATTATTATGATAACCAGATTTTCGTCTATAGAAATAGGGAATTAATAAAAATAATTAGCAGAGAATCAAACATTAAGAAGCCATATGAAGTTAAAGTATACTCTGATGCGAAAAAAGTAAGGGAGATAAAATGGGATGATCAAGACTTTGACTTTAAATCATTTGGTCCGGGAGGTGCCTTTATAGGTAAGATAAACCAAGAATCCTTGGGGATATATCAATTGGCGGATGGCCATATTGTGAATTTTCTTTGCATTCGAAAATCAAAAGATAGTAGAGAATATGGAGTTGAATTATTCGATTCATCCGGAAAGTTTTTAATCTATTCAATACTCGGAGAAAATCTTTACCTTGATATTTGCTGCAAGGATTCAAGTGATCTTTTTTATGCAGTAGAGAGAAAAGATTATAACAAAGTCATCATGTTTCGATTAGAATACTAAATAATCTCAATTTTTTATATTTATCTGAAATCAAAAACTGGGATCAGATAAAAGAGGGGATTAAATGAAAAAATATGCAATCATGCTGTCTTTGTTCTCTTTAGTCATAATTAATACTCAAGCCCAAGAGGTCATTGAAAATCCGGGAAAACCAGTGAATTCTAAATCCGGTAGAGTCTTAAAAGTTGAAGAAATCCTTCGGATTTCAGATGAAAGTGGCAAATTCTACTTTAAACACCCGTTCAATTTACAAATAGCATCAAATAATGATTTATTTGTTCAAGATAGAGAGCAGATACTCCAATTCGATTCAGAAGGAAAATATCTACGTAATATATTTAAGAAAGGACAGGGGCCTGGAGAGATGATATCTATTACCAGATATCAATTAACAGAAAAGGGTATCATTATTCATTGTGCTAGTCCATCAAAGATTCTCAAAGTCGATTATGAGGGAAAGGTAACAAAAGAACTTACCATACATCCGGAAAAAAAGTTAGATAGTTTTCAATTTTATTATGATAAGAGGTATTATTTTTTTCATGTAGGCTGGAGACAACTAGACACTTTTGAGGGAGTCGTGGGCTTGCCCTATGAATTGCTATCTCTATCTGCTGATGGAGAAACCTTGACGGAACATATGACATTTCCTACGAAAGCAGTTATTGCATCTCGAAATGGAGCAAGAGGAGGCTATGTTCCAGTCGATAGGCGTATCGCTGCGACATGGCAGGAGAGGTATTTGGTGGTTTCTCATACTGAAGAGTATTTACTTAATTTGTTTGATGCAGAGTCGAATCAAATTATTAGAAAATTTAAAAGAAAGTATCCAAGAGTAAAGGCAACAGAAAAGAATGATAATAGGCCGAATTTAAGGATAAATTTATGGGGAAAAATATTTCAGGCTCCCAAGCGAAATTACCTCTATGACATAGAACAGCTTTGGGTAAATGGTAATGAACTTTGGGTACTGACTTCAAAAACAGAGGAGGGAAAAGGGTATGTAGTGGATGTTTTCGATATTAGTGGCGTTTACACAGACACGTTTTACTTGAGATTGCCGGAGGAGATAACGAACGAATATATTGGATTTGTAAAGATGTGCATAGGAGGAGAATTTTTATATGCGGTTGTTAAAGATGAGAATGATCTTTACATAATAAAGAAATACAGGATGTACTAAGAGCCTCCGATGGTGTCGATTTCGGGGATCAGTTCCTAGAACTCATAGGTAAAAAGGCTAGTATCTTTTCTTTCTTGGCCTTAATACCTTGATCTACTTCTTTTATGAGATCTTGTTTCATCAATTCTATCATGTCTCTTCTAAGTGTTATAGGTGATTTACCACGATAACAATTGAAAATATTTTGGTTTAATGTGAAAAGTTTTTCTAAAGACACAGGCTCTTTTTGTTTTGATAATTCTAACATCACAGTTCGTAAACGTTTTGCTCGAGCTTTTGAGCCAGTAGTTGTTTCATCTCCAAATATTTCGTAAATATAGCTTTCCCAGAAAATATCTAAGGTCTGATTGAAAATAAAATCTTGTTGTTCTTTTAGCCCATCTAGAAAACCTTGAACTGCATATGAAATAAAACTATGAACATTTCTTTTTTTGCTGGATAAATCTAATTGTCTATAATACTCATTTCTAGTGGCATTGTAATGATTACTTAACAAGTGAGCCGCTGGTGAAGGTACACCTAATTGAGTAGTATGGCAAATTCTAGTATTCTTCCGACGCGACCATTCCCATCACCAAATGGATGGATCCATGCTATGTAAAGATGCGCAATCACAGCTTTAATAATACTAATTATTATTGGATGAATTTCACTAGATTGAAAATAAGAACTGTTCAACCAATTACATAAATCGCCCATCAAAGGAGCGACATCTTGATAATCAGGAGCCTTATAGCTTCCAACGCCAACAGTGTGTTGCCTGAATTTTCCTGGAATCACATGTTCTGGAAGAGGTACATTATTGAGTATAGTTTTATTATATTTCCATATTCTTTCTGTTGTAATAGCATTATCTTTTCCATCACGAATACTGCTCGCAATCTCATTGCACAACGTCAGAATGTTTTCAACTTCCTGACCTAAGTATTCTTTAGAGGGAGGGAGTTCTAGCTTATCCTCGATCTTGAGCATCACATCTTCCTCAGACAAAGTATTTCCTTCAATTGCAGTAGTTGCCTGAACGCCTTTCGCTAAGTAAACTAAATGCAAATTGTTAGCTACTTGAGGCTTTAAGGGAACTCGAGACAAGTGTTGACATTTTGATAAGCATTCTCCTAACTGAGTCCATGTTTTTAAAGAGAGGCCCGTGAGATTAATTTCAAAAGTCATCCAAGGATATTTTTCTTTTAATTTTTTTGTCATGCGGTCACATAAATAAACGAATAGTCATGTTTGTTGAAATTGTGAATAATAATGATATTGATATTGTATCATATAATTACTAATATATCAATAAAATACATGATAATTGTCGTTTGAAATGTCCTTAAATAATATAATTTATGAACATAGCTTTGTCAAGGATCAATAATTGAATTGTTCATGAAAAAATTGAGCTGGCTATCGGAGAGAGGTCTGTTCCAAAATATCTACTTGACATAATATAATAAAAGCCTATATTATTAATGTATTAATAATCTATGACAATAGTGATTTATTGAAACACAGCTGGGAGGCTCATCGGTGATTAATTTCATATTAGACCCAAAGAGTGGAGTGCCGTTTTATCGGCAGATAATTGACCAGATTAGGTTTGGCATTGCCTCTGGACAGCTTGAAGCTGGGGAACAACTTCCTACAGTACGGGCCTTAGCCGTTCAGCTTAAAGTTAATCTTAATACAGTTAACAAAGCTTACCGTGAACTTGAAATCCAGGATATCCTCGAAACTCAACAAGGGACTGGAACTTTTATCGGCAACACAAAATCTGACCTAGACATGAAGGAAAGAAAAAATAAGTTGAAAAACATATGTAAAGAATTTCTCAGTATCGCGTTTAGTTACGGATTCACTGTTAAGGAGGTCGGGGATGAAATTAAACATGGAGGTATCAAATGACATCCAGCATATCTAAAAAAGGCTTGATTAATCCCATCTCTTACTCTAACGATAATCGGAGTTCTATTGGCCGTTTTCACCGCATCTGCTGTTAAAATCGCTGACCAATGGGAAAAAGCCGTGGTTCTGCGAATGGGGAAATTTAGAAGCCTCAGGGGGCCTGGTCCTTTCATTATAATCCCTATAATTGACCGAGTTCACAATTACATAGACCAGAGGGTTAGGATTACGGATTTCAAAGCCGAAGAAACGCTTACAAAGGATACGGTTCCCACAAATGTCGATGCTGTAGTTTATTGGACAGTATGGGACGTAGAAAAGGCAGCCTTGGAGGTGCAGGACTACATAAATGCAGTTGCATATATTGCACAAACTGGATTGCGTGACATCATCGGTCAACATGAGCTTGCCGACCTCTTACAGAATCGCGAAACAATCGCAGCAAAGAAATATCAAAATGACCCTATTGCCCTCCATTTACGCGGTATGAACATGTTGTTTGAGGGCTTAAAAGAAAAAGGTTCACTCATAATTGTCCCAAGCTCCGCGCTGGAGTCTATGAATTTAGGTTCAATTAGCGGGCTTGCGGCACTCGCTAAAGCCACGACTCCACAAAATGAATTAGAAAAGAATAACCAATAACAAGATATTAAACTCAAGAGTGGAGTTATCTGGTTATTTTACGAAGAAGGAGAGCCAATGGATATAAAATATCAGAGGGTACATTTCACCCCTAAATCAATCAGCATTCTATCATTGATGTGTTTATTATTCGGAGGAATTCTACTCCTGAGTTATTGTTCATCCAATGAATCAAAGGTATCTCGGTTCTTTGAAAACGGAATTGAAGTATTACTTAATCACAATATATCTCAAGATGAATTGATGCCACTTAAACTTGAAATGATCATTTCAATTGATACTGAAAATGAGGATATACTTGATTTTGGTCTGACTGATATTTGGGGATTTGATGTAAGCCCTGATGGTGATATTTTCGTCTACCATCCGCCCGTGAGCCGGGGAAACCTCATTTTCAGATTTGATAAATCAGGCGTACCCGTTCTTTCTTTTGGAAAGAAAGGACAGGGTCCTGGAGAAATTCAGTGGCCTTTATATCAAAAGATAAACAGGAATAATGAAATCTCAGTCTTAGATAGAGGCGGGCAGAAAATTCTTTTGTATGATAAAAATGGCAAACTGAAGCAAGAGATTAAGCCGGATAAAAATATATCTGCAAATGGAGTACTCCTCGAATTATCAAATGGGAATTATCTATTTCGAGAACCTGTGGGACAGATATCTGGAGATTCCTTAAGCCTTGTCCTGTCCATTATTGATTCAGAATTCAACGCTATCACAGAGCTAGGTCGATTGGTCATTGAAAATCCAATAACATCTCCTCAGTTTAAATTTCCTCTTCCAGTATTCTCATGGGATCTTTCAGATGATTCAATCTTTATCGGTTCAGAAGAATATGGATATGAGATACATGTCTATGATTTCAATGGAGCACTCATTCGAAAGATAAAGAAAGAATATACACAAGTTCCTTACTCTAAAGAGCAGAGGAATGAAGTATTAAAAAGGTTAGAAGGGCCCGAGGCAGAGTTTCTAAGGAAAAAGATAATATTTCCAGAATATAATCCCCCTTTCCAGCATCTCTTTGTATCCAACGAGAATCAGCTTTTCGTTATGACGTTTGAGCCGGGTGAAAACTCTGGAGAAAATATGACAGATGTCTATGATGCGGATGGCATTTTAATCTCAAAGTGCAGCCTGAATCTTTGGCTTAGCAGTGATATTTTTCAGCCAGGAGCTCCCCTTGATTCTTGGACGAGTGTTTTGAAAAACAGGCTTTACTGTGTAAGGGAAAAAGAAAGCGGACATAAGATGCTTGTGGCTTATGAGATGATTTGGGAATAAAGGGGCTGATTTAGATAGAGAAATCGATTTGTCCACAGGAATCATTCAAGATAAGCAATTTGGTAAGCGTCTTGATTTCTTTTACTGTTTCCAATACAAACGGGAGAATAACTACAGTTGTCCATATAAAAGGACAGAAAAATTGGTTTAGATTCAAATATAAGCCAGGAATTTATTGGCACAAAGTTTGCTATAGAAAACTGTGATGGATACTATAAAGGGGGATCCAATATGAAAAAACATACAATAATACTGGCTATTCTTGTTTTAGGTTTAACTCCTTTTGCCCAGGAAATCCAACATGAAGCTGTTGCGGTAAATATCGAGGTTCCGACCAGAGTCTTTAAGGGAAAGACATTTATAGATAATCTCACTATCGATGATTTTGAAATCTATGAAGACGGAGTTCTCCAGACTGTTGAGGCAGTGTATTTGATACGCAAGACCGAGATCAAGAGAAAAGAGATTAAAAGTGAAGGAGCAATAGATATAGAGTTTTCTCCTGATCCTTCAAGGACTTTTGTTTTTATGTTCGAGATTATTGAATATCTGCCAAAAATAGGAGAAGTTTTAGACTACTTTTTTGAAAGTGTGATAAGACCGGGTGATTCTCTTATCATTGCTACTCCAACTAAAACTTATAACTTAAATAGCCAAGCCTTGGAGAGAGTATCTAAGGAGGAGATAGCAAAACAATTAAAAGGAAAACTGAGAGCAGATGCAAATCTAGGCAGCTCGGAGTACAGGAGTCAGCTTCGTTATACCAAAACTATGGATGAACTTGATCCAGCTGTTGTAGCTGGTATAGATAAAAAATACACACTTTTGAATGCATTAAGACACTTACAGCAGTTGGCATATTTCGATGAAAAAAGGGCCACAGATTTTGCTGATTTCTTAAAAGCGAAACAAGGGCAGAAACATGTTTTTTTCTTTTTTCAGAAAAGAACAATTCCTATACCCAAAGAATTCACTGATATTGATGAAATGGAGTTTTTGCACGACATTTCTCTTGATTCAAATAAGTTGAAGCATGCCTTTGCTGACTCTTCAATATCATGTCATTTTTTATACATTACAAAAACTTTCATAGATACGGATGCTAAACGACCACTGCCACTCACAAGGAAAGTAACAAAACGTATGGAATCTGCTATGCAGTCTTTTCGGGGATTTGCAGAGATAGCTGAAGTGACTGGAGGGCTTATAGACAGTTCAGCAAATGCCGCAGCATCTTTTGAGAGAGCTGTCGATTATTCGGAAAACTACTATCTCCTCTACTACGCTCCCAAGAATTACAAGGCTGATGGAAAATTCAAGGATATAAAGGTAAATGTGAAAGGTCAGAAATATAGAATCACACATCGATCTGGATATGTTGCAGATTAATAAACGAACCCACTCGGATTATGTCCTCTTATTTGACTAAACAGCTGGCCTTTGATAATCGTATTAAAGATCAATGCAGGAAAGTTATGGAGGGGAAATGCGATCAGAGAATCAAGAGTCTCATCCTTTAGACATATAGGCAAACATGAAATTATTCGTTGAGCGACCTATCGCAACCGTCGTGCTTTTAATAAGCCTGATGGTGTTGGGCATCTATTCCTTCATAAATGTCCCCATCGAATTGGCCCCTAAGGCAGAATTTCCTAAATTGGAGATCACTGCTAGTTGGAGCGGAATCCCCCCTGAAATGATGCTGACCCAGGTTACAACTCCCCTGGAAGAAAGAGCGGCGGGAATAAAAGGAGTATTGAAGATCACCTCGTCTTCAGGAATCGGAAGGTCATCCATTACGCTTGATTTTGATCCCAAGATAAACATGGAATTTGCTCGTTTGGCACTGAGGGAAAAAATGGATGAGGTCAAGGATACCCTGCCGCAGAAGGTAACATTGAATCTTAGGCCCTATGTGCCGCCTCAATTCACAGTTAATCCCTTTCTCAGCTACTACATATCCGGGGATTATTCCCTGGATACGCTGCGAGAGATTGTCAAGGATAAGATTGAACTGGGATTAGGCTCAATTCAGGGAGTATCGAGTGTTGCAGTGACTGGAGGTGCAGACCCGGTAATTCGAATTCTTCTTGATGACAAGAGATTAAAAGCGCTCGATATCCATCCGTATCGGATCTTCAGTCAGATCAGCAGTAGGTCGAGATTATTTGAAACAGGACTCGTTAAAAAAGGTGAACAAGAATATATTTTTAAAGTTTCCGATCCGATCATTGATTTAAGAGACTTGAAAGAAACCACAATCGAATTTAGTGGCAGCAATCCAATCAGACTCAAGGATGTCGCGAAAATTGAGCAGACATATGGTGATGTGAATTACATACATCGAATTAACGGACAACCTACTATCAGTCTCACCGTCATAAAAGAAGCCGGTGCAAGCACACCGAAGGTCGCAAAGGCCGTAAAAGAGAAATTGGAATCTCTAAAAAAAGAGCTCCCAAAAGATCTGATTTTCAGAACAATTGATGATGAAAGTGTCGAGATCCAGAACAGTCTTAATGAACTCTATTTACTCGTGGGTATTATCATAATTGTAATTTTTGTGCTGATTTTCATATCACTCAGAAGTTTCAAAC
>Ga0209991_10000840_pt1 | contig 13733 bp, 11 predicted proteins | sample ChitaG_FD_183167 | JGI IMG/M metagenome (GOLD analysis project Ga0209991, IMG submission 183167) | Deep subsurface microbial communities from South Pacific Ocean to uncover new lineages of life (NeLLi) - Chile_00310 metaG (SPAdes)... | ecosystem: Environmental > Aquatic > Marine > Oceanic >...
AGTGGGGCCAGTTGCATTGCATAGTCTCTCAAACTGAAGGGCTGTGATGACATCGTCAAACTTCCCATAGCCATACTCAGTGGCAACGGAGGGGTCAAAGGTCTGAAAGCCAGTGGCGATCACGATGTTGCCTACCTCCACCTCCACTAACTTATCCTCCTGCTCGAAATCGATGGCCCCCGCCTCGCAGAACTTCTCACAGGCACGACATTTGCCCTTTTGGAAGTAGACGCAGTTCAGACGGTCGATGACGGGGATATTGGGCACTGCCTGAGGGAAGGGGATATAGATAACCTTCCGCTCCCCCAATCCCACTTCAAACTCGCTGCTTGCCTTCCAGGGGCACTTCTCCTGGCAGACGCCACACCCAGTGCACTTAGCCTCATCGACATAGCGCGCCTTCCTCCTGATCTTGACCTTGAAATTCCCTACATAGCCTGAAACCTCCTCCACCTCACTATAGCTCATCAGCTCGATGTAGGGGTGTGCGCTCACATCGCTCATCTTAGGGGTGAGGATACAGGCGGAGCAGTCAAGGGTGGGGAAGGTCTTGTCGAGCTGAATCATATGCCCCCCGATAGAGGGCTCCCTCTCCACCAGATATACCGTATGCTCGGAGTCGGCGATGTCGAGGGCGGCTTGAATGCCAGCAATACCTCCACCGATCACCAGCGTGCTCGGATTTACGGGAACCTCTCTTATCTCTAGTGGTTGGTGGTAAAAGACCCTCCGCACCGCAGCCCGCACCAGAGCCTTGGCCTTTTCCGTGGCCTCTGCGTGATCCTCAGTTACCCAAGAGCAGTGCTCTCGAATATTGGCCATCTGGAATAGATAGCGGTTCAAGCCCGCCTCCTCGCAGACGCGGCGGAAGGTGGGTTCATGCATCTGCGGAGAGCAAGAGGCAACCACCACTCGGTTGAGGCCCAGGTTCTTGATATCCTGCTTTATCAGATCCTGGCCAGGGTCGGAGCACATGAACCTATAGTCCCGGGCTATCACCACGGAATCCAGGCCGCCGGCGTACTGGCTTAGCTGAGCCACGTCTACTGTCCCGGCGATATTACTGCCGCAGTGGCAGATGTATACCCCTGTCCTTACCTCCTCCATCTGGTCTCCTTCCCTTTAGGCTTCACCTTGCTACTTTGCTATGGCTGCTCCAGGAATTGGGAGATCTGCTCCATCGTAAAAACAGGGCCGTCCCTGCAGACATACTTCTCCCCAACATTGCACCGGGCGCACTTGCCCATCCCGCACTTCATCTTAGCCTCTAGGGTGGTGACGATCTGGGGATCCTTGAAGCCCAGCTCCCTGAGCACAGTCAAAGTGAACCGGATCATTATCGGGGGGCCGCAGGTGATGGCAATGGCGTTATCTGGCGAGGGTGACACCTCTCTCACCACGTCGGGAACCAGGGCTACCCGTCCGCTCCAGCGCTCATCACCCCGGTCAACAGTGAGCTCCAGCTTAGTTCTGGGTGCTTCCATCCAGGTCTTGAACTCTGGGGCGAAGACCAGGTCCTGAGGGGTGCGCGCCCCATTTATGATCAACAGCTTCCCGTAATCATTGCGGTGGTCCAAGATTGTGTTTATCACCGGCCGTAACGGGGCCATCCCAATACCCCCACCGATGATAACCATGTCTTTTCCCTTGTAATCATCTAAGGGGAAGTGGTTGCCAAAGGGTCCCCTCACCCCCAGGGTATCCCCAGGCTCCAGCTCGTGGAGGGCTCTGGTCACCGTCCCAATGAGCCGCACTGCAAACTCTAGTCCATCCTTACGCTGAGGCAGGGACACGATGCCGAAGGGGGCCTCACCCTCCCCAAAGGCGGAGAGAAAGGCGAACTGCCCCGGTTTATAATCGAAGCCGGCTTGGATGGCAGGATCCGTCAGCTCCACACTCAGGAGCTTGACATCGGGTGTCAACTCCACGGCGCTCTTTAGGGTTGCCAAATACGGGACAAAGGGATTCTCAAGACCCACTTTTAGCTCCTAACTGCTGAAGGTCGCTGATAACCTCTCGAATGTCTATGTTCACCGGACAAGCCTTGACGCATCGGCCACATCCGACACAAGCAATGTCCTGGAATTGCTCCGGGAAATAGAGCAGCTTGTGATAGAAGCGCTGCCGCAGCCGAGCCCCCTTCGTGGCCCGGGGGTTATAGCCCCCGGCGAGGCGGGTAAAGCCTGGAGATTGACAGCTCTCCCAGCTCCGTACCCGCTCGATATTTCCCTTGTCGGGATAGTCACGCATATCGAAGCAATAGCAGGTAGGGCAGACGTAGGCGCAGACATTGCAGTGGAGACAACGATCGGCAAGGAGTTCCCAGTACGGCTCGCTAAAGAGATCCCGCATTGCCGAGACCATCCCCTCGGCAGGTACAGCCTGGGGTTTGGGTGGGGCAGGCAGCACCGCCTCGCCCTCCGCTAGTCCCTGGGGCAACAGCGCCTTCCCCTTCTCAGTAACAGCCCGAACGATGTAGCCGTCCTCCACCTCGGTGAGCAGTATATCCACATGACTGGGATCATCGGGTGCGCTGCCCATGCTGGTGCAGAAACACTCCGGCATGGCCTGGCGGCAGGAGAGTCCAATAAGGGCAGTTCGGGCACGGCGCTCTCCATAGACTGTATCGCCCGGCTCCTCGAGGAAGGGGTTGTCCATCAGGGCTATCCCTTTAGCATCGCAGGGGCGCACCCCGAAGATGACTGCCTCGCGCTCCACTGTGGCCGGCACAAGCTCAGTATGTCCATCCCCCCTCCTTACCGAGAACAGGGTTTCGGTGGGGGGTAGAAACCACCCTTTGGGCGGCAGCGTGGTATTATCAAAATCGAAGGCAATGTCTTCCACTTTAGAGACCGGCTGGAATAGCAGAAGCCCCTGGACCCGAGTGGGGGCAAGGAGGATGCGCTCCCGCATCAGAAGCTCAAGCCAATGGATCAGATCGTCTCTAGACATGAGCAGGTTCATTCTTCGAGTCCCAGCTTTTCTTCTTTCTTGAAGGTGGCGAAGGGCGGCTGTTCTTCAGGGCTCAGCCCCGCCTCGAAGGCAAAGAGCTCCTTCACCTCCTTCTCCAGCTTTCGGTTGAGCAGGCTCAAGGGGATGTCCACAGGGCAAACCCGCTCGCACTCATTACAGCCGATGCAGCGCCCGACCAAGTGGAAGGTGCGGATAGCCTGCCACAGCTCGTTCTCTTTTGGGGCAATCCTGATGCCCACCCACGATGGGTCGAGCTGTTCAGCAAAACACTCGGGACAGTAGCAGCCAGGGCAGACTTGGCGACAGGCATAGCAACGAATACAGTGCCCAAAGTGCTCTACCCAGAAGGCCCTCTTCGCAGCGACGGGCTTGGCCTCCATCTCCAGAATGTCAGAGTAGAGTTCGGCCTCGGGCCGTCTTACAGGCTCCTGCCCTGCCAGGAAGTCGTACACCACCGGTTTAAGCAACTCGCAGGTTTGACATCTCGCCTGCTGTGTCTGTCCCTTTCGGTTCCAGGCCGTTTCCACCACGCCGGGGCAGTACACCCCGATGATGAACACCATGTCCCGCTTTATCTGCTCCTCGTTCAAGAGCAGGTTGATGGCCCGCGAATCACAGGGCTTAACCACGATAGCCATCTTTTCATTCTTCTTATCCAGAAGGTATTTGACCAGATTATGAGTACAGGTCTCGTCAAAAATAAGCCGCTCCACCGCACTAGGCTCATAGGCAAAGAAGGGGCGCGCAGTAAGACCATCGCTCGCCCGCTCATACCCGATGATACCCTTGACCGCCCCGCTCTCCAAAAGGTCTCGGGCCTGGTTCTGAATCTGCTGGATCAACTCCGAATCCATTCTAACCTTCGCTCCTGGGCCCAAGCTCGGCCAATTCCCTGGTGAAATCAGATACTATCTGGGTGAACCTCTGGCCTTCTGAGGCAGAAACCCATTCCACCCGCAGCCGCTCCCTGGCTATACCCAAGTAGTCAAGGAAGCTGTGAAGCAGGGCGAACCTGCGCCGGGCATGATAATTGCCCTCGGTGTAGTGGCAATCGCCGGGGTGACAACCTGAAATCAAGACCCCGTCGGCCCCCTGCTGGAAGCACTTGGCCACCAGAAGGGGCTCAACGCGCCCCGAGCAGGGGACGCGGATGACGCGGATATTGGGGGGATAGCTCATACGGCTGGTTCCTGCCATATCAGCACCAGCATAGCTACACCAGTTGCACAAAAAGCCCACGATCTTAGGTCGGTATTCTACCGCCATAGTGCCATCACCTCGGCCAGAAGTTGCTCATCGCTGAAGCCCCTGAGCTTTATCGCCCCCGGACGGCAGGCGACAACGCAAACGCCGCACCCCTTACACACGCTCTCATTGATGGAGGCCACCACGCGCCCATCCCTGAGGGTCTCGGCTTCGATGGCGTTGACCGGGCAGACCTGACGACACAAGAGGCAGCCACTGCACTGGGCAGTATCCACAAGGCAGGTCATAGGCTCGGCGCCAATAGTATCGTGACTGAATAGTTCCAGCACCTTCCCCGCCGCAGCGCCGCCCTGGGCCACAGATTCCGGGATATCGGTAGGGGCGATGGCGCACCCAGCCAAGAAGATGCCATCAGTGAAGGTCTCCACCGGACGCAGCTTGGGGTGTGCCTGAAGGAGGTAGTCCTTAGCGTCATAGCTGATGCTAAGGCTCCGAGCCAGCATGGAAACACCGTCGCTGGGCATCAGCCCGGTGGCCAGGACCACCAAGTCGGCAGAAATCTTAAAGGGTTTGCCTTTCATGAGGTCCTGCCCCGAAACTGAAAGCTGGCCGTCGCGCTGAGAAACGCTGTCTATTCGCCCCCTCAGGTAGAGAGCTCCAGCCTCCTCAGCCCGGTCTATGAACTCCTCGAAGATCTTGCCCCCTGGCCCACGGGTATCGGTATATATAATATAGCTCTGGGTCTTCGGGTCGTGCTCTTTTAGCATAACAGCGTGCTTAGCCATATACATGCAGCATACCTTGCTGCAATAGCCGTTTCCGGTGCGCTCGTCTCGAGAGCCGACACAGCTGACGAAGACTATATTCTTGGGGTGAGCCCCGTTAGAGGGGCGGATCACCTCGCCACCGGTGGGTCCGGCGGCGCTCATCATCCTCTCCATCTGCAGGCTGCTGATGACATCGGGATATACCCCGCCGCCATAGATGCTGAACTGGGTATGATCCATGGGCTTGACCCCAGTAGCCACGACTATGGCGCCCACATCCTCCTCGATAAACTCCTCTCCCATCTCATGATCGATGGCCTCAGCCTCACAAACCTTTTCACATTCCCGACATTCCGAGCACACGGCGCAACTCAAGCAACGCTTCGCTTCTTGGATGGCCATTTCTTCGTCAAAGCCTAACTCCACCTCGGCAAAGGAGCCTCTGCGCCGCTTCACGTCAAGAAGAGGCATGGCACTCCTTGCCTTTTTCTCCACACCCTCCTTTGATACCGCCTCCACCTTTCTAAGCGGCGCCGGTCTCCCCTGGCTCGGGTCCAACCCCCTGAGATAGCGGTCGACGGAGATTGCCGCTTCCTTGCCAGCGGCGATGGCCTCAACGACGCTCCCGGCCCCAGCGACTACGTCTCCACCAGCAAACACGCCCTCGATATTGGTCGCCAAGGTGACCGGGTCTATGGAGACAGTGCCGGCTGGGGCGCATTCCAGCTCCTTGGGCAAGGCCTCCCTATCTACAGCCTGGCCGATAGCGATGATCACATTGTTCACGTTCATGGTGAATTCAGAACCTTCGATCGGTATCGGGCGCCGGCGACCGCTGGCATCGGGCTCGCCCAGCTCCATCCTGATGCATTCTATGGCGGTTAATCTGCCATCCTTTGCTAGCGCCTTGACCGGTGCTGCCAGGAGGCGAATCTTCACCCCTTCCCTCTCTGCCTCCTCGATCTCAGAGGTCTCGGCTGGCATCTCAGCCCGGGAACGGCGATAGACAATGGAGACATCCCCAGCACCAAGGCGCAACGCCATCCGGGCGGAATCGATAGCGGCATTACCACCACCGATAACCGCCACCCGCTTCCCTAAGCTGACCTTGGCCCCAGAATTCACCTGCCGCAGGAAGTCCAGGGCATGTATCACCCCGGCGATGTCCTCCCCCGCAATCCCCATCTTCATACTAGTGGGAGCGCCAGTAGCCAAGAAGACGGCCCTATACCCACGCTCAAAAAGTGCGCTGATGTCTTTCACCGGGGCGCTAGTCTTTATCTCAACCCCTATCTCTTTGATATAGTTTATTTCTCCGTCTAATATATTCTTAGGCAGACGATATTCGGGGATGCCGTATCTCAGAAGACCACCAGCTTCAGGCATGGCCTCAAACACTGTGACCGGATATCCCTCTCTCACTAGGTCATAGGCACAGGCAAAGCCAGCGGGTCCGGAGCCAACGATGGCTACCTTCTCTTCCTTTGTCCTTTGAATGGGAGTCGCCTTTTCTGGACCGGTCTTTGCCTCGTAGTCGGCGATGAAGCGTTTGAGGCTTGCGATGGCAATAGGCTCATCTACGGTGCCCCGCTCGCAGTCTAGCTGGCAGGGATGAGTGCACACCCGCCCACAGACCGCGGCAAAGGGCATAGTTCGTCTCACGACTTCCAAGGCCTCTTTGAACTTGCCCTGAGAGATGAGAGCGACATAACCCTGAGCGTTGACCCCGGCAGGGCAGGCCACCCGGCAGGGTGGATAGCCCTTCTTGTCGATGGTATATTTATTGGGTACGGCCTGGGGGAAGGGGATGTAGACAGCCTTTCGCTTGCCCAAGCCCTCGTCGAACTCGCTCTTCACCTCGATGGGGCAAACCTGGACGCACTCACCGCAGCTGGTGCACTTGCTCTCGTCGATGTAGCGGGCATTCCTCTTAATCTTGGCCTGGAAGTTTCCCACATACCCCGAAACATCCTCCACCTCGCTATAGGACAACAGCTTGATATTGGGATGCTGCCCTACCGTGGTCATCCTGGGGGTGAGGATACAGGCGGCGCAATCCAGGGTGGGGAAGGTCTTGTCCAGCTGGGCCATACGCCCCCCAATGGAGGGCTCTCGCTCAACCAAAACCACCTCATAGCCGGCATTAGCGATGTCCAGGGAGGCCTGAATGCCAGCAATGCCACCGCCGATGACCAAGACACGCTTGGTTATGCCAATCTGCTTGGGGACAAGGGGCTCGTGCCAGGCAACCTTGGCCACCGCCATCTTCACCAGGTCTATGGCCTTTGCTGTGGCCTCCTCAGCCCAGTCGGCATGAATCCAACTACAGTGCTCCCGCAGGTTCGCCATCTCCAAGAGGTAGGGGTTTAGCCCGGCGCTGGCCACAGTCTTACGGAAGGTTATCTCATGCATGCGTGGTGAACAGGCACCGATGACCACACGGTTAAGTCGATGCTCTGTTATGGCCTGGCGGATCGACGCCTGGCCCGGCTCACTGCAGGTGAACTTGTTGTCGTCAACGTGGACTACTTGAGGTAATCTTCTCGCCGCCTCCACCACCTGGGGAATATTTACAGTCCCAGCTATGTTACTCCCACAATGACAAAGGAAAACCCCTATTCTAGCCATACCTTGTCTATGTCTGTTCCTTTCTCCATCTATATTATACTAATTAAGGTACTACTAAGACAAGCCCTTGATCTTCGCCCGTTGGCAGGTGGCCACCAGTTCAGCACTTGAGCTTGATCCCCTTACCCCAGAGCTTGATCTCGATGGCACCACCCATCCCCCACCTCCGATAAACTATGCAAACCTCGCACAGCGAGGTATCCTTGCCCAGGCTTCCCCAATCGTCCCATTTGCAGTAGGTCCCCTCGATCTCCCAACAAGGATACTCTCTGTGCCTCGGGGCAGGACATTCCTGGCGAATCCCATCGGGGCACCCGACCATCTCCCAGCACGGCATCTTTCCCTGCCAAAAATCCATAACTCACCTGCCACCGACCTTGAATCTAGGCCACCAACTTTGCCAACCTAGTTGGAAAGGCCCGCCAACTTTAGCTACCTCTTCATGGCTGTAAACGGCACTTCAAAGATACGCGCCAATCTGAGGCATATTTATTACCTCGCAGGTTCCCTCTCCGATCCGCTTCCTTAGCATCAAAAACCAAGCCACGGCAGCCAGCTATAAACTAGCCAAAAGGCGCGCGGCTGAAATTAGTCGTTTATCTGTTGGGCAGATCAATTGCTCACTAATTAGTATCTAATTATCTGGTTGTGAATTTTATAACACCTAAACTCCTCTGTCAACCCCGTCTCACTTAACCTTCTCAGCCTTTGAGTTAGCATGTCGGTGGTCATTGAGGGCAATTAGCCTTGTGAAGAACTGCATGAAGCAATCATAGCCCTCTTTTGATCCCTCTGCCGGGGGAGGTTCAGTATGCGGGACATCTTCGTGGCGGGGAGTATATTCTCAGGGAGCCGAAGAGCAAACGGGGCCGCCGTCAGCTAGCATTATCGCCATCATTATAGAAGCACGTTAACGTATCGCCGGCAGGAAACCTCTTGTGTGTGAAGCAAGCGCTCTTGCCGCTGAGCTAACCGCCCCAAGCCGTATCTATTCAACCAGACCCCAGGCTATCCTCGCCCGCCAGCCGCCCGGCTGGGCGGGATGTACATATACGATTCTAGCTGCTCTCCCCAGCAAGCTTGACCTTCGCTGCATTCAGCCCTTTGGCTGTGCGTGTTACCTCAAACTCAACCTCTTGGCCTTCTGTGAGCGACTCGAAGTCTACTCCCTCCAGGTCATTGCGGTGGAAGAAGAGGTCCTCCCCCTCCTCTGTCTTGATGAAGCCGTACCCACGGTCCGAAATCAGCCTCCTGATAGTGCCCTTAGCCATATGTGATAACCTTTCTAGTTTGCGCCAGCCTCTCTCAATGCGCCTGACTAGGCTCATGTTGTCTCTCAGGCATATAAGACTTCTGCGCAGAAAGTATATACCGACCTTCATCGGCTGTCAACCTGAGCAGAGCATTAAGGGGTAAACCTGTGACATGGTGAGCAGTTTTGCTTTATAATTACGCTAGCTTATAAGACATTCTATCTAGAGCGCCATGGGCAAACTTAGATATAAATTAATAGCAAGCGATAGGGAGTTGAAAGACGCCTTTGAAGTGAGGAGACAGGTGTTTATTGAGGAGCAAGGCATCTCAGAAGACCTGGTGTTCGATGACCATGACGGGGAAGCGCTGCATATGGTGGTTAAGGATGGAGAGAGGATTATCGGCACTGCCCGGGTTCTATTCTTAGCTGACAATCAAGCAAAGCTAGAGAGAATGGCTGTCTTAAAACCTTTCCGCCGTAAAGGAATCGGAAGGAGAATCATTTCCTTTCTGGATGCAGACTTAAGGAATAAGCAAGTAGAGCAAGTAGTTCTTCATGCCCAACTCGAAGTTGTTGCATTCTATAAGTCATGCGGCTTTGAGGAATCGGGCTTGCCTTTTTGGGAAGCTGGCATCAAACACTTAAACATGCAGCGGCGACTTTGACTCCGTTTGGGGCAACAATTATATTCCATTTTCCATTAATAGCCATTTCCAATTAGTTCTTAAGCCATACCACCCGTACCACCATTTAAATGATTCGGCCCTGATCTTTTTTCTGATACGAGCTATTTCTTTATCTGGATACTCTTTGACAACATTAGCCCTCTCTGGGGACAAATTAGCTACCAAATAATCTTCTTTTTGAATAAAAAGTCCTTCAGAAATCCATTCTTTCTCAAGCCTTTCATATTCCTTCGGCTCTATGGGCCCAAGACGAGAGGGAACAAAGTACCAGGGAATGGCTGGAGGAACAAGAAGATCCTCTCCTTCTTTGCCGACAAAGGTAATTTTTATTTCCCCTATTCTTCCTGCTTTGAGTTCTTCTCCCAGAAGACTATTTACCTCTTCGAGATCAAATCCTTCTTCCTCCAGTACCTTTAGCAAGGTATTTGCCCTCAGTAAATATTTGTGGACAGCAGTATATAATAAGTCAACGATGAGTGATTCCCGTTTCTGACTTTCGCCAATCTTATCATAGACAGCTAGCATTCTTTGTGACAATTTTTCATTAGTCGATGTTTTTTGATAGCGATAAAACTCTCCGGTCTTAGCTACCACCTTCCTCCGTGCCAATTTTTCTAGGGCTCTAGCAACATAACCCCGATCCTCTTCAATCCTTGCAGCAATTTCTTCCTCGGTTAGCAATTCGGAAGTATTTCTAAGCAACTGTAAGGATTTGAGCAAAGCTGATTCCATTATTCTCACCTAGCTTTTTAGAAAAGACCGTTATAATTTTTAAGACTTCGAGTGCTCCTTATTTAAAAACTCTCGTTTTCTTCTTGCTAGTCAAGTAATCTTCAATCACCAACTCCCCTAACTTTGTAGGCAAGGTGAAAAAAGCTCTGCCAAGGTTTTCTTAGCCAAAATTGAGGCCAATTCCCTTAAGTGAGGAGTTTGGTCTAACATGACAATGTTCAAAGTAATCCCTGCCTGCCGATAATATAATGCCTCTTGGACTACCCCGGCTATCGCTTCTTTAAATCCTACATACCGGCCATCCTCGGTATTTGGCTCGGTATCAGTAATTAAATAAGCCTGCTTATCTCCCTTTTCCGGGGAAACGCCTTTTCTAAATGCTCGGAGGGCGGCTTTGATATCGGTTGTGCCACCGCAAAAACTGGCATTTAGGATATCATAATACGGGATTTCTCTAACTCTATTAGAAAATAGATAAACTTTTAGCAAGTCTTTGGGTTCTTGCTTTATCAACTCCGCAAAAGCTAAGGCAGTATCTATAGCTGCATCTATTTTTTCCCCGCTCATGCTCCCAGATTCATCAATTATTAACCCAGCCACCATTTTTGTTTGATGAATTTCTTCATAAACCTGGAAATCTTCCGCTTCTAAAGAGATTCTCTTCGGACCTGGATTTCTTTCTAAGGCATTGAGCAGGGTTCTTTCAAAATCAATTCTATCGTATTCATCTCCCAGTTCATGCTTTCTGGAGCTAGGGGCTCTCTCAGCTCCATAGCCTGTTTCTTCTAGGCTATGAGGGCCAATTTCCGTTGATGCCAAATTTTCTAGGATCCTTCTCAAAACCCGATTAGCTAACTTTCTCGCTCCTTTTGGGGTTATTTTAACTTCCCCTTTTTGCACCTCAATATCGCCTTGCTCAATATAACGTTTTAAACTTTCTTCCACATCTTGAGCAGAGACCTCTTTCGGTTGATATTTCAGTTGGCTGAGTTTCTGCTCCAAGTCTTTTCTTATTTTATCTCTGGCTATTTCTTGAGCAATCTCATCTATATCTACATCCTCCAGAATCTGATCCATAATCTGTAAAGAGAGCTCTTCCTCGTATTGCTTCAATTGTTGTTCATATTCTTGTTGTTGTTGCCCTTTTTCTTCTAATCGCTCCTTTTGTCGCTCCCTCGCCTCTTGTGCCAAACTACTCTCGGTATCCTGCATTTGTTTACTCATATCTTGCAGAGAGCGATTTCTAGAGTGGGCGATCTCGGATAAGGTATCGTCTTCAAATTCTACAGGCAGGCATTTATCTGGCAGGCATTCATTAGAGTAATTCATTGTGCCTTCCTGGGATGCCTCTCAACTGAGGCACAAAGACTTTTTCCCTGATTGACTCTCCAACTAAATTCTTATGCCAAGCTAAATTGGCAATCGTCTCCAAAGCTGAATAGTTATATTCTTCTCTAATCTCCTTGCTTGCCTTTCCTGGCTGCAAAGCCATTGCTTTTTCGGTCTGATTCAACTCATCAGTTACTTTATCTTTGGCAGCCTGTTTCAGTTGCTCTATTGCCCTGTTTAGCTCTGGATATTGCTGCAGCCGATAACTGAGGCGGTCTACACCTTCAGCCAGCAAGGAATTCAACTCTCGAGCAAATTCTGCATTATCAACCTCTAGCTGAAAATCAAAATCTTTGAAAGCGCTGCACAAAAGATACTCCGTCACCTCATCGGTCTTGTTAATAGTTTCCTTTGGATTTTCATAATCTATTAAATCAGCTCTCAAGCCAATCCGGCTTCGCAAAGCTAATTTTAGTCCATCATAGGCATCTTTCAAATTAGCCACTTTCCTATTTCCCAACTCTACCGAGGCATAAGTATGATCAATCCCACGGGTAGCTCCCCTGATGGAAGCCTTTTTATCTAACCAGGGGTTAACTCTACTTTGCCGCACTGCCCCATTTACCAAATCAACAATCCACCACGGGGCGACTACTTTTCTTTCTAATTCTTTCAAGGTTGGGTAAGATACTATTTCCTCTTCTTCGCCTGGATGATGATAATCATCCCTGATTTTAAATTTTTCAATCAACATTATTTCTCTCTCGATCCCTTTTTCAGGCAAATCCATGTATATTAGCTCCAGTCGATCTAGCAGAGGCCTTGGAACTTCATTGACATGGCTAAATCCCTGCGGGTTTCCAGTAGCAATTAAAACTAAATCTAAGGGATGCTCCCAGTTATACTCTTCCAGGATTGCTTTTTTCTCCTCCAAAACTGGATGCAACAGGACTTGGACTTTAGTTCTGATCGCAGGTAGCTCATCGACAAATAGAATTCCCCGGTTAGCCCGAAAGATACCCGTTCCAGTAAAAACCTGGGGGTCTGAGGGCGATCTTCCTCGGGCAATGGCCTGAATATCCTTCAGGCCCAGCAATTTTGCTTCATTGGTGTATTCATTGCCCTGAATTCGGGAAAACCTTCTCTCTCCCGCTACAAATTCAATTCCATACTCTCTCACGGGATTCTTGCTTGCCCGACATCTTGGACAGAGAAAATCTGAACGCCAGTTGGGATCATCATGATAAGGACAACCTTTTATGACTGGAATCTGGGGCAAAAGCTTAGTTAATGATCTTGCTAACCTAGTTTTCCCAGTTCCTTCTTCCGAAACTAAATAGGGGTGGGCTCCAGATAGCAAAGCCCTCAAAACATCCCTTTTCACTTCTTCCCTGCCCTGAATATCTGGCAAGGGGTCCTCTCCGCTTTTGACCTTTTCCAAAATTGAGTATCTTAGTTGATAAACAACCGGTAATGGCTGATATCCTTCCAAATCAATAATCTTGGATTTCTTCCAAAAATCAAACATTATTCCTCTCCTCTATCAAGTTCACATTTAATCGCATCTCCCACAAAATAGAAATGGGATTTAGCCTTCCCTCCAATTATCTCATTATAAACCTTCTCAACAAAGCGGGGAAGCCTGACTGCTGATCTAACGAAGAAGAGCCCGATTCCTACTGTGGCGCTGGGGCCCTCCTGAAGAAAGGCTTAAGCATTGCTGGGGCTATAAGGGTGGTTACGATGCTCACGGCAACGGCAGCGCCAAACAATTCCCTATCTATGGCCCCAGACAAAAGCCCTGCGCCGGCGATGATCAGGCCTACCTCCGCCCTGGGCACCATCCCGATCCCGACTATCATGGAGCTATTATGGCTCAGCTTGCCCACAAGCCTGGCGGGTATGTAACACCCTACTATCTTTCCTATCGTGGCCAGCACTATGAGGATAATCGCTATCACAGCTCCATCTACCAGAATGGGCATATCAACCTGCATCCCGAGGTAGCAGAAGAAGAACGGGGCCAGAAATAGCATTATCGGCCTTGTCATCTTAGCAATCTCATCTTTTGCATCGGTGGCGGCAAAAATCAGCCCGGCCACATATGCCCCTACCACAGGGTGAAGATCGATCAATGTAACCAGATAGGCTATGATG